>Ga0247807_10000224_pt1 | contig 38371 bp, 41 predicted proteins | sample UWRJL074202C1_FD_179931 | JGI IMG/M metagenome (GOLD analysis project Ga0247807, IMG submission 179931) | Plant litter microbial communities from Arlington Agricultural Research Station in Wisconsin, United States - UWRJ-L074-202C-1 | ecosystem: Environmental > Terrestrial > Plant litter >...
ATATCCGAGGAGCTTAGAACGAAGATTTGGTCTCGGGGAGTTTCGGTCAATCTGATTGCGAACAGTGCAACTGTTGACTTCATCGGACGAGAAAATGCCGAAAAGATTGTGGAATGCATTGAAGACATCGGATATGAAGCCACGCTCGACACCATGTCCAAAATCATCGACGCTGATGAAGCAATCTCTGGAATGGTTCCCTCCAGATCAGTCAGCATTCGTGTTGACGGTATGTTCTGTCAGCACTGCCCTAGTTACGTTCTTGACGCTATGAAGAATTTTGGGTACCCAATCAAGGTGGAAAAGCCTTTGACTGTGCAAGACCCAATTTTGAGAATCAATTATACGCCAGAGGCACCCGCCTTTACTATTCGTGACATCCTTTCCACTATATCGGAAATCGATTCCCTCAGCCCATCCATCTACCACCCACCTACACTAGGTTAGTGTTACTCTTGTTCATTGGTTATGCTCTATTTCGACTTGAAACTAAGGTCTATCGGATACAATTTTAATGGAATCTCTGGGCTTTTAGCCATTAGCTAGTGTTGTTCTCCCTTCCAATTAAGTGGGTTTTTAACAGTTGAGTAGAAGAGCGATCACAGGCAATTCATGCACACGAACGATGGCGAATTTCCCTAAGAGTTCTCTTCACCCTTTTGGCTGCGATTCCCACTTTCTTGATTGGAATCGTCTTCATGAGCTTAGTGCCTATGCGCAATCCGATTCGGCACTTTCTCATGAAACCTTTGGCTGTCGGTGTTAGCAGAACACAATGGGCACTCTTAATTATTTCCACACCTGTATACATTCTTTGTGCCGACGTTTTCCACATCCGTGCGGCCAAGGAAGTTCGTGTAAGTTTCCCAGCAATTCAATAGTCTCAGATCACAATAGAACCGTACCTGAAATAAGGCCTGCAAGTTTTGCTTCTGAGACACGAAATATCTTTCAGATCAGAAATTCTAACAATTTATGTTAGACTTTGTGGAGACGTGGAAGCACCACACCCATTTTACGACGATTTTACCGGTTTGGCAGTATGAATATGCTTATGTCGTTGGGGACGTCCATTGCATACATTTCTTCAGTTGCCCAAATCATCGCTTCTGGCATAACCAAGCCTGCATTCGTTGAGGATGGTACATTTTATTTTGACTCGGTGGTCTTCTTAACCTTGTTTCTACTGATAGGGCGCCTGATTGAAGAGTATAGCAAATCCAAAACCGGCGATGCTGTCTTGATGCTCCGAAAATTACGCCCAACTGAAGCTCTTTTAATTGTTGATAACAGCTCTATCATAAGTATTAACGTAGACTTGCTCGAGTTTGGCGATATTGTCAAAGTTTTATGTGGTGGTTCCCCACCTTGTGATGGAACAGTAAGTATGCTCAATTTCTGAAATACGAGAACAGCTGTGAATAAGATGTATAACGACAACGCGAGAAATCTTTAATGAATTCAAGAAGGACGCTAGCAAGCTGCAACTTAAAACTAGTTGCCCAACGCTAACTTTTGTCTTAGATCATTCAAGGCGAGACGAAATTTGATGAATCCAGTCTAACTGGAGAGTCGAAACTCGTCAAGAAGTCGATAAGGGATAAAGTCTATTCAGGAACAATCAACAAAGGCTCACCAGTTCCAATCAAAATAACAGGGGTGCCAGGTTCTTCGATGCTAGATCAGATTGTTAAAGCAGTTCGCGAAGGTCAGACCCGACGTGCGCCCATTGAACGAATTGCGGATGGCTTAACTGGATACTTTGTTCCACTCGTTACACTATTAGCAATAGTCACATGGGCTGTTTGGCTTATACTTGGGTGCTCTGGCTATCTCCCTGCTAAGTACCTCGGCCACCATTCTAGCGGATGGGTAGCGTGGTCTTTGCAATTTGCAATTGCAGTTTTTGTTGTTGCTTGTCCATGTGGTCTTGGACTTGCAGCACCAACTGCATTGTTTGTTGGGGGAGGCTTGGCAGCTCAAAATGGCATACTTGCCAAAGGAGGAGGAGAGGCCTTTGAGATGGCAAGCAGATTAGATTGTGTGGTCTTCGACAAAACGGGTACTTTGACCCTTGGAGGCGAACCCATTGTAACTGATTTCCAAATCCAGCTCGGTGACGAGTTTATGCCAACTAGTAGCTTTAACGATTCCACGTTACTTGGAGTTATTCATTCCATCGAGGAAAATAGCAGCCATACAGTTGCCAAAGCTCTTACGTCATTTTGCACAACCAAAGAGATGATGCATGGACTTAACATAGGAGTCGTGAGCGAGATAGCTGGCCAAGGAATACAAGGCGAACTTCAGGTAAGCACTTCGATTTTGTGATTCAGTACTTACTGATTTAACGGCCCGTCTAGATTGGGCATGAGGATATATCGTTGATGATCGGAAATGAATACATGTTATCAATGAAAAATGTACTTATATCGGAAAATGTGGCTTCCACCTTGCAGAGATGGAAATCACAAGGGAAATCTGTTGCGCTTGTTGCTGTCAAATTTCACCAGAGCTCTGTCTGGCATCTCGCCGCCATCTTCGCCATCTCGGATCCTATCAGACCAGAAGCGATATCAGTCATTCATACTCTACGCAGAAAAGGGACTGATGTGTGGATGCTTTCTGGCGATAATCAGGTCACAGCCAATGCCATAGGCGCACAGGTCGGCATTCCGCCAACTAATAGTAAGTAGATTAAACCATGAAGTATTTTCCTAACATGAAGCTGTTTACTGAATGCCCATTTCGTAGTCATCGCTGGTGTACATCCTAATCAGAAGGCTGAGAAAATACAATATCTTCAGAAATCTCTCAAGTCCAGTAAAAACGGTGTCGAGAACGTATCAAAACGCGCATTGGTTGCAATGGTTGGAGATGGAATCAATGACTCTCCTGCACTTACGGCTGCTGATGTTGGCATTGCAATTGGCTCAGGGTCAGATATTGCAATCTCTAGTGCTGAATTTATCTTAGGTAAGTCACTGAGCTTCGGATATCTCCAGAGTGTGCCTTAAAAGTCCTCTTGAAAATGCCAACCTGCATATCACTATGAAACTCATTTTCGCTGACGTTCTCTTAGTCTCAAGCAACTTGGAAGCCATCATCACTTTGTTGAATCTTAGCAAAGCTGTTTTTAGACGAATCAAGTTCAATTTTGCGTGGGCTATGGTGTATAATATGATCGCTTTGCCAGTGGCTGCAGGTGTCCTCTACCCAATAGGAGGACGTCACATTAGGCTGGATCCAGTCTGGGCAAGTAAGTAGCTTTCTATTTTCATTAGAAGCCGTTCCACTATTTCACTGTGACAAACACAACTGCACATCCAGAAAACCCGATAGTGTCCCTTGAAAGGGTTGTTTGTATGTGTCGGATTGTTTGGCACACTGGTATCGCTTGAAATTCAGCTTTTGCTAACTCGGTCACGCGTCAGGTTTGGCTATGGCATTAAGTAGTATTAGCGTTGTTTGCAGCAGTCTTCTCTTACGAAGTCGACTACCTTGGATTGGCTGGCGAGGGAGATAAGTTGATATTGGGGTAAATTAGTAACTTGAACGGCATGTATCTTGGCTTTTACATTGGGATGGATACTGTGTAGCATTGTGACACATTGAGAAGTTCACTACTCAGAGCTGGGGGGTGTCAATTCTAAATTATTAACAATGACTTTTCGGTATGCTTACCAATTGTTATTTTTGAAAAGGCATTGTTGATTTATTATTGGACATGTAATACTGTTAAGACAAGACGGCTTTTGCTAGAGGCATATATTTCACATGGGACTATAAATTTTACCACGATCTATACAGAGTTGGCATTCGTGTTAGAAGATAGCCCAGTCCTATGCAGGGAACCTAACAATCAAGAGACCTACTTTGGATTAATTATCGGGAAAAGGTTCAAAGCCTACAAGTTTCATTTTAAACATAGCATGGCCACATTAAGAAGCAATTCCGATTTTCCAAAAGCTGATCGCAGAACTACATCACAAGTTCTGTAAGCAGCTTTCATTCCCTATTTATACCAATACCAAGGTATTGGCCAAGGTCTACTGCTACTCACGCTTGTTGTGTCGGTGAATTGAAATAAGGAATGAGCTTTTAAGTTTCGATGTGGCTGCGCCGGAAATTCTCATTCTGGTCCAAAAGAAATGGCTTTATTAAAACGATGTAGTCTGTAAAATTTATCCCCTAGAAGTAGCCTGGGCCTGTTGATATATTTCTACTAACCATTCTTCGTCGCGTACAGGGTTCGAGACACCGAATGAATTTGTTGAGAGCTAACTTTAATTTGACCAAGAGAAATAACAGGTTGGTCTAAGACTATGTCTATCGCAACACAAGAATTGCGAGTATGACCTCCAGCCACCCATTGGCTAGTACGGTTGAACATTCCCCCATGCTAAGCCGTTTCATTTTGTAGCGAAGATCTAGCTGAATATCCCCTAGTGCATAGGCCCCAGCCACTGCGTGTCAGAGAGAGATAAACTCCACTTCTGACCGTCCGGTCCGAGTGCTTATGTATAGATTTTTTGCAGTCCTTTTCTTATTTTTACAACACCTTATATCCTAACTCCATTCGTTAAACGTTATGCCATCTCCGGAAGTGCAAAGTGTCGGAAGACACCACCCTGTCGACGAGACGACCCCACTAATCGTGACTTCAGGCGTTGATCCTAATTCTATAAACCTACGGGATGAGGAAGTCCTCTCACAACAGAACAATGAAGTGTCAAGCGCTGAAGATGATACGCCGTTACCAAAGCTTCAGATTGCGCTGTTATGTTATGCGCGCGTTGTGGAGCCGATTGCCTATTTCTCCATCTTCCCTTTCATCAATGAAATGGTGCAAGTCACGGGAAATCTTGATGAAGCAGATGTGGGCTTCTACACTGGTGTAATAGTAAGTCTTTTCACGGAACAAAAAGACCTTTGGAATGATGTGTCGGAGGCTAATCTCTTCAGGAATCGTTATTCTCTATCACGCAAATGTTTTTCATGATTCCCTGGGGTAGAGCTGCTGATCGATTTGGGCGGAAGCCAGTTTTGGTCATCTCCTTGGTTGGTGTGGCTATTGCAACAGCCTTATTCGGATTGAGCACAAACTTGTGGCAAATGATTCTTTTCCGATGCATCGGAGGAGCCTTTGCAGGGACCGTGGTGTAAGTTAATATTTTCAACTAGTCTGAACTCGTATCTAAAAGTTTAATCTAGAACTGTGAGGAGTATGATCTCCGAAAATAGTACGGTAAAGACCCAGGCTAGAGCATTTTCCTGGTTCTCCTTTGCGAGCAATCTAGGTATATTTGCAGGACCTTTCATAGGTAAGTCTCGAAATAATCTTCATATTTCTGTAAACTGATGACCTTAGGTGGTGTGCTCTCCAACCCAGCCAAAGAGTTCCCGTCTTTATTCGGCAATGTTCAGTTTTTCAAAGACTTCCCATATGCTTTGCCTACATTTATTACTGGCGCAATCGGTGCGACCGCTGCAATAACCAGTGCCTTATTTATCAAAGAGGTGAGATGCTGCTCCACACAACGGAATTAATTGTCAGCTAAGAGATACTCATGTAGACCTTAACAACCGATCGGATAGCTTCTAACAAAGCAGTGACTCCAATGACTACTTGGGAAGTAATTCGAGCCCCAGGCGTTGCCATTGTAATTTTTATTTACGGCCACGTAATGCTCCTGGCTTATGCATACACAAGTAGTCAGTTTACCATATATCTACCCGAGTCATCAGCTGACATTTTCTAGTATCATCTATTTTTCAGTTCACAGATGCAAAACTGGGAGGCTTTGGCTTCAGCAATTTTCAGATATCATTATTCATAGCTCTCGCTGGTATCTCGCAAGCTCTTTGGACGCTATTGGCATTTACACCTCTCCAGCATCGTTTCGGCACAGGAGGTTTATTACGGGCCTGCGCCGTTGCTTGGCCAATTATGTGGTTATGTTTCCCTCTTTGTAATATCCTTTTAAGACAGAAGTGGAATACAGCTTTTTGGATTTTGGCACCTATCGGGAATTCGTTGGGAAGTGGAGTTAGCATGGCATTCAGTGAGTTTTGCATCATTTGTTAAGCCGAAACCTGCTAACTTACTCGGTAGCTGGGGTGCAACTTGCTTTGAATGATATAGCTCCGACGCATGCTACTCTTGGTACCCTCAATGGCATTGCCCTTGCAGTCGGGGCCGGTTTAAGAGCCATTGCTCCAGCGTTGTTCGCAAGTATATTTGCAGCTGGAGTCAAACATCAGATCTTTGGGGGTTATTTGATCTGGGTTGTGCTCATTCTCTTGGCAAGTCCGCTGATAGTTGTGCTCCGCTGGTTGCCCGCAAAGGCAGAAGGGAAGTTTAAAAAAGGACACGAAGAGGAGGAGTGAAGAACTTCTAGCTCTCTTCCAATTTCAAATCAACAAAATTATTTTCAATTCCACGTTCTCATATGAGAATTCTCAATCCAATTTTCACCTTAAGACTTGAATCCATTTAAAATGGAGGAAAACTCCTATGCATTTCTACTTAAACACCTTGAGCCTAAGTTTAACAAATGGATGCTTACATCCATCTGTCGCAGCAGAAAACAGATCTTGAGTTCTAAGGGCGACGATCTCAATTCAAAGCTGTTAATTGTTGAGTTCTGTATGAGCCCAGACAATGAAATCTGTTTGTTGCTCAGCTAGCGTGATCAAGACCACACTACATGCTATATATTGCAGAGTTCCCTGTACTTTTCCTGACGAGTGCACTACCCGTATCTACAAATGGCGGAGCATAGCGGAACGGACCGGAGCGGTCCTTCTCTATCTTGGCAAACGTCTAACATCAGGTTAAATAACTTTGCCATCCGAGCTCGGCTGGATGACAACATTTAGGTTATTATAAATTCTCTCTCGCACAATGGCTGAACGCGCCAAGGCTTAGAGAATTAATCTGAGTACAGGGGGTGGTCTTCACGACATAATAGTTCACAATACACGACCTTGTGAATATGCCTCCATCAAAGACTCAAATACCTCCACATCGACGACGCCAGAGTACAAACTCGTTAGAGGGACAAACGGGTCGGCTCCAATTTTCACACCACAAACTGCACGGAGATGTTGGTCATCGAGATCGGTTACACCACTTTACCTGGGCATGGTTTACCACCACCATGTCGACTGGGGGAATCGCCTTGCTCCTTTCCCAGATACCCTATCGGTTTCATGGCTTGACGGAGATTGGAGAAGCGGTGCTCATACTTGATCTGACTCTATTTTTGATCTTCTGTGGGAGCCTAACCACTCGCTTTATTCTGTTCCCAAAAACCTTTCTTGCCTCCCTCCTACATCCCACAGAGTCGCTTTTCTTCGCAACGTTCTGGATATCCATTGCCAATATTCTATCAAACATACAAATATACGGGGGACCCAGAACTGGACTTTGGCTTGAAAGTACTCTACGAGTATTATTTTGGGTTTATACAGCTTGTACTTTCGTGGTTGCCGTGGGGCAATACTTTTTTCTTTTTACTGGGAAGCCGCTCACTTTACAGTCGTTCACCCCAGCCTGGATACTTCCTGTCTTTCCTATAATGCTTTGCGGCACTCTAGCCGGAACCTTGGGATCTTCACAACCACCACGCCACGCATTACCGATCCTAGTTGCGGGACTAAGTTTTCAAGGACTGGGATTTTTAATAGCCATGTTTTTCTACAGCATCTATTTGGGTAGACTTATGAGTCAGGGACTTCCGTCCCCAAACACCCGTCCAGGAATGTTTATTGCTGTAGGTAATGGTTCTTACCGTCTCACTATCGCATTTATTACGAGTTAGTTCTCTTCTATAACGGTTGTAAATCAGGTTCTTCTTCTTAACCTCACGAATATTCAATCTCAGTATGAAAAGTGTAGGAGAGGTCTGATGTATCTCACCTGATTTTAGGTGTTATCATTGACCCTCACTTGGTATCAATGTCCGCTTCTAGATTTACCTAATGTCAGAGAACATGGACAAGCTCTGAGAATATCACTCAACATGCTTGATTTCACATGCTTCTATCTTTCAAAACTAACTCGATACTAGGTCGGGCCTCCGTCATTCACTGCACTAGCATTGCTATCGATGTCCCAGGTCTTCTCGTCTATTTCACCGTCTCCTGCCATGACATATATGTCAGCCAATTCATCTCTCCTTCCCTCACTATTTCGGGCCATAGCTCTAGCTAGCGCGGTATTTTTATGGGCAACGTCATTGTGGTTCTTTTCTATCTCTTGTGTATCCGTCCTTGTAGGCGCAATGACCTCAGGGATGTCTTTCCACCTCACATGGTGGGCGTTAGTTTTTCCCAATGTGGGATTCACCATAGCTACCATTTCTATTGGTAACGCTATGAAGAGTGAGAGCATCCGATGGGTTGGCACTGCCATGGCAGTTGTGCTAGTAGTAATGTGGTTCTTCGTTTGCATTCATCATATAATGAGTGTCTATAGAAAGAACATCTTATGGCCGGGAAAGGATGAAGACCATGATCAATGAATACAGTTTCTACGAACATATCCGCGAAATCAATCCCAACAGGAAAATTGAGCTCTTGCTGATGATAGACACGGAAAAATGGATGAGTTCGGCACCAGATTCCCCGGACAAATGCCGGTGCACACCCACCCTTGCCTACCGTTTCTCATCAACGAACTACACCAATAACAGCGAGTTCATTTCTTTGGGACATATGGTATAGTCAGGCGCATTTTTATTTTAGTCTATTTGGTAAGAATGAGGAGCCGCATCACCTTCGATGCACCCCGCTATGTCCGAACATTTTCCCGTGATGATTTGCATAAAGCCAAGGTAGATGCTATATATTCCGGCAAACTCCTGGCAATTTTTAGTCAAGTTTAACACTCACACGAAACTGCTATCATAGTAATGAAGTTTGACTGGTCAATTCTTACGCTTTTGTGCTCAGCGGCTTGCGGTGTGGGAGCATTACCACAAGCACGCGCTGCGAAACCAGCAGCGTTCTTCCTTGCTGGCGATTCGACTACAGCCAAGCAAATTGAGGTAAATGGAGGTGGTAAGTAGGCTATCCCATTCGACATAGTTATTACTTTTTGACATCACATAAGGTTGGGGAAATGGTTTCCTTGGAACACTGAGGAATGGTGCCACGGGAATCAACTACGGTCATAACGGTGCCACAACTAAAAGCTTTGTCGAAGGTGGGGATTGGTAAGTTTACTTGTGTTTTCATTTTCCGAATCTAGCATTTAGGTCATGCTATCGTATGATTAGCATGATCAAAACAAAAATTGTGGAACAGCGGCTCACTCAGTACCAGGGCTATTGTTCTAGATGCCGTCAGAAAGGCAACAGCACAGACTCCTTATGTCACAATTTCAGTCAGTCTTTAATAGTTCCCCAGTTCAGTAACGCATAAATTAATCAATACCTTCTAGTTTGGACATAATGACCAGAAGTCTACATCGGGAATCACCTTAGCAGAGTATATCACGAATCTCAAAAATCTTGGTCTTGATGTCCGTACTGCTGGTGGCGAACCTGTAAATCTATTCTTCCTGCTATATTTACTTCCAAGCTGACTATTTTCACAGATCTACATAACATCGGTTAGCCGGCGTAATTACGATTCTAATAACAAAATAAAAGAAGATCTAGCACCACAAGCAAATGCCACAATCTTCGTTGCTAAATCACTTGATGCCATATATGTGGATCTAAATAGGGTCAGCACGGATTATTTGAATGCCATTGGACCAGATAATGGCCATAAGTACAACCTTAACCCAGACGATAATACACACATCAATAAGGCAGGTAGCGTGCTATTTGGTAATATTGTTAGCGACTTGGTGATTAGTGGATCAGGATCTGCAAACTTCAAGCAGTGGATTACACCCAATGCTACTATTGTAAAGGATCTCAAGGCGGGTGTTTTCATATTGCCGGATGCTTAGAAAACAGGTACAAGAGCCACGAAAGTTTTTTGGAGAGTCAATATCTATCAAGTCAAGAAATATATACATTCAGGCATTAAAGTGCACCTATCTAGAAACTATCCAGTTCCACATGGCCATTGGTGGTTCATAGATAAACGAGACAATGAACTCCTCATAATTGTGTTCTACACGCGTTGATAAGAAGGAATCGATGTCATAGCTATTTCCAGTCTGAGACTAGCAAATGTCGAGAGGCTGAAAGGCAACTGTTTCTGTGCAACTCCATTATTGCAATACTCCCTATGCTATACACCATTGGACATAGACCCATCCTTCTTTTCAGCAGCTTGTTTTTCTCTCATCAGAGGAGTGACCCAGCACTTACTACTTCATACACGAATGACCACTTGGGAATTGTTTTGAGACCATATCCCGGAAGGCACCAAACGCGGCAAACCGTATGAGACATGCACAGCAATGACTAGCTGCCATTTGCTTCCTTCAGATTTGGCGGACATGTGATTACCATCCACCAACTAGAGGTAGCCATAACTATAGCTTAGGATGGCGGAATAGCAATTTAGGTCGTCCTATGGATCACTCTCAGTTCTCCAATGCGGGCGCCGGAATTTCCTGATAGCCCCGTTATGTTTTGAAGCCGTCCAAAAGCACACGATTTGATGCCCTTTATCTCAAGGGACTGTGGTTACTAATTACTTGCGTTACGTAATCCTAGATGTTTACTCAACAATTGTCTCCTGCCTGGTCTCAAAAACAAAGTATGAAGCTACATCTGAAAAGTGTACGGAGGTAGGTAGCGTGCTTCGGATGCCCCGCACTTAAGTTGCCATGCCGATGATTTGATACTACAACTACATTAGAAATCAAAGTAGATTTGAAATCAAATAATCTATATATAAGCTTATGAGATTCCTCTGAGAAAGCTCCTCACAAGCTATTCAATCACAGATTTTCACAATGGCACCTAACAAAGCACTTGTTCTCAAACAAGCCCCCAATGGATTCCCAGTACCCGGAACTGACCTGGTTATTGAGACAACCGAGTTCGACCTCAACGCACCACCTCCGACCGGCGGTCTCATTCTCAAAACCAACTATGTCTCTTACGATCCCTTCATGAGGGGGAAGATGAAGCCCCCGAACCCAGGTTCGTACGTTGCAGGCTTTAAATACGATGAGCCATTAAACAATAACTCTATATCCACTGTCTACGCCTCAGACAATCCTCGCTTCCAAAAAGGAGATGTTGTTATTGGAGACTCCAAGTTTCAGGAATATGTCACGGTGACAAAAGAAAAAGCCGACAACGATGGGGGAGGTCTCCGTCTATTGGAGAATCCATTGGGTTTGGACCCGAAGATCTTTCTTGGAGCTTTGGGAATGAGCGGTTTGACTGCGTATTCAAGTTTCTACGAGATTGGAAAACCGCAGAAGGGAGACACGATTTTTGTTTCGGCTGCTTCCGGGGCGGTAGGACAGATTGTTGGGCAATTGGCGAAACGGGAAGGTCTAAAAGTTATTGGTTCTGTGGGATCGGATGAAAAACTCAAATTCATTAAGGAACAGCTGGGTTTTGACGCCGGTTTCAATTATAAGAAGGAGAAGCCAGAGGATGCCCTGAAGAGACTGCTCAAGGAGATAGATAGCCCATCCCTGGATATTTACTATGACAATGTTGGAGGAGAGCAGCTGGATGCTGCAATTGCATTGATGAGTGTCGGTGGTCGAATCGGTATGGATCTCTCATCGTTTCTCCTTGCATAAACCCCTGCTAACATGGTGAAGTATGTTGCGGCTCGGTTTCTCAAAGCTCAAAGAAGCCAGGAGAAACTCATCTGATTGCAAACATGCCACTGGTCGTCGGCAAGCGATTGACGATCAGAGGCTTTATTGTTTATGACAAAGACTTCGGTGGAAAGTACTCGGAAGAGCATCAGAAAAATGTGCAGCAATGGATAAAGGATGGCAGTCTCACTGTGAAGTTGAGCGTAACCAACGGGATTGATTATGCTGCTGAAGGATTAGTGGGCATGTTGAAAGGAGAGAACTTTGGCAAAGCTGTGCTAACGATTGCTGATCTTTAAACAGATTCAAGAGCTGTTTGTAACCATGCAAAGAATTGAATTTATTCAGTAACAAACTGCCATATGTCATACAATCTGCTTCAACCAGTGTGGGAAACCTTGAGTTTACATGGCACCAAAGTGTATGTAGTGCAGACGTCAAAACCTGCGTTTGATTCCTATACTTGACGGACTACTCCCCATAGGTCATGTTTACCACTTTTCAGATCTATCAGCTGTTACTACACTACTGTCTCAAATTCTAACAGCAGAGGTTTGTTGTTGAGAGATCCACTTGAATGGCAGTAGATCCAGATTATTGCTCACAAATATTTGGGCGGGTAAATTCGAATATAAGCTTTCACACTCCACCTCAATTTCTGGAGGTTGTCGCCAAATACTACTTAAATGGAAGTGATGGAACGATAATGGATGAGGATTGCAAGGAGTCCCAATAAATCAATATACACATGTAGAAAGACGTGGTGATAGCAAGGAAGACGGCCAAAGGTTTGAAAAGCTCATTTATGCACCTCAAAATAGAACCTGTCACCATCTAAATCTAAGACTTTGTCAAGTTTCCACTGATATCTGGGTCACAAGATAAGGTTTCATTTCTTATATTATTCGTTTCTTGTTCTGTGATCCAGCTCCTGCTGAACCAAATCTATACATACATCCCACCACGCTTATGCAAACACAGAAGATCCAGGCTGCTTATATGGTTCGCAGGCCCCTATCCGTAGATAAAATACATGGTATCCCGCAGGATGGAAAGAGTAGAGTTTGTAGATTACAGTTCACTTGTCGTGGATACGGCTAGTGAAGGGGTTGGAGGTCGGGTGAGGGAGTAATCATGCTACTGCTGGGAATCCGGTGGCTCCAGATTCGGATGGAGGAGGTGGTGGTAGAGGTACCTAGAAGGGAGATTAATATTTGGGGTGGTAGGAGATAGGGTGGTACAAACATCGAGTCTTGTATTATCTGCCATCATTCTCTGGAATCCAATTCCTACACCCTCAATCACAGCCAACAAGCACGCACATCCTATTGCCGAGTTTCGTGCTGCCTTTGCGCCTCCTCGGATTGCCAAAGATCCACCAGTGAAGAACCCGGCGATGACTAGTTGTATGTTAACATTAACCCTTATCGTGAACTATCCATTCCACCAAATCTGGCATGGTGGTAAGTTTAGAAATGGGCACATACTGGCATTATATGGATCCTCCTTCTTCCTTATGCCCTTAACAGCACAGTCAAATGTCGAGAACAATCCTCCCCAGACACCAAAGTTTCCTCCTAGCACGGGTGCTCTAGCCTTGATCGCGGTGAGAGCACCAATTCTTCGTTCACCGTACGGGCTGTTGCGGAATCCTTTCACACCGTGCCATACTGATCCTCCGATTGCCTATAAGAAGAAGTTGTTAGCATGCTTCCGATACTGCGGCAGCAAATGTGGCAAGGTGAATTGCTACAAGCAATCAGGCTTCATAAATAAGACACTGGAGACTATCTCGTGACTAGAATCCGCGCTAGCATTACTTACTCCCATACAGAATGCTCCTCCAAAGTCATTTAATGCCACCCACGGACACGGGTCTCTGGTGTGATCCATCCTCGAAAGTGCTTCTGTATTTCTCCTTTTTACGGTTTTATCCTCGAGCAACTGCGAGTATGATTCGAAATCAACTGACAATATGTTCAGAGGATGAAGACGTATTGCGCGTCCGAGGATATGAAATGGCGGCTCGGAGGTACTGTTGAAGATTGTGACGTTGGTCAACTCTAACTGTCACATACACAAGTGCAAGACACTCAAGGAAATTTTTAGCGTGAGGACAAGAAGTTGGGCCTCGATTTTGAGGCTTCAAAATCTTTGAGCGTAGTCGACCATGTGAGACCCCGTAGATTATCAATGTTGATCGTCATTTGTATGGCCAGGTATCTTCAAAGGATATTAAATGAAATCTTGACTTCTAAACATCCAGCCTCTTGAGGTTTGAACGCGTGAAACATAAGGATCGTAAGTCTTTGTTTTATCACGTGACTTCGTGGTTCCAGTTTCGATGCTGAAATGTTGACTGAATGGTTTGATGACTTTTGGCCTTCTTGGTGGATGAGATACTTTTCTGATCTCATGCTGCGCTATTATCTTCGAATTGTTCACTCAGCTGTATATGTATGCACCATACCTCGCTCCGCTCTAAATCGACATTAAACGCCAGATCCTTAATCTTAAGTATAGAAGGGTTCTCAAGCATCAGGTTTCAAGATACAAAGAAGTCTGGACTTCGGCTATATCAGCCGGTCTTTGGTACGGTACTGCATTAAACCTAGGTCAACACATGGCTCAAGATCTAGCTAACAATCAACGACCTCCCGCACAGGGAATTGCGCAAGTCGTCTGCAGTTACAGCCAACCAGAAGGCGCTCCATTTCACGGAGAGGGAGTCTGGTTTTCTAAAACAGTTCATCTGATGTCGTTGTTGGTTCTTCTCGTTCATGGCAAGGGTAATGTGAAACTCGAGAAGTGTGATGTTGCAATGAGTGTCTTTAAGCTTCAGGGGTGTTTACTGAAAGCTAGCTGAAGGACGAACTTTGAAAGCCTGCAATTTTGTATTTTGAAGATGCCAATTCTCCACGATGTTCATAGGTTTAATTCCTAGAAATATTAACGGTTTGCTGGAGTTTGAGAAAACTACTATAGAACCGAAGCCATGTATAATTAGGTGAAGAAGTTCCTCAGACGAGAAGTGCGATCCAACAGTCTGGTTGCTCGACCGCTAACCGCCGCGGATCTCGTATTAATAAACACCCTAACTTCTACTCCTGTCTCATGTTCTCAGCCGCCATCACGATGACAGCATGAACATCAAGCACTAAACGTTTCATACCCACGTCCGTACAGGCCAATTAAGGTTTCTTTCCATTTCCAAAAGCTTATTTTCAGTACATCCCTCTTGGTCTTCTAAGTGCTCAACTTTTGGCGGGTTGTTTCCCCTTGTCTATGAAACCAAGCTTAAGAGCCACATGTGGGATGAGGGCACATGAAGCAACGGGGATATGGAGTTGCAGAATTGGGCATCTCATTTCCTTTGTGCATGTCATATTAGACCATCGAGTCCCCAACTTGAAGCTTTTATCGATTTTTCGTCCTACACTCTTTGGCTCTGTCCTTTCCATTCTTTGAGTTGCTTTACATTCTTTTCTTCCGACTGTGTCGTTCATTTTTTGCTTCCTATACAATCACTATTCTAGGCAGGGCCAGACTACATTCCTTGTTGATTTAAATCGCTTAAAAGTATCATGTTGTTCCCAACAGTACTCATCCTAGCCTTTGCAGTGCTCATTGAGTCCAAAAATGTGCACGAGCTTAGACATCTTCATAGCCATCTACACAGACGGCAAAATGGCGACTCGCTTGCTTTACAAACCAATGCTATCCAAAAGGGTTCTTCTGTAGATGGCAGTACATCTGCAGGAGCAACACCTGAGCAAGTCAAATCCGAAACCTCCGAAAACAACTTCATCAATTACTGCTCCGGTCAAGACCTGACCAATGGTCTTCAAATTGTGACTGGCTCTTGTAACGGAATTGGTACGATACTTGCTCACTAAACGTCGCATGTGCTAACCGATATAAGTAATGGGAGATATACCAGCCAAGGCCAATATGGTGTCTACTCTGATCACTTTCCCAGAGGCTGGCAGTGCAACGATCGAATCAAACAAATCTTTTAACATTACGGTCCAAGTATTAAATCTAGTACCTGGATTTTTTACTAACGCCGTCGCTACCTACTATGCTGGCCCTCAATTTCTCCAGGACGGCCTTGTTGTAGGCCATACTCATGTTACCGTCCAAGATATGGGTGAATCACTCAACCCACAGACTCCTTTAGACGCCACAAAGTTTGCTTTCTTCAAAGGTATCAATGACGTTGGAAATGGCAAAGGCCTTCTTCAAGCTACCGTGACTGGTGGGCTCCCTGCCGGAAATTATCGCGTTTGCACAATGACTTCGGCTTCAAACCATCAGCCAGTTTTGATGCCCGTAGCTCAACGAGGTACTCCAGATGATTGCACAAAATTCAAGGTCATAGGAACTGGAACTACGAAGAATGATGCTGCAAATGATGGTGTCAAGGGTCTGGCCGCTGCAGTAAGTCTCTTCTAGTTATGGCTGCCGTGTATAAATCAAGAATACCACTTACTTTGTTAGGCCCTCGCCGCATCAGCCGTTGCAGCTGGACCTGGATTTGTAGTTCCGCCTGCTTCCACAACAGCATCAGGTATCAAGTCCGATGATGGAAGCGGCGCCATCACTACTATGTCCCGCAACACTACTTCTTCAACTTTGGCAGCAACCGCAACTTCCGAAGTAAGCGATACATCCTCATCGGCCGCCTTGATCAACACCATCAAGTCCATCGAACGTAATACAACCTCTTCAGCTATTATCGGGTCCACCTCTGCTTTTGCCAGCAACACAATCTCCTCGACAGTCATTGCTACCTCTGCACCATTCTCTAACTCAACGGCTACTACAAACCAAGGCAACGGAGGGGTCAAGACGAGGACCAAACGGCCAGCAAAGCCAACCAAGTCTCGTGGTGGAAACCCTGGTAATGGGGGCAACGGTGGAGGAGAAAAGGGTCAAACAAAAAGTTCTGCCGCCCCAACCAAAATTGAAGCTGTCGACCCTGTAAAAGGCGGAAATAATGCTGGCGCTCCGACGGTTGCTTCAACAACCTTCGCCGTTGCCAAGCCTACCAAAGTCCAAGGCGGGAAGCCAGGAAATGGTGGAGGACGGCCTCGCAAGCCAACCAAAAAGCAGGTAATCACCATCATTAAAACATTCTTCATCTTCAGAAAGTCCCACGGAGCCGCCTGTCCCGCTGTCAAGAAGGCCGGTAACAAATGGAACGTGCTAAACGACTTCTTCGACGATTTGAAAGAGGCTGCTGCTGCCGCCTGTGGCCATCAATTCACAGCCTGCATCAAATTCAACGGTCCAAACTTCAGCGTTGAAGAATGCAGATCTCAGAAGAATGATTGCGCAGCTGTTGCAACTACTCAACAGGCCACAGCTTCCACTCCAGCTGTAATCACTGCTACTGTCATTATTCCTGTAGAAGCAGCCCAGCCAACTGATATCCCTGGCTCTGTGGTAGCTATTGAAACAATTGCACCGCCTTCTATCACAGGAGGTGTGGAAGGAGGAGTTATCCCTGCTCCAACAAATGGAGCTGTTGTGCAGCCAGTTGTGCCATCCGCTTCCCCGGTGCCAACTTTGGTGCCTTCTAGTGCTCCTTTTTCCAATTCCACTGCTCCTGGTTTGCGAAGAAGGTATAGATAGGTTTAGGTAAACTATTATGTTAGTCGTAAGGACAGGGACGTGAAGAATTGTGTCATGTTAATTTATTTTCTTGTGGGCAAGTTTGAAAGGCTCAATTGTTGCATATTTGTTTATGACAGTCATAGATGACTCTTCTTTGGTTTCTGTTCAGCTTGAGAATCAATCAATCCTAGTTATTTAAGGGTTAAAACTTGTTTTTTTAAAGGCTTTCTAAAATGATCTTTGGATAGAGCCGCGGCATCAACGTAAATTAGATGCGAATGGCATCCTCCTTTGGTCATACCCTACACAAAGTCCCAGCTATCAAAATATTCACCTTAATCATCATGACTCTGCCAAATTTTAGCGGCTCATGCTTAAAGCCTTTCCACATCTAGCAATGCCGTCCCGGCAAGGGATATAAACTTCTATATGGAGAGTACAGGATCAGCGTTCATAGCGTAACATCTACAGCATTTCTGACCCGTAGAGCCGTATAAACAACTGGTTTTGCGCCTTGAGTATGATCCGCCATATATGGAGGGCGAGCAATGGTACCGTTCAAATTATGAAGTTGTGCGATCCTTTCATTGACGCGAATATCGAGATCAGAAGCCCTAATGAGGTTCGCGGAATTAGTAGACTGTAATCTGAACACTGGAAGATTGTTCTCTGCCAAAATATGCGCCGTCTCCCACTTGTATTTATGATGATTGACATCGAAGACGATTATTATACGCCTTCCCCAGATTTCTGCTGCTAGGAATCGATGAGTTGGCCGAGAAGGAGTTTGAGATGGGAGTGATTGTACGATATCGTGAAGCTTTTGTTGGATTGAATTCTCCAAATTCGCACGGTCGAAATGGAAGCTTTCGGATTGTAGAAAATACGCATTGGGATATCCTCATGAAGAGACTCTGCAGACTTCTTATCTGCTGTGAGTGCCATCATCATGTAGTTTTGCAACACTTTCTGTGAGAGGTGAAGTGAAGATAGCTGTAGTTAGGCTAACAACCCATGTGCCCAAGCTGATCTTGGCAATTATGATCAGATGACTTTCGATCACGTGTAAGTGGACGGGAATATCATGGTAATGTTACTTACTCCACCACTCTTCACGCACAGATACGCAAGCTTTATATATATATTTTAAATTGGATTCAAACATGCAAAGGATTGCGAACACCCTCCTACAGGGCAACATAAACTATCAAAAAAGGGCCGGGAATCAGCAAACGTTCAGACACCTCGCTTAGTGTTAGTTTACCCCTATTACTCGAACTCCCAGCCAACACACATAAAAGTCTCAAGTCTCGATTTATAAATTATATGATTGACCTTGATTCAATCATCGGTCAACAGCAAGCTCGAGTCACATCTTCTAGTCATTGGTATGTTTTTTAAGATGATCAGCTACAAAATTATTTAATCGTCACGTGGTCTGCACATTCCCCTCTTCCTGCCTAGGCAACATCATCTAGTCCTCATTTAAGACCTATATTAAAAAATTGAGACAAGCCTCAGTGGAACAAAAAACAATTTGTGAAAGAGACTTGTTACTCTGCAAGTTTTCCCTCTCTTCTTACCTTAACTTCTAATCATTTTAATATACATATAGTGAGGGTTCACTGAAGGCAACCACGACTTTTGTACACGGAGCTGTTTGCTCTACATTCCACAATCTTCTTCATATCCTTCGCAACTTCCACATACAGCCTCTCCTATCTGATAATCTGAGTTCGAACCACTTGTGTGAATATTTCTCTCTCTTTCAAAGTCCGAAGCAAAAATGCCAGGCCCAAGCACAAGGTAAGTAAGCTCCTGTCATGGAAGTTTCCCAATCTAGCTAGCTTATACGCTTACGTCTAAGCACAATTCCAGTATCGCAGCTTTTCACGATGTACTTAAGTCTTCATCCAGGATTCTTGCACTTTGTGGTGCCGGTCTCTCGGCTTCTTCGGGATTGGACACCTTTCGAGGGGCTGGCGGCATGGTACGTAGAGAAACGTGACAACATGAACGACTGCTCTGATCATCTAAATGTTTCAAAAACTAAGAGGCTCTTAAAATGATGGATCAACTTCAAAAGTTCCACATCTGTGCTTAGAACAGTCTCAGTGGAGAGCACGTCAACTATGCTGAGCGGTGAAACGTTCATGCTTGAGACAGCTCTGGTCTCCTTTTGACTAATTTGACTGACCCTAGCGATCGACGAATTGGATAGCTCCAAAATTACATTGATCGAATGTTACTAACACCTACCAGTGGCGGAATCATGAAGCGACCGCACTAGCAACTCCTGAGGCGTTCGCAAAGGACCCTGGACTTGTTTGGCTATTCTATTCATACCGAAGGCATCGAGCTCTAGGTGCAGTGCCAAATGCCGGACATGTCGCGATGGTAGAACTCAGCAAGAAGGTGCCTGGTTTTATCACGTTAACTCAGAATGTGGATGGTAGGATTCCCTTCCTTCAAACACCTACATTTTCGTTCTATCAACACTAGAGAAGATATCGAGGCAAAGAAGTTGACAGTCGGACAGGACTTTCTCAACGAGCCGGTCATCCAAAAGATCAGCTAAAACTACTGCACGGCTCCCTCTTTGACATCAAATGCACAAATTGTAACAGAGTTGAAGAGAACAACTACGACGACCCATTCCATCCCGTCCTCGATATCAAGTCAGATGATGATGCACGTCTCGCTGCTTCGTCCACAAACGTTAGGGCGAAGGCTGCATATATGGACCCAAATGTTAATACTACGACTATTGACCCTGAGGATTTGCCTAAGTATGTTGTCTTTCTACTTTTACATTACTAAAGTCATTTAGTCAATGCCTAGCGAGTTCCAACTTCGTACTCATATGTTGATCACAATTTAGATGTCCAGAATGTAAAACCGGTTTCTTGCGACCAGGTGTTGTTTGGTTTAGCGAAGCACTCCCTGAAAATACTCTACAACAAGTTGATAGCTGGATTGATGAAGGCAACGTCGATCTTATGCTCGTCATAGGAACCACGGCTACTGTCTATCCTGCTGCGGGTCAGTAACTCTCCTTGTCTGAACTTCTATTCCTTTCGTTCGATCAGGCAGCTGCTAGAGAAAAATATAAGACATTGACAGTTGCGTGACAGGATACGTCTCGCAAGCACGTGGTAATGGCGCAAGAGTCGCTGTTATTAACATTGAAGGCAGCGATCTGGGTGCCGCGGCAGGTCTCAGAAGCAGTGATTTCCTGTTTGAAGGTGACGCCGCTAAAATTTTGCCAGAGCTCTTTAAGCCTATTATAGGAGAACTGTAAGTTATGCGTTAGAGATAAGGAAAAGGCGTGGTATCACGAAATATGCTAGGTTGAATTCAGGAAGGAGGTTTGAGTGGATATAGTATCAGGCAGAAGCCTCGTCCTTTGAAAATATATAAAAGCTATTACATTGAGCCATACAGCAAGATATGCCGAGTGATTTTACCGTATAAAGAGTCTTAGAGTGATTCATTAAGACTATTAACTACATAATTCACCTTAGAACACAGTGGGATTATCAAGGGGTAGCAGGGTAATGAGTAGGGCTTCATATCTATCCCTAGCACTTTGACACCAAGCAAAGGGTTGTATGGGAATGAATTTCTTATGCCGCCAACTTAAAAAAAAAGGGCTTTTATATGACGAGTCTATCCCGAAATTGCAGACCCAGTCTCAAAATGCTTATCATACATGAAATCTCCATGTGATGCAAATCTTCGTGTATATCATTCAATCGCCATAAAACGATTGCTTTAGTAGTTATCTTAGACTTCAACCTCGGTTCCATCCGTAGTGATGAGCTTAGTGATTTTGCCAATGGCGATAGTTTGGCCCTAGAACTAGTCAGTTTGCGACTTCATGTCATGCAAGAAAGACACTTACCTGATCTCTCAACGTGAACCTTCCAAGCTGTGCATAATCCTCGAACTTCTCCACACATACAGACCCGGCTCCACCAATGACCTCCATGCGGGCGATAATGTTATCACCCCTCTTTGCGTGCGAAGGAGGAGCTTTGCTTTTTCTGTTGGTTCCTTTCTGCAATTTATGTAGTAAAGCCGCGAAGGAAACTTCCTCAATAGCTGAGTGAACATGCATGACGCAGTCGAAACCAGCAGACAAAATGCTTTTCAGCTCCAAAACTCGGATTTGAGCCTCAAACGCCGAAACACAGTGGACCAAACGCTTAGGAGAGCATAGCACGAATCCAGGCATAACATCCTCTTCTTCGATACCACGCAGCCGTAGTCGGATTTGATCTCCGCATTGTGCCACCTCTACCTCTTCTTCGGTCTCACCGTACAGAGCTGCGACTTCGACCTTGTCTCTGTTGGGCATCATTACGAGGGACATGCCCTTCTTGATGACTCCTGACTCGATCTTGCCTTCGACGATGGTTCCCATGTCACGATATTTGCCGTTGATGGGCATCATGAATGGTGCGTTAATCTTTCGCTCGAAGGTATTCATGTTATCCAGATACTCCAGCAAGGATGGGCCATCGTAGAAAGGTGCCACACCCTTCGGTATCCGGTCTTTAATACCCATTGTTTTTTGTGCTGCAATCGGCATGAAGAAAACGTCGGTTTTCATGTTGAACCCTAGTGATTTGAGGAATGCTGAGAGTTTCGTTGTGCACTCCGTATAACGCTCCTTTGACCACTCAACTGTAGCATCATCCATCTTGTTGATCACAACCACAAGCTTGTTGACACCCTGTGTTTTAGCCAACATAGCGTGCTCTCGGGTTTGTCCTCCCTTTTCGAATCCAGTCTCGTATTCTCCTTTCCGTGCACTGATGACAAGAACTCCTACATCAGCTTGCGAAGCTCCGCCAATCATACTTGGAACATATGTCTTGTGTCCAGGGGCGTCCAAAATACTGTACCGACGCTTCTCTGTTTCGAAAAAGCCACGCCCGACCTCTACTGTTTTACCCTTGGATCTCTCCTCCTTGGTCAAATCCAGAGCCCATGATAAGTACCATGTCTCACGGCCCATTTCCTTCGCCTCCTTCTTATTCTTCTCCATGGTCCGTTCGTCTACCATACCTGTCGCATAGAGGATAGCACCACCAAGAGTTGATTTTCCGGCATCAACATGACCAATGAAAATGACGTTAACATGCTCCTTTCCGTAGACCTCCTGCAAAGTCTCCACATCTACATCTGCAGTTTGTTCCTTCTCAACAGCATCTGCTTCACGAGCTGCTGCCTTGGCAGCGGCGGTAGCAGATGGGCTAGAGCGACCAGAAGATGGCGTTGAAGATGCTTTGCTTCCGTCAGCTGGCTTTTGTGTCTTCTCAATTGCCTTAGCGGCAGTAACTTTGGCTCCTGCCGCAGCTGGGGTAGGAGTTTCCTTTTTGGCCTCTTCCTTGTTTGTTGCGGGCGCTGGGTTTCCAATACTTAGCACCTTGGCTTTTGGCTTTGGCGCATCTCCACCAATGCTGAGCACCTTTGGTGCACCTGCCTTTAGAGTAACAGGTTTGTTTAGTTCAGCAGCTCCAGGTGTTCCATCTGCTGGTCGCTTTGCAATTGTGGGGGTTGCTCGAGGTTGCTGAGGTTGAGCCGCTGCTGGTTGCTGTGCGTACCCAGGATATTGTTGAGCTACAGTGCGGTCAGTATTTGGAGAATGTAAAACATTTATGAGAAGGATATCGCCGTGCAAAACTCTGCGAGCATGGAAGAAAAAGAACCGGACTCCAGAAGCCATTTCGCAATAGCCTACTAGGCTGGCGACACAAGTAGGGCAAATTGTAGAGTTGTTATAATTCAAAGCCATGGATAACGACTTCTTGCACAGCAGACCTCGACTCAAGATATCCAACTATTCTACTCACAGTATTGCTGGTTATAACCGCCTTGTTGCTGATTGTATTGAGGATATTGTTGATTGTTGTATGCTTGCTGCTGGCCATACTGAGGGTAACCACCGCCTCCATACCCTTGGGCTTGGTATCCACCTTGGTTGTATTGATTTTGATATCCCCCAGCCTGGTCGTAACCTCCTCCATACTGCTGGAAGTTCTGCCCGGGCTGAAAGGACTGTGCTCCGGGTTGGAATGAATTTGCGCCGGGGCGAAAGGAACCTGCCTGTGGCTGTGGTTGATTATTGAGATCTAGCTGCTGGGCCTGGCGTGATAGATTGTCGTCCTGAGCCGCAGGGTCGTCTTCCCATGAATTTAAGTTCGACATGTCTGGAGATATGGGTGAAGGTGAGAAAGAGTCGTAGATGGTAATGCTGTGGGTTGCGGCTTTTGGGAGAGGATGGGCGGCGGGGCAATGTGCTTTTTTATCGACGAGGGGTCGTGGAGGTTGTAGGCGGAAACTTGGCGATTGACTCACTTGTCCGAATGAGGCGTAGTTAGGCAGTAGGGTAGTGCAAGTAAAGAATATGGAACTACAACTATAACTATAACCATAAAGGATGATTCCATACAATAGAAAGATCTTATTAAGTAGAATGATTTTTGATCACGGGTTCATGATGTGCAAAGCAGCTTAGGAGGATGTGGGGTAAATAGCGATATATACAAACATGTATATATATTAAAACTGGGTTGAGAATTGAGTATAAAATATCCACGCTAGTGGTCACAAATGACGTTTTGTCCAATCGGTTATTTTGCGGCCCGCCTGACATCGCGCCTCTGGCGGACAGCTTATTACTGCCTGCACATACAACGCGAATCAGGAATTTATATTTTGTTTGCAATTTTCCCACTTCGGCCATCAACTTAGCCCGCGTTTTCTTGAGCCTTTCTACCTCATCCAGCTATTCTTCAGTATACACGTTAGTGTGAAAGGTTTTCTACAATGGAGGTTTTCTTGGGCAAGGTAACGACTTATTATCTGCTGTTTTCCTGCTATTTTCGGTCACGTGCTAAGTTTATCTAGATCACCCAACATGCCATGAACTATGCTATCCGGTATGATAAGAACCAAAAAAACCCATGTTGATGTCATGGATCTCTGACACTTTCAAAGGTCAGGTGTAGGGATTACTGCTTCTTTCGCCATCAGCCAGACTTCTAGGTTACTCAAGGTTAGATTCCATTCTGTTTCCTTTGGAGCTATTCCTGATACACAAGTACAGACAGTAGACAACAGTAAAGACCGTGATGAACTTCGGGTGCTTCAGGAACGTCTAAATAGCAAGATCAAAGTAAAACTTCCACCAATACTCAAATCCGCAGTTTATCAAGACTAATGTTTGAGCTACAGATCATCTCCCCTGCGATTGATATGATAGAACTCATGTAGGTAAATATTTCAGCTTGGCTACTTAGCAAGAGCTGACTTTCTTAAAGTTCTGCGAGAGGAAACACAACTTTAGAGTCTGCAGTCACGTTAACCAAGGATCTGCGTTGGGATATACAATCTCTTGGTACCCGTCTGGCCAGAGCGGCGAGCACAGAAGAACTCTCGCGAAAGAGCAAGACCAAAGCTTCCACTCGAGCAGCACATGAATTTGAAATTCGTCAAATCATTGCTGATATAAAGAAATTGTTGGCCAGAATTGAAGATGCTATTCCTCTAATGAGTCTGGCAATCACGACATCCGGGGCCAGCCTTTCCACAAATCTACCTGCCGGTGTATCGCCGTCAAGGATGTTACAAGCTAGCACCTTCATCACGGCTTGCGATACTCAATATTCTATGAATCCCTCAAAACCTGTTATGGTCGGACCTGCCTTTACTCTATCAGTTTACATGTTGTATGCAGGTCACATTCACCGTGCAAGTAGTGATGGTGAGAGTATGAGAGATACGACCTGGAAAGAAGTTATACATAAAGCAAGAGTAAGACTCATGCGAGTCCCTTTTCGTCCAGAACCCCAGAGCGACTCAAATATTCCATTGGCACAATCGATTGAATATCCAGAAGAGCCAGTAATGTTAGGTGAAGGAAGTGCCAGCGAATTTTCATATCACCTCGAAATCATTGAGGATTTCGAGGACGATAGAATGCATTCTTTCGAAGATAATGAGCTACAGCCTGGGCCCTTCAACGGTGTTGCTCTTGCTGGAATTCGAGAATGCCTCCCAATACATCAGATATCCAAGATATTTTACGCAGACACTGGAAAAATTCTAAATATCGGTGGCCAAGGCGAAACTAACAACCCAGTTCTGCTTGTAAAGAGAGATGTCAATGCCATCCCACCACGGAGATTGATGCAAGAAAATGAGAGAAGTGATGAATTACGCTACGAAGAGCCAGAAGACACAAATCTTTCAGAGGAAGAAGAATCACAGGACGATATAGATCAACAGCTCCGGCGGGAAAGCTCGGTTCATATACCTTCGTCTCCAATCACCCAGTCCCCCGAAACAGAAGAGGCCTGGAAATTCCCCGCTGATCTTGATACCGAATGGATGGCCCTGGAAGTCTATACCGAAGCCACAGATTCTGACTCCGAAGATGGCCACGATCCAAACGATGATTCAGCTTACGCATCCCATCGACCGAGCTCCTCGGGCGAAGATCAGAACCTCTCCTCCAATCTCTCCAACTTGAACCTAAATCCGAACTCCTCGCCATCAAATTCAACCTCATCCCATACCATATCTCATCCCAGTCCCCACAGACGTCACATCCCCCCCACCTCATCACCTTTCGGAGCAATCCGCTCTTCACTCTCCTTACTCGAAATGCTTATCCGATTGACTGCGCTCCAGCAATTCCAGCAAGCATCCCACCTCTCCATTACAGATGAACTCCTAACTTTCTTCCTCGAGGAATCCTCCACAACAGGCGCTGGTGGGGATGGCGATGAACGTCGGAGAACTCGACGCGAGGCCAGGCAGAAGGTCGGCTTCGACCCTTACGATGAAAGCCCTGTCAAGAGACGTGGCGAGGAGTATCAATACCAGCATGGACAGGAAGAGTACCGGTCGAGATCTGGGACCCCATATGACGAGAGGCCGTTTGAGAGCGGAACTCCGGAACCGTGGTTGTTAAGGAGCCGGGAAACTTCATCACCAAGGGAGATGCCGCCGTCGTCGCCGGTTTCCCCTTATCGTCCTGTAGCTCGGAAGGGGACAGGGCCCTTAGATCGGTATGTACACCACTTTCCCATGCTGAGTAGCAGCAGAAGCTAATCTTCACAGAGTTCGACAAGAACGAGGAACACTTCGAGGAGTAGGAAGCCCTCTGGGCAGAGCTGAGAGTGCAGATACCGATTCTACGTTAGGCACCTCTCCTGGATCTCCAACAACGGTTAACAGGAAAGACAAGACTGGAAATGAGTAATTTGGTTCTTCTGATAATATGTGCCGAGACGTATGATAGAAAAATGAGTGAAGTGTAAATATAAGGACTACAACCTTAAAACTCTGAGATTTTTGATATTAAGCCAGTGAGACTAGCTTAGCGAATATCCTATATAAAAATTTCCAGGTCACGGCTGTTACATTGTACGTTAGTATAACCGGGTGTAAGCTAAAGCGAGTAAGGGTGATTGTCATTTCTCTTTTTGCCTCTATTACGATGTGAAAGTTTGATTGCCAAAGCTGGCACTTCGCCATCAAGCTGGTACTATAAGCCCTATGTAAAGAAAATGCCTATCAGTTTCAGGAGCACGTATAGACACTACGCAAATGATAGATATTAACGCTTTGTGATTTACATCAACTACCTAACGGTACATCTCTACATCTAGTTGAAAGGCGAGTTCCTTCCTGGTGTAAAAGCTGCCGCAAATGACCCTCCAGTCCCAGGAGCCAATCCTAATGGCTTTCTCACAGGAGTGACAGGGTTGGAAGCAGATCCAAACCCTCTTCCCTCACTCAGAGGTGGCGTTTCTGTCCCCTTCTGATGCCCACCGTCTCTCTTCATTGCGGATGGAACTCTAAAATTACAATCCTTGCCGCGAGCGTAGATATCGTTCAGCATCTGGCGCAGTATACCTGCATCCGTAAACTCCTGATATTTACGATACAGTTTGAGTGCTGTGCGAGAATCCTCAATACTATCGTGCGTTCCTATTTGAATATCTTCCTTCAGAACTAGCCATGCCAAGAAAGACAAAGACAAAGTTCTCCTCTGTTCCTTTATCCAGAACAGTTCAGCAGTATCAATCCGCTGAGCCTTCGGGATATGGATATTTACCACCCGAAAATCCGTTTTCATACTGTGCCCAAGAAACTTACATCCTAAGTTTAGAAGGATCCAGAGCTTCTTATATGCAATTTTGAGTGGCACAAGATTGTGCTGAGATGTCCTTATATCTAGGTCTCCAGCTACAATTCCTGAAAAATTTGTCAAATAGTCGAGAACTTTATCTCTGACTGCGACATAGTCATCAATGAAGGGATATCCTTCATCCTCTCCAGAGCCTCGAACCACCGAGACACGCGCCAGGGCATGCACTGTTGGTCTGATCGTTTCACGTACTCCATCGGAGTGCATCTGAATTTCAGGCTGTCTGACAGATACAAATTCCGTATCAAGTGCAACTATCGTCCCTTCACCCGGGGTCTCGTGTGGAGGTACAAGAGGCCGGTAGCTTCTCTCACCAGGCCGAGTACTGTGAATGTTAGCATGTGACCTTGCAAAGCTATAGATGCCCTTACTTGGTATCTCTGTAGAGCAAGGAACAGTCCATATTTTGCTTCCATGCATTGTCAATGGAATTGCAGAACGTTTTGACTTGATATGTAATCACGGATGGTAGTTTCCAGGCCGTGTTAAAGGTAAGAGCATCTTGTGCCTTGATTGGCTTCACTAGAAAGTCATTCAGCAAATGCCATTGACTTGTGCCTGGTGCCGTCGGCTGAGAGTGTGATACTATTATCTGTCAGCATCTGAATTTGGGGTAAAGTGGACATGGGTGCTCACCGTTCACAAAAGATACTAGGTGAGGCTTCTCCTGGCGACCACTGTCGATATCAGCAGCAAAGCCAATCAGTGAGTAGACAGTAACATTATGAATGCCCCTAGTAAGATGAAGCTTGAGATCCTCGCCTTCGTAACAGAAGAATTGACCGTGATCTATAATTATGCCAATTTCTTCTGGAAGCCAACCAGGAATTGACCAGAAAAGCTTCGCATCGGGGCTATTTGCAATAGCATTGAGCATGAGTACGGCGGGGACACTATGAATTGCCTTTTTTGTTGACAAAGACTGGTACTTCATACATCTACTACACCAGCCCCTACTCGTTGCCTCTCGCTCAATACTCAATTTTAAGATCTGAGAGAAAGAGAGTTTAGGGGCACGAGAATTTCTAGTCCCAATTTTCTAAGTTGCTCAGCTCGATGCAATTGGTAAGTTAAGATTATGACTTACAGGTGGTGGATACAAGAGCTCATTGACAAGCGTTGTTCCTGGTCTCGTATGTTCACTATGACAATGCTCACATCTAATGGCAGTAGTGGCAGAAGTTGCGAATATCTGAAGGGTTAGCTAGAAATTTCTATCCTGTACAAGGTGCTTACTTGGTCAAATGTTGGTGAACGAGGTTGGACATTTCTGTAATCTGTGGAAAATCTATCGAGAAGGAAGCGGTTCAGGCCTTGAAGCATGTTTGTAAGGGTAGATCCCAATGGAGCATCTTCTTCAAGCAGACCCATGCTTTTTGCTACACTAAATGTTAGCATGCTTCATGGAGGGAATATGTTTTATTTTCATACCCTGCGGATGATAACCCAGTGTCTTAAGCATATTTGTCGCTTGACACGAAAATCCACCAGCCTTCTCAAGCATATCAACTAAAAATCCCATCTCGCACAGCAGACATAAATCGCTGACGCAGGCAGTTGCTGTATGTTGAAGCGCAAGATTCCGGATTAAGGGGGTAAACCTCATGACCTGTAACAGCGCATTCGCATAGGAGTTTGAAATGTGTGTTTCTAGGCCTGAATAGTCGGTCTTATTGTAGTAGCTGTCGATATTAGCATTAGCAGTGTAAGGATAGTACTCAAACTCACCCGAAGTCAAAATCATCGATTCCGAATCTGCTGTATTTAATTTCTACATTCCGATACATATCGGGAACCTCTGCTTTCAAAGTTCCCGACTCTGTTGTTCCAGCTGCATCGGCAACGTCACTCATTCGTCTCTCAGGAATATCATTCCCAGATTGTTTTAGCTTAGCATTTTCTTTGTCACTGAGAAACATCGGAGCCTGAATACTGGAAGAAGTCTTAGTGGCAATTCTCGTGTTCTCGACTTGGTTTCTCCTGCCAATTTTGGTGTTTGGAGTATAGGTGTATCCACCAACTGGCTTTAAGGTTGATAAAGTATTTGGCTCAACGAGGGGAGGTGGAGCACCGATTTCAAATATCATATGGCTCGGCCAGGCAGAAAGAAGAGTTTCACGATAGTATGGCATCCCAATCGTGCTTAAGGGTCTATTTAGTGCGATTAGTAGTGCTTAATTATTGGGGAAAGTTGAAGAACTTACATGTCAACATTCCAATCGAGTTGCTGGCTCTGGTCTTCAGGATCAGCAAAGTCAATGGGGATTCCCAAATCCGTGAAGTGCAGCTTAGAGCGGTTTCCCCAGAGCTGCGCTTGGCATTCAGAATCTGACAAAACAAGAGCTTCACCGGATGTGGCAATTTCAAGGCCACTTATGAAGTTCAAAACTGCTGCCTGCCGCATATTTGTGCTTGTGTTTACATTCATCAAATCAACGACCTGCATTTGACCAACTTGTGAGGCGACCATTGTAGTCGAGGACATTTTAGGGTGCATCCGTACGTAGGCGGCACCTGATGGGAATGGTATTGGACTGAAAGATTCCAGTGTTTTAAGATTGAAAACATTAACAAAAGGATCGAGCATGTAGATATTTTGTTGTTGACGACGAGAGTAACCACAAGTGACAATGAAATCATGCTGGGCATCCATGTCGTTAATAGCCGCAGAGTGTGCTGGCCAGGCTTTAACCACAGCGAAGGTGTTGGGATCTAGGATATTGACGACGCCTTGTGGTGTTGCCGCACATATATATCGGCTCCTCTTCATAAGATGGTAATGAGCACTAGTTGGTATCTGCTTAAGGACCGTTCCTTTCTCTACGTCTATCACGAACATGGTGTTTTGCGCTCCAGCAGCTAAAATCTCAGAAGTCCCTCTTGATGTAAAACTCATACACCGGAGATCTTTCATATCTTCATTTGTGATATGCCATATTGGAGGTCCACGACGCAACGACATATGTATGCTAGTAGGGGTAAGAGCAATAACACCCTTCTCGTGGAATAGTAATTGGCTAACAGGGCCATCGCCGGAGACGAATGAAGTATATGCCTATTTTGAACTGAAAGTTAGCTCACTATGTTATCAAAAGTTGCAAGACCCAAATAAACGGTCAATTGGCTTCATCATGGCTAGACAATGCACCCTTTTTGTACAAAGTTTCACTCTATCAATAAATGTTCGTACCTGAAGATCAGCATTATAGAAGCTGGAAACGCGACCATAATCGTTCCCTAGCCATAAAAGCTCCTGATATGTATCAAAAGCAAGCGCCTTGATGGGCGAATGGACGCCATGTGCCGGTGGTAGGAGAAGTCGCGAGACCTGGAGGCGCGTTAGTATGTTACTCTCAATCTAAAGTCAAGTATGCTCGCTCAGAACGAAGATCCTATTAGACGCTGCTCAACCAGGTGCTGGAAGAGTCTCTTTCGCGCAACAAGCTTTGTCAAATTTAGGTGCAGCTACCTCCCACCAGGCACGCGAAAACAAGCAGGCATTGCTCTATACCAACCATGGCAACCTGCTGCGATTCCAGTCGATAACATGAATAGCGAGGCTGTCAAGCCCCACCTTAGCAAGATCCGAGACCTCTTGCTCTTAAACATAGATGGGATATATTGTTAACAGACTGGTGACTTACTTCTTCCCAATCGCCATCCATCGAGTCAGACTGGGCGGCAGTCAGAGCGCCATATTGTGCTATGTCAATTCCTTGTCGCGAAGTTGAGCCTCGTGAAGCTGATATGCCTCCCAGGCAGAATATCTGTCCCAGGAGGTAGGCGGTGTGAAGAGTGTGGCTCTATTGAAAGCCTTCCCATGAAACAGAAATGGATAAATGAACATAGAGTATATGGTTGTACAGAGTACTTCACAACTCTGCTCCTATTACATACCGCCCGAAGGAAACCATCTTCTCAAAAGTTCACAAGTTCAAATATGCTATTATTCCTACTAGATGATTGATGTGCAAAAAGGTCGAGTTCTCAACTTCCCCAACGTAAACCAAACTCTCCGGCGTTTCAGAAACAAAGCACGTATCAGATGAAGAGACATCTACTTATGTTAATAAAATATTACTGATGTCTTCAATTCCAATATTGATTTTTTGGGGGTCTATTTGAACTTGAAATGTTGTCTGAGCTCCTTTCCTTCACCTCGCTGGCCGTCATATTTGTGTTCTCGCCCGCCATGGACTTCTATCAAACGGCTTTCCTCACGTTGATCTCTGGATGCTTTTTCATGTCATACAAACAATACAAAAACGATAAAGCAGCTTCTCCAGAACGGAAGCCACTTTTACGTGATGGAACTACTAACGAGGAAGACCATGGTGTGACAATCGCTCCAGAGGCAAAGTCCGAGGCAGATAGCTTCAGCAGGATGTTTCTAGTTGTCTATTCTTTAGTTATGGCCTCGGACTGGCTCCAAGGTAAGACCTCAGTTACTTTAAATATTCTATGTTTACCAACCATACAGGCCCATATGTATACAGTTTATATAAAGACCAATTCGGACTAAAGGAAGAGCTCGTCGCTGCGCTCTTCACTACAGGCTTCCTCTCAGGCGGAGTATCAGGTTATTTTGTTGGACACTTTGCCGACAGATACGGCCGGAAGATGGCCTGTCTGGTCTTCTGCTTTACCTATTCAGTAGCATGTTTTTCAACACTCTTTCCAAACCTGTACGCTCTATTTTTCGGTAGAGTTTTTGGTGGTTTAAGCACCAGTTTGATGTACAGTGCTTTTGAAAGTTGGATGGTAGCAGAATATCACAAGCGACAAATTGACAAAGCTGGAATGAGCCTTAGTAGTATGTTCGGATATATGGCCACTCTGAATAGTGTTGTGGCTATCTTGTCTGGAGTTTTCAGCGAATGGCTTGTAGAAGTGACGGGAACAAAACGATCTCCGTTCATGGCTAGTGCAGGACTGCTAGCGGTATCTTTCTGCATTATCTTCACATTTTGGGTAAGAGCAAATTAATTTCAATTCTTGAATCTCAAGCCTCTAACACATAACCCTATAGACCGAGAACTACGGAGACTCGCACCGGAAGGAAGTCACTGAGCTTCCAACCAAAAGCGCAGTCAAAACTGTCTTCACAGACCCACGGATCCTAACAGTTGGCCTGGCATCATGTTTTTTCGAGGGCTCCATGTATCTTTTTGTCTTTTTCTGGACACCGGCTCTCAAGGCAGCTCAAGCACACAGTTCTCCAGCTAGCAAAGACCTCCCGCTCGGTCTTATCTTCGCCTGCTTCATGAGCTCCACCATGCTGGGCTCCATGCTATTCAATCTGCTCGTCTCCAAAAACAACCTGATAACCCCGTCCCGCCTCCTCACCATCACCTTCTTAACAGCAAGCATCACGCTTCTGCTTCCCTCATTCATCAAGACCACTACCCCGACATTCATCAGCTTCTGCCTCTTTGAAGTCTGCGTCGGGATCTACTATCCCAGCATCGGCTACCTAAAAGGCAAATACATCGAAGATGGGATCAGAGCTAGAGTTTATGGGATGCTAAGGATACCCCTGAACGTATTTGTCGTTGTAGCCCTGAGCTTAATCAAGGAGGGAGATGGGTACAGAAACACGGTTTTTGGAGTCTGTTCCGGGATGCTTGTTGGAATGGCCGCCATCTTTGGGTGGGTTGTTACTGGATAGAGAACGGGCTTGGTTGGGGAATGGTCCTCATGTTGTTTTGTTTAAAAGGAAGTTATAGGATCACATCTTCTTGGCTTATACTATTATTCAAAAAAATTGTCGAGACTTCATCTGTTTATTCTTTCGAATTTCTCAGTTTGATTCCATGCGTACCAGAGACTCAGGTGCTAACATTTTCATCAAACTGGCTATGTTGCGCTATAGGAGGTAATAGAAATAGGCAGCTCGATCTCATTCGTTACTTATTGATGGAAAGAGGAAAATAAAACATGTAGGAGACCTCCGAAGGGTATGGCATTCAGTAATTCATAGTTAACGACTATATCTGAACTAGAGGGATCCAAATCACTCTCAAGTTAGGTTTTTATAATGAACATATTTAAGCAGGTATATATAGTATGAAGTCTAATATTGGTATCATTATATATACAACCAGCCCCTAAGATACAACCTCTCATGCTGGTGGCAACTGCGCTAAGGACCATAATTGTGTAACAAGGATATAAAAACCAAAAAATAAAAAATTAGACAGCGCCCCCTTCCCCCGCTGCCCATGCAATAATGTCCATGACGCGGAGTTTCACGTAACCAGATATGCCCAGTCAATAAACAGTCCATCTCGGATTTGTAAGCTGGGCAACCTTTCGTCAAAAGTATAATATAACGTTTGACCCCGTTGTTCTTCGATCCTAGATTGAAGACTTTCTCTACTCTTCAAAAGTGCAGCGTGATATGTCGTATCCAGACCATAGCATGTTCATCCTCCACTACTGATGACGACTCTGGCACCTTCTTTCCCAAGAATACCTCGTTCTTGTGGTTTCGGACTGTGACCTCGACCTCTTTTTCTGTTGAAAAATCCACCCAGTCCTGTAGCCGGTTTAGATCCTGCTTCTATCAATTTGGCATCGGCAGGCAAAGTAGCGTCTTGTTTTGCCAAATCTGACCAGCTTCCCGTTTCACCCAATACAACTTGCATTCCACCTCCCATCGATTCTTTCCTTGTTCCTGTAGGTCGGGCATTCCTGCTGTAAGACTGTTGATAAGGTGAAAGAGGTGCTTGTCGGGACTTCGGGTTCGAATTTTCTGAGACTCTTTGTCCATTAGGTAGTGGCGGAACAACGTCTTCTGCTCGTCCTGGTGGTGAACCAGAAATTGATGAAGCTTGGGATTTAGAGTTTCTTCTACGTAGCTTTGACGGAGATCTCGTACTTGCAGCTTTTAAAGACGCGCTTCCGCTTGCCTGACCGGGAGTTTGTGTTGTGTTGGTATGATCTAGGGGTGATGTTGGGTTGGAATCATTCTGATCTAGGACACCCGCATACCTGGCAAGGCTATATTCACTGTTAGAGTATGTACTGAAAGGAGTGGAAGCCAGATTGACATACGCTGCGGTAGTATAGTCAAATGGTAGGTACTGAGTCTCAATCATTTTATATAGCTCCTCTTCCCGAACTTCCTTATCTGTCGCATCATCCTTCAAAGCATCTCTCGGTTTCTGTCGTCTCGCCCGTGCTTCTAGCGGCGCTTCTTCCAAAAGCAATTCCTCTAAATCGTAAGTTGCGTCAAAGTTCGTCTTCTCGCTCGATGGGACGAAGACGGGTTCAATCTCCTTTCTTTCCAGTGCCTCAAAGTCGATCGCGCGGAAGAAGGGATTATCCGTAAATGATATCCAACCCATAGATCCCATTCGTTTCGTGGGGTCCTCTTCCAATGCAGAGCTGATTGCATGTAGACATGGCATTGAGACCGCGGGCGCGGTGATGGGAAATTTTGGATTGGCTTGTGTAATTTGGTGGGACAGAGTTGTTTGAGTACTACCCTCAAAAGGTCTCTGTGAATTCATCATTAGTCTAAACATCAGTATGGCGTAAAGAGCTTTACCTTATTGTAAATACACTCGTAAAAAAGTACTCCTAGCGACCACCAGTCTGCACCTGTTGTGTAACCCGTTCCTTTGTACACTTCTGGTGCCAGGTATGCGAGAGTCCCCGATTTGCTGGTCAATGGTTTTCCGGGTGTGTAATCAGACGCAACATTCTGCATCCTGTCAGCAATTGTTGCTCTACCTAAAAGGGAGACTTACAAAATCCGCCAAATGTATATGCCCCTCAGAATCCAGCAGAACGTTATCCGGCTTCACATCCCTGTGTATGATCCCTTGCTTGTGTATGTACTTTAATGCGCACCCTAATTCTGCAATCCAGAAGCGAACAGCCTCCTCTGTAAACGTTTTCCTTGATATATGAAAGCGAAGATCCCCTCCGTTCATCAAATCAACAACAAGATACCTATTTACATATTAGATGTTGGCCTTCAAATATAGGCTTGGTCCTTCTCACATGTATTCGATGTCCTGAAAGCTGTATCTCAAGTTGCAAATAAAGGGATGGTTCAGATGCTGTAACATCCTTCGCTCTCGTATGATATTCCGGACACTTTCCGATCGAATAACTGTTTGGACAATTGTCAGCGTTCGCTACGCAGCTCGAGTGCGGGATGGCCAACCTTCATCTTTGCGTATGTATTTGAGAGCAAAGGTCAATCCTGTGTCCTTCCTCTCGACGATGCGAACCTTGCCAAAAGCACCTTTGCCAACAACTCGAAGCAGGCGGAAATGATTTAGATTGACTAAAGACAATAGATGGTTAGCAGCCGCCTCGATTGCGTGTGACAATCTCTGTTCCCGCAGGAATGCCAGCATGCGTTTGCCTGATAGATATCAGACGGAGTGTGTTTAAGATGCGTACCTTCGTCCGTGAAGACCACCGGCTTTCCATTACTATTACCCATTTTGCACAAGTAGACCGGTGTAGAAGAATAGATGTGCCCGCAGGCATGCCGATAATGAAATGCAGAGCACCAAGACCAGAATTCAAGAAGTGGAGTCGTGGTCGAGCGGCAGGTTTCGTGGGCAACGGGCGACGAAGTGTGCCGGCTGGCAGATTCCCACGTAGGATGATAGCGTGCCGAAGTTAAAATAAAGTTTGGGTGAGGTCCTGCTGAAGTAGTTGCGATGTGGTTGCCAGCAGAAGGAGTCCCTTGATTCTCAGGTTTCGTTAAGCAGCGTCAGATGCAGCAAACGACAAGGATATCCTGAGATGGGTCAAAGAAGAAAAGGGTGGAGTCGCGACTACGCAATAACTCGCGTATGTTGAAGACGTCGAGCAGACCAGACGAACGGCTGGCATCAGTCACTGTATGTATTACGCACACAGCAGTCGTCCTTCAGGAGAGAATCAATTCTACAGGGACGGTAGCGGAGTAATAAAGCACGGCCGACGGAATAGTGAATGCAATACAGGGAAGCTCAATGAATCTAAAAGTAATACTCATACTAATACCAATACGGCGCTGATCCAGTTGATCCAGTTGATCCAGTTGATAACACGCAGCCATGTCAGATTGGGATTAGATCGCAGGCTCTGTGGCGTGAAGACAGAGGGCAGCGCACATGGATGGAACATGGCAGCATGGTAGTCCGACTGGCCTGCAGAATATATCTGGTGGCCCACCACGCTAGTCCGGTAGAAGTCCGAGCTAATAAGGCAACATACTTAGCTGCTGTACAAAGTATACCACCATACAGTATAGCCGTACGCATCTTCTTATATTGAAACCACTTGGCTTGGTTGGCCAATGTACGACGCCGCTGTAGCAGCAGATACTGGTGCGTTGCTCAGCGTCCGCCGGGGATACCGCCAACATGCCTTTCTATAACATAGCAGTCACAATCATCTCGCTGGACGGGGTTTACGTCAGGTGGTTTCAAGCTATTCATTCACCTTCTGAAAAAAGGCTCTTCAGAGTCTCGCACTGGGCCACAAGCAATATCAGCTATGCTGGTCTGCCAAGCTCGACACATGGTTTGATTACTTCAGCCACCGGTCGAGCACAATTCCAGCAAGCCAGTTTACGACTGGATTATTCAGACATTGCCAAAGGAAGGCCATGGTGATACTTTGGGTATATCTCCATCATGTGCCCGGGAAGAACAATCAATCCACGCACGAAGTCTAAGCTGGCACTACTCCTCCACGTCTAGACTCAGAAGAATTCATAGATACTCAAAGTAAGTGGGGTAATGCAGCACCGGTACGCTGCTCTACGGTACCAACATGCTGCGGAGCATAGCACTTCGGCCACTTCGCTAATAACAGAGCTATCGCTCGACCCGACAAACAGGATACTCTATTCATAGGTGCTTGTGCCATACGACTACCTGTCGGAGGATTTTAGGTCAGTTCCCTCCAACTGTTGTTGCTGGGCGCTATAGCTGTTTAATTCAGTCCATCAGTCTCAGCTCCGGATATTGCTGTAGGGCGACCAGGGCAACGCCTCATGAATACATTACCCATCGCCCAAACCTTCAAGTCACAACTTTTTGCGACAACCCCCCGTCATGTTTCATCTCCGCATCTCACTCTTTCTTACGAAGACGGAAGGGGGGAAGACCTATATTTGGCATCAACCCGCCTATTTTGTTAAAAGGGGTTAAACGTCAACAAGCAATCTCACCTTTGGTTGATCTGAGCCTCACTCTGGAATCGCTTCCAGGCTCTACGAAACAACCAACATCAACGTGACTCTTAGTCAACTGATCCTGCCTGACCTTAACAGGAACATTATTTGATTGAGTCTCGCTTCAATCTTACGCGAGGTCCGTTTAGTGCAACCTTTCCGTGAATCTCACGTTGGTCAAGGTACTGCACTACTCCCCCATACAAACCATCTGCAAGATCCTTCCTCGCTGAGGTACCTAAACACCAAGGAGTCAACAAATGTCTCAAAGATTTACTCGGCAATCCTTTGATGATTTAACTTTCTGCTTCCCGTTCAACCACGTGGCAATCATGCAACAAATTAATACCACCTTACCTGAACGTGTACCTGCATTACCCAACCGGCTTGTGTGAGACACCGCATTATATCACAACTCACCCGGAGACCAAAACAAAGCCCCTTTCTAGAACACCCCATAGAAGGTTTTCAACCCTCAAGATCTTCTGTTACACCTGCACATTCCCTGCTCTAGAACAACATATTTGCCCACGCCTCCTCCCGAATTCATGCAAGAAGAAAAAGCCCTCATGGTGCCTTA
>Ga0247807_10000225_pt1 | contig 38304 bp, 32 predicted proteins | sample UWRJL074202C1_FD_179931 | JGI IMG/M metagenome (GOLD analysis project Ga0247807, IMG submission 179931) | Plant litter microbial communities from Arlington Agricultural Research Station in Wisconsin, United States - UWRJ-L074-202C-1 | ecosystem: Environmental > Terrestrial > Plant litter >...
GCACTATATTAAAATATTACCTGGGGACAAAGTAAAATTAGAGATGTCGCCTTACGATTTGTCAAAGGGCAGGATTACTTATAGATATAAATAAAATGAAAGTTAGGTCATCAATTAAAAAACGCAGCGCTGATTGCAAGATTATTCGTCGTAAAGGCAAACTTTACGTTATAAACAAGAAAAATCCAAAATACAAACAGCGTCAAGGTTAACAAAATTATTGAGGTATGATTGGATTGAATGTACAGGTTACTCAATCTGTCGTCAAATAATCAAACATTTAGTACAAATATGGCAAGGATATCAGGTATAGATTTACCAAGAAACAAAAGAGGCGAAATTGGACTAACTTACATCTTCGGTGTAGGCAGATCAACTGCTCAGAGAATTTTAACTGAAGCAGGTATCGATTTTAGCAAGAAAGTACAGGATTGGTCTGATGATGAGTTATCAGCAATTCGTACCATCATTAACGACGGCGTAAAAGTAGAAGGTGCTTTACGTTCTGAGGTTCAGTTAAACATCAAACGTTTAATGGATATCGGTTGTTACCGTGGATTACGTCACAGAAAAGGTTTACCAGTACGTGGACAACGCACTAAGAACAATTCTCGTACACGTAAAGGCAAGAGAAAAACAGTTGCTAACAAGAAAAAAGCTACTAAATAAAATTAGTAACGAATAATAATTATGGCTAAGAGTAAAAAAGTAACCAAAAAGCGTATTGTTGTTATTGAACCAATTGGTCAGGCACACATCAATGCGACTTTTAACAATATCATTGTTACCTTAACAAATAACAACGGTCAAACTATTTCATGGTCTTCAGCAGGTAAAATGGGTTTTAAGGGTTCTAAAAAGAACACTCCATATGCTGCAGGTCAAGCTGCATCTGATTGCGGTAAAGTAGCATTTGATTTAGGTCTGCGTAAAGTAGAAGTTTTTGTTAAAGGTCCGGGTTCAGGTCGTGAGTCTGCAATTAGAACATTGCAAATCTCAGGTATCGAAGTTACCTCTATCAAAGATATCACACCGCTTCCACACAATGGATGTCGTCCTCCTAAGAAGAGAAGAGTTTAATTTATTAATTTTTAAAGCTAAGAGTCTGCAGCTTCAGGTTGTATGATACTTTAAAACAAAGAACAATGGCAAGATATACAGGACCAAAATCCAAAATCGCGCGTAAATTCAGAGAGCCAATTTTCGGCCCTGATAAAGTACTAGACAGAAAAAACTATCCTCCTGGACAACATGGTGCTTCGAAAAGAAGAGGTAAACAATCTGAGTATTCAGTACAGTTAATGGAAAAACAAAAAGTTAAATATACTTATGGTGTATTAGAACGTCAGTTCCGTAACTTGTTTACTAAAGCATCTTCCCGTCAGGGCATTACAGGTGATAACTTATTACAATTATTAGAAGCTCGTTTAGATAATACCGTATATAGATTAGGTATTGCAACTACTCGTTCAGCTGCACGCCAGTTAGTTAGCCATAAACACGTAACAGTGAACGGTGAAGTAGTAAATATCCCTTCTTATCAATTAAAAGCAGGTGATGTTGTTGCAGTACGTGAGAAATCTAAAACGCTGGAAAGCATCACTAATTCAGTAGCAGGAAGAGTAATCAATAAATTCAATTGGTTAGACTGGAACGCATCTGAGTTAACTGGAAAGTTCTTAGCTTATCCTAATCGTGACGAGATTCCAGAAAATATTAAAGAAAACCTTATTATAGAGTTATACTCTAAGTAATCTATTTAATTAGCTGTCTGATAAAGGCAGCTAATTTTTATACGTTACCTAATATTCAATAACGATCTAAAAACATTATAAATGGCAATTTTAGCATTTCAGAAACCCGATAAGGTCATCATGCAGAAATCAACAGATTTCGATGGTATATTTGAATTTCGTCCCTTAGAACCCGGTTTCGGTGTAACAATTGGTAATGCCTTGAGAAGGATTCTTCTTTCTTCATTAGAAGGGTATGCCATTACTAGTATTCGTTTTTCTGGCGTATCTCATGAATTTTCTACAATGAAAGGTGTTGTAGAAGATTTAACTGAAATCATCCTTAATTTAAAACAAGTTCGTTTTAAAAAAGCTGGTGATTCAGGTGAATCTGAAAAAGTTTTTATTGTAGTTAATGGCCAGGATCAATTTCTTGCAGGTGATATAACTAAATTCTCTAATAATTTCGAAGTTCTTAATCCGGATTTCGTAATTTGTAATATGGAGAAATCAGTAACTTTAGAGGTAGAATTAACTATCATTAAAGGTCGTGGTTATGTTCCGGCTGAGGAAAATAAAATTAATGATGCTGTTGTTGGTGTAATCGCTATCGATTCGATCTTTACCCCAATGAAAAATGTAAAATACACGATTGAAAATTATCGTGTTGAACAAAAAACAGATTATGAAAAATTAATTCTGGATATCTCTACAGATGGATCTATTCATCCTGAAGAAGCATTGAAAGAAGCAGCTAAGATATTAATCCAGCATTTCATGTTATTCTCTGATGAGAATTTAGTGCTTGAATCTCAGGCTAAAGAAGAAACTAAGGAAGTTGATGAGGAAATTTTACATATGCGTAAGATCCTTAAAACTGAATTGGTTGATCTTGACTTGTCTGTTCGTGCATTAAACTGCCTGAAAGCTGCTGATATCCGTACGCTGGCTGATTTGGTTTCTTATGATGTTGCTGATATGTTAAAATTCAGAAACTTTGGTAAAAAATCACTAACTGAAATTCAGGAATTAGTAAAATCTAAACAATTATCTTTTGGTATGAATTTAGGTAAATACAAACTGGAAGAAGGCGAATAATTTCGGCAAATAAATAACAAATATTGTTAATAGTCTGTAATTCCCTCTTTAATTTAGAAGAGACGGTACAGACTGAATAAAATCAAAATGAGACACGGTAAAAAAAACAACCACTTAGGCAGAACTGACTCCCATCGTAAAGCGATGTTGGCTAACATGGCCTCATCACTGATCAAACACAAAAGGATTTCAACAACTTTAGCAAAAGCAAAAGCTTTGCGTATGTATGTTGAGCCCCTGATCACTAAATCTAAATTAGATACTACACATTCACGTCGTATTGTATTTAGTTATTTACAGGATAAAGAGACAGTTACTGAATTATTCCGTGATGTAGCAGCTAAAGTTGCTAACCGTCCGGGTGGTTACACTAGAATTATCAAATTAAACAACAGGTTAGGTGATAATGCTGAAATGGCATTAATCGAGCTTGTTGATTACAATGAAGTTTATGGTGTTGATACTGCAGCTGCTGAAAAGAAAACTACACGTCGTGGTAGAAGCAAAGCTAAAAAAGAAGATGCTGTTGAAGCACCTGCTAAAGCTGAAGCACCTGTTGAAACTGCAGAAGTGGTTGAAGAACCTGCTGCTGAAGAGAAAAAAGAAGATAAAGGAGAATAATATTCTTCCTTATCAAAATACAGAAAGCCCTGTTCTTAGTTGGACAGGGCTTTTCTTTTATTATAATGCAACCCCAATACTATGTCTAATCAAAGCGTTCTTCAGGAATTTCATCAACAATTAACAGATAGTATCGCCACTAATGTATTCGTAAAAGTTTCTTTAGGTAATTACCAGGGAAATGATAAAGACCTTAAGAATATATATGTACGCAGGATTAAAATTAAGAAAGAGGAGATGCTTTCTTTTACCTATCGCTACAAGACCAGGGACATCGTTAAAAATTTCCCTGTAGATGATGGGATTGCAAGGATCAGTCACTTTATTAGTAATGATTTTAGAATTTGTACTTTCTTTAGCACGCTTAGGGAAGTGATTGTTGAGCATGATAAAAAGGGAAATGTAAGTGCCAGGGAGCGACTTTATCCTACTCCTTTATTAACGGCCCTTTCACATGATAAAGAGAAAAAAAGATTAATTAAGCCTGCAGATAAGTCTTATTTAAAAGAATTGAAGATTACTGATGATCATGGGGTGGTATATAAGAATGCCCAGGATAAGTATAAGCAGATTAATCAATATGTTGCATTGCTGGATCCGCTGATTCGCTCTTTGCCTGCGAAAAGTTTAAAGAAGGTAGTTGATATGGGCTCTGGGAAGGGTTATTTAACATTCGCTTTATATGATTATTTAACTAATGTTTTAAAAACAGAAGTTAGCGTAACTGGAGTGGAATATAGACAGGATTTGGTTGACTTATGCAATAAAATTGCTGTTTCTGCTAATTTTAGTGGTTTAGATTTTGTAGAGGGTACTATTGAAGCATATGAAGCAAATGATATTGATTTACTGATTGCCTTGCATGCTTGTGATACTGCAACTGATGATGCGATTTATAAGGGGATCAAAGCTGGTGCTGAGTTAATTGTGGTTGCACCTTGCTGTCATAAGCAGATTAGGAAACAAATTGAAAAGGGGGGTGTCAGTAATGATCTCGATTTTTTAACTAAGTATGGTATTTTCCTTGAACGTCAATCTGAAATGGTTACGGATGGGATCCGTGCATTGATATTAGAATACTTTGGATATAAAACAAAGGTGTTTGAATTTATCTCTGATCAGCATACGCCTAAAAATGTTTTGATCGTTGGGATTAAAGGAAAAGAAAATCTATCAGCACGTGCTGAATTACTGATGAAAATAAAAGAAACAAAGAAATATTTTGGAATAGGCTATCATCATCTGGAAAAATTATTTTCCCTATAATCGATTTAATGCCAGTTAGAATGTGAATCTGACAACCTGTCATAATTGCAAATGGTTTTTATTTACATTTTAACAGAAATATAAAAACAGATGTCTGTTTACCTGCCAAATGCCAATTGGCACATTGCTTGTTAAATAGAAAAAGGAAAACAAGAATTCATAACAAAAATAAAGATAAAATAACATGTCAAAAATTATTGGTATAGACTTAGGAACAACAAACTCTTGCGTAGCCGTAATGGAAGGTAACGAACCTGTAGTTATAGCCAACAGTGAGGGGAAACGTACAACGCCATCCATTGTTGCTTTTGCAGAAAATGGAGAACGTAAAGTAGGTGATTCTGCAAAACGCCAGGCGATCACTAACCCAACAAAAACAATTTATTCAATTAAGCGCTTTATGGGCAGCAGCTTTGCTGAGGTTTCTAAAGAAGCTGGTCGTGTACCTTATAACGTTGTTAAAGGTGATAATAACACGCCAAGAGTTGAAATTGATGACCGTAAATATACTCCACAAGAGATATCTGCGATGATCTTGCAGAAAATGAAAAAAACTGCTGAAGATTTCTTGGGTCATGAGGTTACTGAAGCAGTTATTACTGTTCCTGCTTATTTCAATGATGCACAACGTCAGGCAACTAAAGAAGCTGGTGAAATTGCTGGTTTGACAGTTAAACGTATTATCAACGAGCCTACTGCAGCTGCATTGGCTTATGGTCTTGATAAAGCGCATAAAGACATGAAAATCGTAGTTTTTGACTGCGGTGGTGGTACGCATGATGTTTCTGTATTAGAATTAGGTGATGGTGTATTTGAAGTTAAATCTACTGATGGTGATACACACTTAGGTGGTGATGATTTTGATCACATTATCATTGACTGGTTAGCTGCTGAATTTAAAACTGAAAATGGAATGGACCTGGCTCAGGATCCAATGGCATTACAACGTTTGAAAGAAGCTGCTGAGAAAGCTAAAATTGAATTGTCAAGTACTACTTCTACGGAAATTAACTTGCCATATATTACTGCTGATGCAAGCGGACCAAAACACTTAGTTAGATCTTTAAGCCGTGCTAAATTTGAGCAATTGGCTTCTGATCTGATCAAACGTACAATTGATCCTTGTAAATCTGCATTGAAAAATGCTGGTTTGAAAACTTCAGATATTGATGAGATCATTTTAGTAGGTGGTTCTACACGTATTCCTGCTATTCAGGAAGCGGTTAAAGCTTTCTTCGGTAAAGATCCTTCTAAAGGTGTAAATCCTGATGAGGTTGTAGCAATTGGAGCTGCTATTCAAGGTGGTGTTTTAACTGGTGAAGTTAAAGATGTATTGTTATTAGATGTTACTCCTCTTTCATTAGGTATTGAGACAATGGGTGGTGTAATGACAAAATTAATTGAAGCGAATACTACTATTCCTTCTAAAAAAGCAGAAACTTTCTCTACTGCTGCTGATAACCAGCCTTCTGTAGAAATCCATATTTTACAAGGTGAGCGTCCAATGGCTGCTCAGAACCGTACGATTGGCCGTTTTATTTTAGATGGTATTCCACCAGCTCCACGTGGTGTTCCTCAAGTTGAAGTTGCTTTTGATATTGATGCGAATGGTATTTTACATGTAAGTGCAAAAGACAAAGCAACTGGTAAAGAGCAAAAAATTCGTATTGAGGCTTCATCTGGTTTAACTGATGAAGAAATCAAAAGAATGAAAGAAGAAGCTGAGCAAAATGCTGATGCTGATAAAATCGCTAAAGAAGAAGCTGATAAAATCAACAGTGCTGATGCTTTAATCTTTTCTACTGAGAAACAATTGAAAGAATTTGGTGATAAAATCTCTGCTGATAAAAAAGCACCGATCGAAGCTGGTTTAGCGAAATTACAAGCTGCACATGCTGCAAGAAGTTTTGCTGATATTGATGCTGCTCAGGAAGAATTACAAGCTGCATGGAATGAAGCTTCTGAAGAAATGTACAAAGCTGGACAAGATGGTGCACCTGCTGCAGGTGGTGCTGATCAGTCTGCTAACGAACAAGCTGCTGATAGTGGTGACAACGTTACTGATGTTGACTTTGAAGAAGTAAAAGACGATAAAAAATAGTCGTTAATATTTAAATAAAAAAGGGGTTCAAATTAATTTTTGAACCCCTTTTTGTTTGTTAGCGAATTGATTATTTAGCTAACCCATAAATTTTCCGGGTATACACCATCTTTGATCAACTGGTCAATGCTCGCTTGCACTACCGGTTTATCTTCTTTATAAGTTACACCAAACCATTTGCTGTCTGTAGGTACTACTTTGAAATCGGCACCTTCAGAATTTAGCAGCGTTTCTACAATAATTGGAATGAAGAATTCTGCTTTTGGATTGTTTTTATGCGCGATGGCAAATTCCTGGAATAATTCTTCAGAAAGCTTAAATACTTCTGGTGTAAAGCCCCAGAAGTTCATAGAAACTCGTGTATCTAAAGCTAGTGGATATTGCTTGTCATCTTCTTCATATATGACTGCTTCACCATCTCTTAATACTTTTGTGCGTTCAATGATTTCTTCCAGATAGCCATCGTGACTAACTTTGCAAACTCCGCGGGAAACTGAACCAAAATCAGATAGTGTTTTGGCAATCTCATATCCGATCATGGAGTAATTACTGCCGGTAACTTCTTCGGTAAGGAATTTTACCATTTTCTCAAAAGCATCTAAACCATAAAAATCATCTGCATTAATTACGCAAAATGGTTCTTTTATTACGTTTCTGGCAGCAAGGATCGCATGGCCTGTTCCCCATGGTTTTTCTCTTGCAATCTCTATATCAATTCCGTATTGTTTAATGTCAAAGTTCTGAAAGACATAATCGACTGCTATCTTTCCTTCTAGTTTTGGATCGAAGATGGATTTAAAGCTATCTACAAATTCCTCTTTAATAATAAAAACGACTTTGCCAAAGCCGGCTTTTATCGCATCGTATATGGAATAATCAATAATTGTTTCTCCGTTGGGTCCAAAGCCGTCAATTTGTTTCATGCTGCCGTAACGGCTTGCCATCCCGGCTGCAAGTATTAATAAGGTAGGTTTCATTTATTTATTAAATATTATCTGTTGTATTTGAAATCATGATCTTTTTGAATGCTCAATAATGAATGGTAAATAAGACTGATTACATTATCAACGTCTTCTTTATGGATCATTTCTACTGTAGTATGCATATAACGTAGTGGTAAAGAGATTAATGCTGATGGGACACCTCCATTGGAGTAAGCGAAAGCATCGGTATCTGTACCCGTAGAGCGGGAAGAAGCCTGACGCTGGAAAGGGATGTCATTTTTTTCTGCAGTTTCAATCAGTAGTTTATTTAGGTTGGTCTGTACCGCAGGAGCGTAAGAAACTACAGGACCACGTCCACAGGCTAAATCTCCCTGAGTGATCTTATTGATCATCGGGGTAGAAGTGTCATGAGTAACGTCTGTAATGATTGCTACATTTGGTTTAATGCGGTGTGCAATCATTTCAGCTCCTCTTAAACCGATTTCTTCCTGTACTGAGTTTACAATATATAATCCGAATGGAAGTTCTTTGTTGTTTTCTTTAAGCAATCTTGCTACTTCTGCAATCATAAATCCACCTGCACGGTTATCCAGGGCACGGCCAACATAATAACGGTCGTTAAGTACCATGAATTCATCTTCGTATGTAATTACGCAACCTACATGAACACCCAGGTTTTCAACTTCTTCTTTGGTTGTGCAGCCACAATCAAGAAATATATTTTTTAATGCAGGGGCCTCTTCTTTTTCTCCGGCACCGCGTGTGTGAATAGCAGGCCATCCGAAAACTGCTTTTACCATGCCTTTATCGGTATGGATATTCACTCTTTTTGAAGGCGCGATTTGATGGTCAGAACCACCATTTCTAATCACATAGATTAGGCCATCACTGGTAATATAATTTACAAACCAGGAGATCTCATCCGCATGTGCTTCAATAACAACTTTAAAATCGGCCTTTGGGTTAATTACGCCTACTGCAGTTCCGTAATTATCGATAAAACTTTCATCGATGTAGGGCTGCAGATAGTCAAGCCATAATTTCTGACCTGGATATTCGAATCCCGTTGGGGAAGGGTTATTAATATATTCTTCAAAAAATTGGAGTGATTTCTTATTTACGACAGATATGTGTTTCTGTTTATCGTCTTTCTTTTTAGCCATCTTTATATTTTTATGATAAACAAATATATAAAGATGGCATTAAGCATCACACAAACGGTAGCTTTATTTACAAAGGAATGTTTCCGTGTTTTTTACGCGGGCTATTGACTACTTTGTTTTCAAGCATTTTAAATGCCCTGATTAATTTAGAACGGGTAACAGATGGCTCTATTACCTCATCTACAAACCCCCGTTCTGCCGCACGATAAGGATTAGCAAATATGCTGGCATACCTCTTTTCCATTTCTATTAATTTTTCTGAAGGATCAGCAGCTGTGCTAATTTCTTTCTTAAAAATGATCTCTGCTGCCCCTTTTGCACCCATCACTGCAATTTCAGCAGTTGGCCATGCATAATTCATGTCTGCTCCGATGTGTTTAGAATTCATTACGTCGTAAGCGCCGCCATATGCTTTTCTGGTAATTACCGTGATTCTGGGGACAGTGGCTTCACTAAATGCATAAAGTAATTTTGCTCCGTTGGTAATGATACCGTTCCATTCCTGATCTGTTCCCGGCAAAAATCCAGGTACATCTTCGAGTACGAGTAAGGGAATATTAAAACAATCACAAAAACGGACAAACCGGGCTGCTTTAACAGAGGCGTGGTTATCTAATACGCCGGCAAGATAAGCAGGCTGGTTAGCTACAATTCCTATGCTTTTGCCTGCAAGTCTGGCAAAACCAACAACAATGTTCTCTGCAAAATCTTTATGTACTTCCAGAAAACTTCCTTCATCTGCCAGCTCATTAATTACTTCTCTAACTTCATAAGGCTGATTCGCATTTTCTGGAATAATTTTGTTAAGCACTGGCCTGTTTTCATCCTGATCATTTGAATAAGGTATTGAGATAGGACTTTCTTCACAATTCTGGGGCATATAGCTCAGCAGTTGCTTTAAATGGTTGATCGCATCGAGTTCATTAATACAGGAGAAGTGCGTTACTCCTGATTTTGTAGCGTGGGTAGAAGCACCACCCAATTCTTCTGCGCTTACTTCTTCATGTGTAACGGTTTTTACTACATTAGGCCCGGTTACAAACATGTAAGAAGTGTTTTCTACCATCAGGATGAAGTCCGTAATTGCAGGGGAATAAACGGCTCCACCAGCACATGGGCCCATAATTGCAGAAAGCTGTGGGATTACCCCTGATGCTTGTACATTTCTATAAAAAATATCTGCATAGCCACCTAATGATACAACGCCTTCCTGGATACGTGCACCGCCACTATCGTTTAATCCGATTAACGGGGCACCATTTTTTAATGCCATTTCCATGATTTTGCAAATCTTTTCTGCATGTGTTTCTGAAAGTGAACCTCCAAAAACTGTGAAATCCTGAGAGAAAACATAAATTAATCTGCCATTAATAGTTCCATAACCAGTAACTACGCCATCTCCAGGATATTTTTCAGTCTCCATTCCAAAATCTGTGCTACGGTGTGTAACTAGCATACCAATCTCTTCAAAAGATCCTTCGTCAAGTAAAAAATGCAGCCGTTCTCTAGCTGTTAACTTACCTTTTTTATGCTGACTTTCTACTCTGACAGGCCCGCCGCCTGCATGTGCTTGTTTTATTTTGTCTTGAAGCACTGCTATTTTATTATTCATAGGAGGATAAGCTGAATTATAGGGTCATGGTTAATTAAGCGGTCATGAGTTTGTTTAATTATCTAATGAACTCATAGTTGATTTTATAAATGTAAAAATTACCAGCGATATTGAAGGCGTGCAGTAAAAACATTATCCCTAATATCGTCCTGGTAATCTGTTAGCTGTGTAGGGGAGTTCGTTACGCTTTCATTATATATGGTCACTTTTACTCTCGAATTTACCAGGTAAGTAAAGCCATAGCCTAATGTACTGAATTTGATATCACCTGCTGTAGTGTTATTGGAAAGACCGATTTCTCTTTCGCTGATCTTATTGTTAGGATCGTAAACATCAAATGCTAGTAAAGCATTAAATTTACTTTTGAGGATTTGTTGAGTAAACCACATGTAATAACCAGTAAAATTTCTGAGATAAAGATCTGTAGCTGGTTGTGTAGTAAAACTTTGGCTGGAGAGTGTTCCGGATACCGTATTGGAGGCTGCAACACCAGGTTGAGTGCCTGTTACATATTCAGCTTTGAATGTAGTAGTTCCTAGTGGTTGATCATATTCAATTTGGAGGTTTCCGCCATAATAATTTCTTTTCAGATTTATCCCTTCATAAGAGGCGTTTGTATTTTTAGTGAAGCCTTCTTCATGGTTAGAAAAGTAACTTTCAGTTGCATTTCTTACAGAGCCTTTGTAAAAAGAGCCACCAAAACCAAGGTGCAGTTTTTTATTTGCCAGGCTATCAAATTTAAAGGAGAGATTACCAATTATATCTTTTTTAGAGTCGTAATCCCTTGCATATAGTCCACTGCCATTTACTACAGCAAGGTCAGCTGTTAGAAATTTAAAAGGAAGATAAGTTAGCATCGCGCCAATATCACGTTCTCTTGGCATGAGGGTTTGAAATACCCTGGAGCGTTCTGGAAATTCTCTATATCCTGAGGAGTAAACAATAGAATAGCCAAAGGGACGGTTGAAAAGCCCCGCTGTCAATCTTAATTGTTTATAATCCGGTTGATGCAATTGTATAAAGGCATCCATCAGGTTCACCCCATTCTGGGTGGCATCTATCTGGAATACAATACTTGAATATTTATCAACGCGGTCAATTTTTAACCTGCCTCTGCGAATAATGAACCTGTTATTAGAGTTTTCGGCAAAATCACCACCTGAAAACGAAGAAATACCAGCAGATTGCGCTTGCTGGAACTGCGTTTGAAGGTAGCCGGTTATTTTGATGTCATGCGGATCATAAGATGATGGCGCATTATTGTTTTGACTAAACACTAACAGGGGATATAGTAATATCAGGGTTAGTAATGGTGTTTTCATTAATTGGTGAATAGTTGGAATTTGTAAAAATACAGTTAATGCCAAACTATTATAACAAACGATGAAGAATTTTCGCTAAATTGAATAAGTGGCTAAGGTCTAAATATTTTTTTTACATCTTTTATTGATAATTAATTCACTTTCGTGTTACATTTGGGACTACAATAGATAATTATAAATAATGTTTCTTCGTAAATATCTCTTACTTATTGTCATAGCTTTTCTCAGCATCTTCACTGCAAAGATGATTATTTCTGCTGCGCCAGTATTTATCTGCTATATTGACAAGGCCACAATAAAGTCAGTAATTATGCAGCTGGAGCAAGAACATGCTGAAGGTGACTCTTTTAAAGACTTGCTTAAGTTTACTGATTCTAAACTTATTAGTTTAAATTATTGTGATATTTATATTCCTTTAATCCAGAGCTTTGGGATTAAGAACTCCTTTATTGATCACTTTAAACGGTATGTAGATCCGTATCATCCCTCAGTGCCTACCCCGCCGCCTAACTTCTGCTAATTTTACATAACCTGGAAAGAATTGTACAGGAAGTGATTGTTATGAATTAGTTTAAGGATAATTATTGTATTGTTATGCAAAATGGAGATTCGATCTTTTCAAGATTGTCGGTGAATAAATATATCTTAAAAAAGAATTTAAAGCGCGATTTACCTGCAAGTATCGTTGTATTCTTAGTCGCATTACCTTTATGTTTAGGAATCGCATTAGCTTCTGGTGCCCCTTTATTTGCAGGTATTGTTACAGGGGTAATTGGTGGTATAGTTGTCGCTACTATTAGCGGCTCGCAATTAAGTGTTAGTGGACCGGCAGCTGGTCTGACAGTAATTGTATTGGGTGCTATTGCACATTTAGGTAATTACCAGATATTTTTACTGGCAGTGATGCTGGCAGGAGCGATGCAAATTGTATTGGGATTAATTAAAGCAGGTACTATCGGGAATTATTTCCCTTCTAGTGTAATTGAAGGGATGCTTGCTGCTATTGGATTAATCTTAATTATGAAGCAGCTCCCTCATGCTTTAGGGGTCGATGTAGGATTTCTTGATGAAAGTGTTTTTGAGAACCAGGGCGAAGGGATGCTTAGTTTGATTAATATTGCCTTACGGCAGTTTAATCTGGCGGCAATCGTTATTAGTATTGGATCTATTGCCCTGTTAATTTTTTGGCCCAGGTTCAGTAAATTAAATGTAGTGCCTGCTCCCTTGCTGGTTGTTATTTTCGGAATTGTTTTAAGCCTGGTGTTTCAGCAAAGCGAGTATGCGCTAAGAGCAGATCAAATGGTTAAGATTCCTGAAGTAAGTGGCTGGACGGAGTTTTCAGGATTATTTAATAGTCCGGATTTCACAGCCATTGGTAACGTTGAAGTATGGAAAACGGCGCTGACAATTGCTATTGTAGCCAGCCTGGAAACATTATTAAGTATTGAAGCCATAGATAAAATAGATCCGATTAAAAGAGTTTCACCAACAAATAGAGAACTGGTTGCACAGGGTATTGGTAATATGACTAGCGGAATGCTTGGCGGATTACCTATGACTTCAGTAATTGTAAGGAGTTCTGCAAATGTAAATTCTGGGGGAAGAACAAAAATGTCTGCTATTTTCCACGGCTGCTGGTTGCTGCTTTCATTACTCTTTATTCCGGGATTGATTAATATGATTCCCCTTGCTTGTTTAGCAGCAATACTATTGGTAACAGGTTATAAACTCACAAGAGTGAGTTTATTTAAACATATGTACCATAAAGGCTGGGACCAGTTTGTTCCATTTGTTATTACTATAGTCGCGGTGTTACTGACTGATCTATTGAAAGGTGTGGCTGTTGGTATGTTATTATCTGTATTCTATCTGCTCAGAATAAACATGCGTAACCCATTCTTCTACAAAATTCAGGAAGAAGGTAATCGAAAAAATCTGCGCATTAAACTTGCAGAAGAAGTATCCTTTTTAAATAAAGCAGCCATTCAGGTAGTATTGAACAATATCCCAAAAGAAACTAATGTAATCATTGACGGAAGCAGATCCCGGTATATAGATCCGGATGTGCTGGAAGTGATTTTTAATTTCCGGCATCATGGATACACTAAAGGCATTATGGTTACCCTGGAAGAGGTAAAAGACCATTATATAGTGCCTAAATTAACTGACAAAATTATTAAAGAAATTAATAAAATATAAAAGATTATGTGTGCAAAAATAGAAAACCATACCCACAATATTACTTATGAAGGATTATTGAAGGGTAATAAAGATTGGGTAGCAGCCACATTAGCGGAGGATCCAGCTTATTTTGACCGGTTATCTGCCGGGCAGAAACCACCAATTTTGTGGATCGGATGTTCAGATAGCAGGGTTCCTGCTAATCAAATTACCAACACCTTACCGGGGGATATTTTTGTTCACCGTAACATTGCTAATGTAATTGTACATACAGACATGAATATGCTAAGTGTACTGGATTATGCAGTAAATGTGCTGGAAGTGGAGCATGTAATTATTTGTGGGCACTACGGCTGTGGAGGAGTACAAGCAGCCTTAGGAAATAAACAATACGGAATAATTGACAATTGGTTAAGAAATATTAAAGATACTTACCGTTTACACTATCATGAACTGGATCTCATTTCTAATGAGAAAAAGAGATTTGATCGTTTGGTAGAATTAAATGTAATTGAAGGGGTATCTAATCTGACTAAAACTTCAATTGTTCAAAACCGGTGGTCCACTGGTAAGAAGTTAGGTGTTCATGGATGGGTATATAGTCTGGAGACTGGATTGATAAAAGATCTTGAAGTGACTAGTGACTCTGGTAGCCACGTCTCTTCTGTATTTAAAATGGCAGACCAAATTATCGGGCATTAATAATTTTAAACATAAAAAAACCGGGCTTGCCCGGTTTTTTTATGTTTAAAATTATCCTAAGAACGGATAACGGTAATCTTTTGGTGGATCGAAGGATTCTTTGATCGTACGTGGAGAAACCCAGCGTAATAAATTAATCATTGAACCTGCTTTGTCATTTGTACCAGACCCTCTGGCGCCTCCAAATGGTTGCTGACCAACAACTGCACCGGTACATTTATCGTTGATGTAGAAGTTTCCTGCTGCATTACGCAACGCATAAGATGCTTTTTCAATAGCATAACGGTCTTGCGCAATTACAGCACCTGTTAGTGCATACATAGAGGTGGTATTAATTACCTCAAGAATTTGATCAAACTCCGCATCATCGTATACGTAAACTGTTAATACAGGGCCAAATAATTCTTCACACATGGTGGCGTATTTTGGATCCTCTACTACTAATACAGTAGGCTCTATAAAATAACCTTTAGATTTATCATAGTTTCCGCCAGCAATGATTTCTACACCAGTATCTGTTTTTGCTTTATCAATATATTTTGATAATTTATCAAATGAACGCTCATCAATAACTGCATTAATAAAATTGCTGAAATCTTCTGTTCCGCCCATTTTGATTGTAGCAAGGTCACGCAACATTAATTTTTTGATCTCAGGCCACAAGCTTTTTGCAATATAGACCCTTGAAGCAGCAGAACATTTTTGTCCCTGGTACTCAAATGCACCACGTAAAATAGCTGTACTTGATACCTCTGCATCCGCGGAACCGTGGATCAGAATGAAATCTTTACCACCAGTTTCCCCTACAATACGAGGGTAAGTTTTGTATTTGTGAATGTTCGTTCCTATTGTTTTCCAGATGTTCTGGAATACTGCTGTAGAACCAGTAAAGTGGATACCAGCAAAATCAGGGTTGTTAAAGATCACTTCCCCAGCTTCAGGACCATCAACGTAAACGATGTTGATTACACCATCCGGTACGCCTGCTTCTTTGAAAATCTCCATTAAAAGATTCGCAGCATATACTTGCGTATCTGCAGGTTTCCAAACTACAACATTACCCATTAAGGCTGCAGAAGTTGGAAGGTTAGCTGCAATAGCAGTGAAGTTAAATGGAGTTAAGGCAAATACAAAACCCTCTAATGGGCGTTGTTCTACCCGGTTCCAAACACCTTTTGGAGAAACAGGAGGTTGCTGCGCATATATTTCAGATAAATAACTTACGTTGAAACGTAAAAAATCGATCAGTTCGCAAGCTGCATCAATTTCTGCCTGATAGGCATTCTTTGACTGTCCAAGCATTGTCGCTGCATTCAGCTTGTAACGATATGGACCAGAAATTAAGTCTGCAATTTTAAGGAATATGGAAGCGCGTTGTTCCCAAGCCAGGTTTTCCCATTGTTCTTTTGCTGCTAATGCAGCATCAATCGCTTGCTGAACGTGGGTTTTGTCTCCTATACTGTATTGCGCTAAAACGTGCTGATGGTCGTGTGGTGGAGTAACTTTCCCCTTTTTGTCAGTGTGGACAGGTTTACCTCCGATATACATTGGAATGTCGCCTTTTTTTGAACGTGCTTCTTCTAAAGCAGCTTTCAATAATTCACGTTCTTTACTTCCGGGTGCATAACCTAAAATAGGTTCGTTTACCGGTGTTGGTACGTTAAAAAATCCTTTGAGCATGATATAATATTGTTGTTTGTGCAAAGATAGTTTTTTATTTTATTCTTACTTTTGAATCCATAACATGATTAGAACCTTTAGATTACTATTACTTCCATTTTCTGTGATATACGGTATTGTGGTGGTATTGAGAAATAAACTGTACGACTGGCAATTATTTAAATCTACTCAGTTTGATATTCCTGTAATCTGTGTGGGAAATCTTGTGGTTGGCGGATCTGGTAAAAGCCCGGTCACAGAATACCTGGTTAATTTATTAGTGGAATACAAGGTCGCAATCTTGAGTAGGGGGTATGGCCGGGAAACTAAAGGTTTTTTATATGCTGATGATACTGCTACGGCTAAATCAATAGGAGATGAACCTTTGCAATTCTATCATAAGTTCCCACAAGTAACTGTAGCTGTTTGTGAAGATCGTGTTGCTGGAATTAAGCGGTTAAAAGCTACCCATCAGGTAATACTGCTTGATGATGCCTATCAGCATCGCCGGTTGCGCCCCGGATTTAGTGTTTTACTTTTTGAATTTCAGAAGTTACAGCAATTGCAAATGTTGCTTCCGGCCGGAAATATGAGAGAACCCTTCTCTGGGTATAAGCGAGCAGATATATTACTAGTCACTAAATCTCCAGAGCAAATAAGTACGGCACAAAGGAATACCTGTACAAGAAAATTTAATGATCAGGCACAAAAAAACCTTTTCTTTTCTTCTATTCTCTATGGGGATCTTACCGGTCTTTATACTAAATCGCAGCAGAATCTCATTCATCTTAAGGACAAAACAGTTTTTTTATTAACTGGAATTGCTAATCCAAAGCCATTATTGACCTATCTAGAGCACTTTAATAGTGATATTGTACATCATAATTATCCTGATCATCATGCCTTCAGTTCACAGAATATAAGTAGATTGGTAAAGGCATTTCATGGGCATCCCGGAAAAGAAAAAATCATACTCACAACAGAAAAGGATGCGCAACGTTTATTTGATGTTACAATCAAAGAATTACTGTTAAATTTGCCTGTATTTTATTTGCCAATCAAAATAGATGTTGAGGCAGACCGTAAAAATGAATTTGATCAAAAGATATTAAAATATGTTTCAGACACTACGCGAAACCGTTGATTATATAAAACGTAAGAATAATAGTTTTCAGCCCGAAATTGGAATTGTTCTAGGTACAGGTCTTGGAGGGCTAGTCAATGAGATAGAAGTAGAATTTAGTCTGATGTATGCTAATATCCCAAACTTTCCAATTTCAACGCTTGAATTTCATTCAGGTAAGTTAATATTCGGAACTTTAAATGGTAAAAAAGTAGTCGCTATGCAAGGCCGTCTTCATTATTATGAAGGCTATTCTATGCAGCAGATCACGTTTCCTATACGGGTAATGAAAGCTTTAGGGATACAATATTTATTTGTTTCTAATGCAGCTGGCTCGCTAAATGCCAATTTCAAAAAAGGCGATTTAATGATTATTAATGATCATATTAACTTGCAGCCAGAAAGTCCGCTCCGTGGTGTTAACGATCCTGAAATGGGCCCAAGATTTCCAGATATGAGCCAGCCCTATCATAAGGAATTGGTTAAAAAAGCGATGAAAATAGCCGCAAATGAGCAAATCACCTGTCACCAGGGCGTGTATGTTTCAGTGACCGGCCCTAATCTCGAAACTAAAGCAGAATATAATTATCTGCGTATTATAGGAGGGGATGCAGTAGGAATGAGTACTGTTCCGGAAGTAATTGTAGCCAATCATATGGGGATTCCAGTTTTCGCTATATCTGTACTCACCGACGAAGGTTTTACCGATATCCTGGTTCCAGTAAGCCTGGAAGAGATACTGGCAACAGCAAGAACTGCTGAACCAAAAATGACAAAAATATTAAGCCAGTTAATTTCTCAATTATAATGTATAAAACAATTGTTTTATTTTTTCTGGGTTGTGGTTTATTAGGGGCACAGCAAGCTATTGCACAGGACTTAAAAACTACGGTAACTCAAAACAAGGAACTGGATTCTTTAAGAAATAAGCTTGAAAACAGTAAAGACTCTGTAGTTTTTACCTCGAGGTTTGTCCGTTTTACTACATTAAAGCTTACAAAAGATAGTATCCAAACCCTGCCACTTGATACCAGTTTGCGAAACTTTCAGAATTTTAGTCCGATTGTACAACCCCGAAGGCCAACAATCAATACCGGTAATATCGGATTAGCAGCAAGGGCATTGTTATTTGAACCTTCAAAAACTATAGGATTTGATCCGGGGTTCCATTCTCTGGATTGGTATGCAATTGGGCACGATGATATTATCTACTATCAGGCCAGAACACCTTTTAGTAATCTTTACTATGCTGGTCAATACAGCGGAGATGCCGAACAGATTTTTAGGGTGACGCATTCTCAAAATATTAAAAAGAATTTTAATATTGGAGCCAGCTATAACCGGATTGGAGCAAATGGAGGATACGTACGCCAGCGTGGTGATGTTTTAAACGGGACCTTTTTCTCTTGGTATACTTCTCCTAATAAACGATATACATTATTTGCCAATGCCATTTTTAATACCATGAAAGCTTATGAAAATGGATCAACGACTACAGATGATGTGTTTTCCGGAGATGCACTTTCATCAGATAAAATGACGCAGGGAGTAAGGTTAAGCAACTCCCGCCAGATCTATAGAAAAAACACTATTTTATTAAAGCAAAGTTATTTTATCGGCCGTATAGATACGTTAGCGCAGGAAATTACCCAAAAAGTATTGCCTACCAATAAAATTACTTACTCTTTAAAGTACGATAAAGATTCTTATGCCTTTCAGAAAGGGGAGAACGACAATCATACTGTTCTTGCCCCTGGTGCAAATGATCTTTTTTTTACAAATGATAGTACTTCGGTAAGCCATATACAAAATGAGTTTGTTTACAGTTTCTTTTTACGTGGAAAATCAAGCTCTGTAATTAAAAACGAATTGAAAATAGATGCAGGGATAAGGCATGATTTTTATGATTATAAACAGCAAGTAGGATTACCTGATAAAAGCTATTATTATCAGTACACCAAGGCATTCCAAAACGTAACTCTTTTAGGATCGGCAGGTTATCGGTTCAGTAATCGCATTGATCTTAATTTTGATGTACAGCAGATCTTCCAGGGGGAACAAGCTGGTGACTTTCTTTATGAAGCAAAAAGTAATGTATTAGTTAGTAAAAATGTTGGCCGTATCGTATTGGGTGCCTATATTCAAAATAAATCACCAGAAGAAGTTTATAATCGCTACTACGGAAACCATTTTAACTGGATTAATCCACTTGGTAAACCTTTTGAAAGAACAAAAACAGTTAACTTATCTTTTAAATATATCAATGACAAGCTTAGGCTAGATGCTAGTGCAGAGTACTTTCTGATTAATAATTATCTTTATTTCCAGCAAATAGCACCAGATGTAGACTCAACCACAGTTGCTCCCGCACAGTTTAGCGGAAGTATCAATATGATTAAGCTAACCTTAGGGAAAAAGCTTTCCTACGGTAAATTTAACTTAGACAGTTATATTGTGTACCAAAAAACAGATAATACAGATTTGTTACGTACACCGGAGTTTTACACTTTTAACAGTTTCTATATTGACCAGACTGTTTTTAAAGTCTTAAAAACCAATTTTGGATTTGACGTACGTTATAATACTAAGTATAAAAACTATTCTTATTCACCTGCCGTAAGCCAGTTCTATATAGGGAAAGATATAAAATTTAATACCACACCAGTGGTAGATTTATGGATTAGGGCTAGTTTGAGGAAAGCAAATATATTTCTAAAATACGAGTATGTGAATCAAGGCGTTGGAGCAGGTGGATACTATACCGTTTATAAGTATCCAATGCCTGATAAATTATTTAAGATTGGTTTGAGCTGGAACTTCTATGATTAATAGCAATTTGTAATTACCGGGCTGCCAGTCTGCATTATCCAGGAGGATTTAAGTTTTTTGAGGCTTTTTCTTTGCTGCAGGAAATAATATGTTATTCAATATAAGGCGGTATCCAGGAGAATTAGGATGCAGATTCAGGTCGGTTGGTGGGTCGCCAACGGCATGTTGATAATCCTCAGGATCATGTCCGCCATAAAAAGTAAATTGTCCTTTCCCAATTTCCCCATGTAAGTAACGCACTTCAGCAGCACCTTTATTCTCTCCTAATACAGTAATATTAGGTTTGATCAGTTTTTTTCTGAATGCGGTAGTTTGTCCCATAAAACCCTTAATTACACGATCATGATTTTGAGTCAGCATTGTAGGCACAAGATCAGATTTAGCAGAAAAATCAAATAAAGTAAAATAATCGTTCTGCTGAATCAAATCTCTAGTCTGTGTAACATCAATATCAGAGAATTCATAATTGGCTGGATTAGCATCTAATTTAAAATCTTTAAAGGCAAAAGTTTTCTGAAAATCTAATTTGGCCTGTGCCTCTGGATCCTCAGCGTCTCCATCAAACATACTTGCACAAATATCTACACCATCAGCCCCTAACGCAATATCAAAACTATCCGTTGCCGAGCACATCGCAAATAAGAAACCACCACCAGCACAAAATTCCTTCATTTTTTTTGCTACAGACAGTTTCATCTGTGATACCTTTTCAAAACCATTTCTTTTGGCTGTCGCTTCTTGATTGCGTACATCATCCCGATACCAGGAGACATTTCTAAAAGCACTCCAAAACCGTCCATACTGGCCTGTAAAATCTTCATGATGTAAATGCAGCCAATCATAACCACTCAGCTTATCCTTGAGCACTTCATCATCATATACAACATCATAAGGTATTTCTGCATAAGTAAGTACCATAGTTACAGCATCATCCCATGGTAATTTGCTTTTGGGTGAATACACGGCAATTTTAGGCACTTTTTCTAGTTTCACCATTTCCATATTTATGGAAGGATCGCTGATCTCATTGAGTATGACAGTTACTTTTCCATCAGGCAGCACTTGATAAGATACCCCTCTTATTTTACATTCGTCTTCTACCGCTTTCTGATATTTAATTAAAAAGCTTCCGCCCCTGTAATTCAGTAACCAGCTAACTTCTGCATTTTGTTTAATGCTCCAGTAAGCAATACCATAAGCTTTAAGATGGTTTTTTTGATCTTCATCCATATTAATTAATATCGACGATGCTTTTAAGCCTGGTGCAAGGAGAAGAAATAGCAGTAAAAAGACGCTCGGTTTTAAGATCATAACAGATAAATTCATACGAATTTAATTTTTTTTGCAGGAGATAACGAAAAATACTGCTTCTATTAACGTTAAATCAAGGATAATATATACATTTATTCTTCGGACAGGTTTTTAGACCTTTAGTTTATCTTTCATTACAATTTACTAAATTTGTCCTTTACAAAAAGAGAATATGAGCAAAGCAATAATAAAAACAGAAAAGGGCGACATGACTGTCGAATTTTATGATAACGATGCGCCTAAAGCAGTTGCAAATTTTAAGAAATTAGCTACTGAAGGATTTTATGATGGAATTTCTTTTCACCGTGTGATACCAAACTTTATGGTTCAAGGTGGATGTCCTAATTCTAAAGACCCTGCAAAAGCACATTTAGCTGGTACAGGTGGCCCAGGTTATAAAATAGACTGTGAGCTTGATGGAGAAAACCAATACCATGACCGTGGTGTATTATCTATGGCGCATGCAGGTAGAAACACAGGAGGTTCACAATTCTTTATTTGCCATAGCAGAGACAACACGGCACATTTAGACAGAAACCATACCGTATTTGGTAAAGTAGTTGAAAATGTAGACATCGTTGACGCTATCAAACAAGGAGACAAAATTTTAACAATAGAAGTGCTAGCAGATTAATTATATGAATTTAAGAGGAATTGTAGCCGTATCAGGCAGACCAGGTTTATTTAAACTTGTAGGACAAAATAAAGCAGGGTATGTACTGGAAGGGTTAGATGCTCATAAAGTTAAGATTGTAACTAGTATTTCTAACACTAAACTTGCTTCTTTAGAAGATATCACCATTTATGGTGAAGATGAAGATTTGAAATTGGTAGATGTTTTAGCTAATCTAGCTGCGTTGAAAAGCGAAGTGCCAGATGCTAAAGCTGATCCTGCGGTTTTAAAGACCCTGTTTTTAGAAGTAGCACCCGCGCATGACCAGGAGAAAGTTTATACTTCTGATATGAAGAAAATAGTTACCTGGTTTCATTTATTAAAGGATCTTCCTTTATTTAGTGAAGCTGCTCCGGGTACTGCTGATGCAGTTGAAGGTGGTAAGTCTGAAGAAAAAGCAGAGAAAAAAGTAATTAAAGCGACTCCTAAACCTGCTAATGCTAAAGCGCCGAGTAAAACTGCGCAACCAGCTAAAAAAGCAAGTATGACAAGCAAAAAGGGCGTTTAATTAGTAAAGTTAAACCCAGTTAAAGATTAATTCTTTAAATAAAAAACCGGATGTGTGAACATCCGGTTTTTTATTGTCTGCTATTTTGCAAAATTTTTATAGAAAAAACCAGATTAGCAAGAAAGCAATTATTGATACAATTATTGCAATATTTAGATTCCTGCGTTCATTATTGGTATTACTCCTGAATTTGTATTTTCTTTTATAATCTGACGGCTGTTGCATTATATTCTCCTTTCTTAGATAAGATGATTAAAATAGAAATTTTCCATAAATATTCTTTGTTTATTCATGGTGGTAAGGTTCTCCCTTCAAAATACTAAAAGCCCTGTACAGTTGCTCCACGAAGAATAAACGCACCATTTGGTGTGAAAAAGTCATGTCTGATAAAGAAATAGTTCCATTAGCACGTTTATATATGGTCTCATCAAAGCCATATGGGCCTCCAATGATAAAGGTTAGTTGCTGAACACTGCCAATCATCTGTTTGTTTAGATAGTCAGAAAATTTTACAGAAGTATATTTTTTTCCTTTTTCATCCATCAAAATTACCATATCTCCATTATTAATCTGCTTCAATATAAGCTCTGCCTCTTTTGATTTCTGCTGTGCCTCTGTCAGATTTTTCGTGTTTTTAAGATCAGGAATCACTAGTAAATTAAATCCAATGTAATGTTTTAGCCGGTTCAGATATTTTTCAATACCCTCAATCAGATACTTATCTTCAGTTTTCCCGACAACGAGTAGGGTTATTTTCATGCAGGTTTCATTCAGTTTTTAGATGTATTGCCTATATTTAGAATTTAAGCGGACAAATCAAAGATATGGTAAAATCGAAAGATAGTATTTTAAACGACTATCAAAATCACGTAGAAATTCAAAAATCACTTATTTCGACATTAAAAAAGGACCTTAATAATATTTCTTATTATCGGCTGGGCCTGTTTCTGCTTGAGATCATACTGGTAGCTGTTATTATTAGTTTTGGTTACCACTGGATCCTTGGAGTTTTAATGGTTTTTCCTGTTATAGCTTTTATGGTACTTGTCAAAAAACAAGTTGCCGTTCAAAACGAGTTAAATTATGCAGAAAAATTACTTTTTGTTTTCCAAAATGAAGTAGACCTGATCCGTACTGGTGAAAATAAATACGATAATGGCCATCAATTTGCAGATGAGCTGCATCCTTATTCTTCAGATCTGGATATCTATGGAAATTCTTCGTTATATGCTTTTATCAACCGTTCCAACACAGTTAAAGGAATGGATTTATTAGCTGAGCGTCTGGGTAAGACCAGTAATATAGAGACCATCAATGCGAGGCAGGCAGCCATTACCGAATTAATGGCACATATTGACCAAACCTTTCATTTTAGAGCAGGACTGCAAAATCATAAACCAGAACAGCTAGAGGTCATTGGGTATAAATTGCAGCATCAGCTTCCTGCAGAATTGAAATTTACACAGCAAAAGTTCCTTAAATTTTATACTTTAATTGCCCCCATATTCTCTTTGGGAATGCTAGCTATAGGATCTTTTTACGGCGGGATCTTCTGGCCACTGTTATCACTATTGCTCGTATTTAATGCCGCACTTACTTTTTTCTATCTCAAAGAGATTAACCTGGTCTATTATGGCTTTAGTGGAAGCTCTAATCTGTTAAATGCGATTTCTGGTACCATCAAGTGGACAGAAGAAGTTAAATGGGAGAGCAGCTATATCAAGGGTTTCTTTAATGATGAAATCAAAGAAGAACCATTAAGTAAGCAAATCAAAGAATTATCCGGCATTATACAGTCATTCGATGTGCGGTTAAATTTTCTTTTAGCTTTTCTGTTTAATGTATTTCTACTGTGGGATTTCAGGTGTGCTATGAAATTAAATAAATGGCATATGAAATCTTCAGATCAGTTGGTTAAAGGCCTTTTTACCATTAGTCAGTTTGAAGAACTGATCTCTTTTGCTACCCTTAGCTATAATGCACCAGGTTGGAATTTCCCCGTATTAGCGGATACTTTTCATTTGGAAACCAAGGGAATGGGACACCCGTTAATTAAAGAGGATAAGCGTGTCATTAATGACTATGAATTTAATGCAACCCCGGTAGTCGACATTGTAACTGGATCAAATATGGCAGGAAAAAGTACTTTCCTGCGTACTGTAGGGATCAATATGGTCTTAGCTTTTGCAGGTGCACCAGTCTGTGCCTCCACGATGAAGCTTTCAATTTTTGATATCCTAACTTATATGCGGATTAAGGATTCATTAAATGATCAGACCTCTACTTTTAAGGCAGAGCTAAACCGGCTGAAAATGATCTTAGAAGGTGTAAAAGTATTAGAACATCCGTTAGTATTAATTGATGAAATGCTGAGAGGGACAAATAGCAAAGACAAATACCTGGGTTCTAAAGTATTTATACAGCAAATGATCAAAGAAAAAACACCTGCATTATTTGCCACACATGATCTTCAGTTATCTGAAATGACAGTTAGCTACCCTGGAGAGATTAGAAATTACCACTTTGATATTCAGCTAACCGGGGGTGAAATGAACTTTGATTATCAACTAAAGCATGGCGCCTGTAAAACATTTAATGCGGCATTGCTATTAAAAGAAATAGGATTAAGTTTTAATGCTGATGAGCACCTATAGCCGGTTGGATTCCTTCATTTTTTATTTGACTGAAAACGAAGCCGTTAAAACATTGTTATATAATTAATATGGAGATAACATCAAAATTTACAAATTGCCATTTATAGATAACATATGATAAAAGCATCTGATTTTGGCAGTGATTTTTTATGGGGTGTTGCTACCGCTGCGGCACAAATTGAAGGTGCAGCAGACATGTATGGAAAAGGACCTTCTATATGGGATACTTTTTCTAAAAGATCAGGAAAGATTAAAAAAGGGCATCACCCTGTTACAGCATGTGATTTTTACCATAGCTACAGGGAAGATATTGCTCTAGTTAAGCTCCTGGGGTTTTCAGTTTTCAGGTTTTCTATATCCTGGCCAAGGATTTTACCCTATGGTGAGGGATTAGTTAACGAAGAAGGGATCAGGTTTTATCACAACGTTATTGATGAATGCCTGGAGCAAGGGATCACGCCTTATATTACACTTTATCACTGGGACCTTCCCCAGGCATTAGAAGATGAAGGCGGATGGACTGCTTTTGGCATCAACACCGCATTCAATGCCTTTGTATCTGTTTGCGCTAAAACATATGGAGATAAAGTGAAGAACTGGATGGTTTTAAATGAACCCTTCGGCTTTACCTCGTTAGGTTACATGCTTGGCATACATGCCCCTGGAAAAACTGGGTTAACTAATTTCTTTTCAGCAGTTCACCATACTGCTATTGCCCAAGCTGACGGCGGTCGTATTCTGCGTTCAGAAATTGCAAATGCCAATATTGGAACAACTTACTCCTGCTCTGAGATTATTCCCTATACGCAAAGCGAATCGGATCTTCTTGCCGCTTCCCGTGTAGATTGCCTGATGAACCGTTTATTTATAGAACCAGCATTGGGAATGGGATATCCAGGAGAAGAATGGGAAGTCATGGAAAAGTTTTCCATTTCACACTCTACCTGGAGACATACTGAACGATTAACATTCGACTTTGATTTTATTGGGATTCAGAATTATTTTCCTTTAACCATAAAATATAATGCCTTTATTCCTGTACTGCAAGCCTGGGAAGTAAAAGCCAAAAGCAGGAAAAAACCCTATACCGCCATGGGATGGGAAATAAATGCAGATAGTTTTTATAATATTATTAAACAATTTGCATCCTATCCTAAAATAAAGAACCTGATGATTACCGAAAATGGGGCAGCTTATCAGGATAAGCTGGTTGATGGAGCTGTTAACGATGAAGAGCGCATTGCCTATTTTGAACTCTATTTAGCCGCAGTGCTGCGGGCAAAAGAAGAAGGATTAAACATTACCGGATACATGGCCTGGACACTGCTTGATAATTTTGAATGGGCCGAAGGTTATAATGCCCGGTTTGGATTAGTATATAACGATTTTAAAACCCAGGAAAGGATCATTAAATCATCTGGGTACTGGTGGAAAGAATTTTTAAATAAATAGCAAAAAAAAACTCTCATGATCACATGAGAGTTTTTGTAAGTATATAATAATAACAGTTATCCTGCTACTTGTTTACGGATAATATTTAGTGCACCACCAGCTTTGAACCATTCAATTTGCTGTGAATTATAGCTGTGGTTAACTGGGAACTCCTCTTTTGTGCCATCTGTATGGTTTAACACAATCGTTAACTGTACATCAGGTGTGAAAGTCGTTAATCCAACAATATCAATCACATCATCTTCAAGAATCTTATCATAATCTTCCTTATCACAGAAAGTTAAACCAAGCATTCCTTGTTTTTTCAGGTTAGTTTCGTGGATACGGGCAAAAGATTTTACCAATACCGCACGCACACCTAAGTGACGGGGTTCCATTGCAGCATGCTCACGTGAAGAACCTTCACCGTAATTTTCATCACCAACCACGATCGTTCCGATACCAGCAGCTTTATAAGCACGCTGTGTAGCAGGAACAGGTCCGTACTCACCAGTTAATTCATTCTTAACATTATCAGTATTGTCATTAAAATAATTGACAGCACCAATTAGCATATTATTAGAAATGTTATCCAGGTGGCCACGGAATTTCAACCATGGGCCAGCCATAGAAATGTGGTCAGTAGTACATTTTCCTTTTGCTTTGATCAGTAATTTTAATCCTGTAAGGTCTGTACCTTCCCATGGTGTAAAAGGATCAAGTAATTGCAAGCGATGCGAAGTTGGAGAAACCAAGATTTCTACACCACTTCCATCCTCAGCAGGTTGCTGATAACCTGCGTCATCTACAGCAAAACCCTGCGTTGGCAATTCATATCCTGTAGGCTCATCAAGCATCACCTGCTCACCTTTATCATTTGTCAGCGTATCTGTCAGCGGATTAAAGCTCAAATCACCTGCAATTGCTAAAGCAGTTACCAGTTCAGGAGAACCAACAAAAGCAAATGTATTCGGGTTACCATCTGCGCGTTTCGCAAAGTTTCTGTTAAAAGAGTGAACGATTGTATTCTTTTCTTGTTTCTCAGATCCAACCCTATCCCACATACCGATACATGGTCCGCAAGCATTGGTAAATACTTTCGCACCAATCTGGTTAAATACATCTAAAAACCCGTCACGTTGTATGGTGAAACGAATCTGTTCAGATCCGGGGTTAATACAATATTCAGATTTGGCTGTTAATCCTTTTTCGGCCACTTGTTTTGCAATACTAACTGCTCTGGAAATATCTTCATAAGAAGAATTGGTACAAGAACCGATCAAACCAACATCAATTTTCATTGGCCATCCGTTAGCAGCTGCAACTTCTTTCATTTTTGAAATCGGCGTTGCCAGATCCGGAGTAAACGGACCATTCAAATAAGGCTCTAAGGTTGATAAATCAATTTCAATTAACTGATCAAAGAATTTAGCAGGTTCTGCATAAACTTCTGCATCCCCGGTTAAATGTGCTTTAACTTCATTTGCTGCATCAGCTACATCAGCTCTGTTCGTTGCACGTAAATAACGCTCCATGCTCTCATCATAACCAAAAGTTGAAGTAGTTGCACCAATTTCAGCACCCATATTGCATATGGTTCCTTTACCGGTACAGCTCATACTTGTTGCACCTTCACCAAAATATTCAACAATAGCACCAGTACCACCTTTAACAGTTAAGATACCAGCCACTTTTAAAATTACATCTTTAGGAGAAGCCCAGCCACTTAATTTGCCGGTTAATTTCACTCCAATTAGTTTAGGGAATTTAAGCTCCCATGGCAATCCGGCCATTACATCACAAGCATCAGCACCACCAACACCAATAGCGACCATTCCTAATCCACCCGCATTTACGGTATGAGAATCAGTACCAATCATCATTCCTCCTGGAAAAGCATAGTTTTCTAAAACCACCTGGTGAATAATACCCGCACCTGGTTTCCAGAAGCCGATACCATATTTATTAGATACAGAAGCAAGAAAATCAAATACTTCTTTACTTTCTGTGTTTGCTGCAGGTAAATCTTGTTCTGCACCATATTTTGCAGTGATCAGGTGATCACAGTGTACAGTTGAAGGCACAGCAACTTTTGGTCTGCCAGCTTGCATAAACTGCAGTAAAGCCATTTGGGCTGTTGCATCTTGCATCGCTACACGATCAGGTGCAAAATCTACATAGTCTGTACCCCTAACATACGAGGTATTTGTATTTTCGTCCCAAAGGTGGGTATATAAGATTTTTTCTGAGAGTGTTAAAGGTCTGCCTACTAATTTACGGGCCGCCTCAACGCGGGGACCAAAGTTTGCATACACCTTTTTGATCATTTCAATATCAAAAGCCATTGATAATATGTGTTAAAAGGTAATATATTAAAATTATTTGTAGCGAATTTACAAAAAAAAACAGGGCAAGGCCATCATATGTAGATCATTATATTATTTATACATGTTCTAAATAATTTGCACGCCCACAGGAAGCACCCCAATTACCTGCTGTCCGTAAATGAACGATATCGTTCATTTACGGACAGCAGGTAATTTGTATAAGCAGTTAATTGGCTGATTAATAGTGTATATAGTTAAAATCTGTTTTTGGCTTGAACTTGGCAACAGGGTATGAAACTAAAGCGTATGAAACTGAAAGCCATGGCCAATCAAGTATTTTAAAGCAGCAGGTAAAGCGAACTTCAGCCTGTCAAAAGCTTTGAGACTATCATGAAAGACGATTATAGAACCATTTTCTGTATTTCTGATTACATTTTCATAACATTTTTCAGGAGAAAGCGCCAGATCAAAATCTCCGCTAAGTACATCCCACATCACGATGTTAAGCAGCGGGTTAATTTTTTTAAGGCGATTGATTTGAGACTTTTTTATCCTTCCATACGGCGGGCGAAAAAGGTTAGAACCTGTGAGTTGCTGGCAAGATTTAAAGTTTTGGATATAGGTTTGGTCATCAGTTTTCCAGCCTTTTAAATGGTTAAAAGTATGATTTCCAATAGCATGCCCCTCATTTTTAATCATCTGAAAAATTTCGGGATGCTTATTTATATTATCCCCGATACAAAAGAAGGTTGCTTTGCAATTGTAAGTTTTTAAAGTATTTAATACAAAGTTTGTAACAAGAGGTATAGGTCCGTCGTCAAAGGTTAAATAAATGACTTTTTCAGATCGGCTTTTGTTCCAGACTAAAGATGGGTAATACCATTTTAATAAAAGAGGAGATTTGACCAGGTACATGTCCAAATGTAAATAAATAACAAATGGTTATACCTGGAAATTTACAAAATGAATTAGTTGTTTATCTTAATATTGTGAAATTATAATTATGAAAATGTTTACTAACAATAGTTTGTTGTCAAAATTAGCAGGCATCACTGCAATCGGCTTCCTTAGTCTGGGATTGTCCTTATCTGCTGCTGCACAAGAAGTATTAACCATACAGCAGGCTATTGAGAGAATGCTGCAGAATAACCTCACTATTAAAAGAGCTGTACTTAATGTATCCTCTGCAACTGTTGATCTTCAGCAATCTAAAGCATCGCTTTATCCTTCCTTAAATGGGAATGTGAATAACAATCTGAATTTTGGGCGTTTTCTGAATAACGCCACCAACCAGTTAATTACACAAAATTTCTATGCAGGTGATGGCGGTTTAAATACCTCAGTAGATTTGTTTGGCGGTTTAACTAAAGTCAATCAAATCAGGCAAAATAAAATTCTTTTAGAAGCAGGAAACAGTAATCTGGACAAAGTGAAAAATGATCTTATCCTGCAGGTCGTAACTGGTTATTTTCAAGTGGTATTTAACGTAGAACTTTTAAAAGCATCTAAAGAACAATTAGTTGTTGCCCAGCAAACTGAACAGCGTGAAGAAGCTTTATTGGATGCAGGTAATAAAACAATCGCTGATATTTCTCAGGCAAAAGCACAAGTAGCCACTGCAGAATTAAATGTAACCAACGCGCAAAACCAGCTCACTATTTCCTATCTGACGCTGTCACAATTAATGGAAATGAGATCTGATAATGATAACTATACTGTTGTAGCGCCAACCATACAAGAGATTGCCACTGCTAGAAAAAGCTATAACATTAATGAGGTCTACAATTCTTCACTTGCACTATTTCCAGATATTAAGCTGGCAAAATTAAACCGTGAAGCTGCAGAAAAAGGAATAGCCGTTGCAAAAGGATCGTTATACCCAAGGATTTCCTTAGGTGCTGGATTTGGATCAAGGTATTCTTATGTACTGGGCAGAAGCAATATATCATCTCCTGATTCACACTTTTCAGATCAGCTGAGTAATAACTTTTACCAGTCTATTGGCCTATCCGTTTCTATTCCAATTTTCAATGGCCTTTCTGCAAAATCAAATGTAAAACGAGCTAAAATTAATTACGAAGATTTTAAACTACAGGAAAGCCTGACAAAAAATACGCTCAACAAAGTAATTGCGCAGGCCATTGCAGATTTAAGAGCAGCAGATAGCCGTTATTCTTCTACTCAAAATACATTCAGTGCACAAAAAGATGCCTTTAACGTAATTGAGCAGCGTTACAATGTAGGTTTGGTCAACTCTTTAGATTACAATACATCGAGAACAAACATGAACAAAGCAGAAACAGATTTTATCCAGGCAAAATATGACCTGTTATTCAGATCTAAAGTGATCGATTACTATCTTGGCAAACAGATTACCTTTTAACCCTAATTATAACAAATAAATACAATCAAATGAAATTAAAACACATACTCATCACAGTAGGGGTAATCATTGCTTTACTGGTAGTTGCGAAACTAACGGGTTTAATCGGCGGAGAAAAGATAGAGAAAGTCACTGTAGAAAAAGTAGAAGTCAGACGGGTAATTGAAACCGTAACTGCCAGTGGAAAAATCCAGCCAGAAACCGAAGTTAAATTAAGTTCAGAAGTATCCGGAGAAGTAGTAGAGCTATTAGTGAAAGAAGGTGATGTAGTTAAAAAAGGCCAGCTTTTATTTAAAGTAAGACCAGATGTGTTGAAATCCGGATTTGATAGGGCTAGTGCCTCTTACAGTTCACAAAAAGCAAGCGTAGCCTCTGCTGCACAACTGTTAAAACAGTCACAGGGTACTTTTGTCAATGAAGAAGGAATTTACAAACGTAATGTAGAATTATTTAAAAAGAAAGTTATTTCAGTGGCCGAGTTTGACGCTGCAAAAGCTGCTTATTCTACGGCAAGAACTAATTTAGAAAGTGCAAAACAATCTGTTATCGCAGCTAAATTTAACTTAGAGCAATCTGGCGCCAATGTTCAGGAAGCAAGCGCAAACCTGGCAAAAGCAACAATATTTGCACCAGTTGATGGGGTAATCTCTAAGTTATCAGTAGAATTAGGAGACCGGATTTTAGGAACTGCACAGTTTGCTGGAACGGAGATCATGCGTATTTCCAACCTAAACTCGATGGAAGTCAATGTAGACGTAAATGAAAACGATATTAACCGTGTAAATGTAGGTGATAGTGCCACCATTGAAGTAGATGCTTTTGCAGATAAAAAATTCAAAGGAGTAGTTACTGAGATCGCCAGCTCATCTAAAGACATAGGGACAACAACCAGTACATCAGTTGATCAGGTAACAAATTTTGTAGTTAAGGTCCGCATTTCTTCAGATTCTTACAGTGGTGTTAAAGGAGGTGCAAAAGATCTTCCTTCACCTTTCAGACCAGGGTTATCTGCTACTGTTGACATTGAAAGTTCATCCGTTAATGGATTATCTGTTCCTATTCAGTCTGTATTTACCAAAGGGTTAATTAAGGAGGCAGGTAAAGATGCCGGAAATGATCAAAATGCAGATAAACAAAAATCAAAGCTGAACGACAAAGCGATAAAACAATATGTCTACACTTACTCCAATGGAGTGGTTAAACAAGTAGAAGTAACCACAGGGATACAAAACGATCAGTATATAGAGATCAAAAGCGGGTTAAAAGCAGGTACTGAAGTAGTAAGCGGGCCATATTCTGCTATTCAGAACAAGTTAAAAGATGGAATGAAGGTAGAGAAAACGACTAAAGATCAGTTGTTTGCGCAGCCAGATAAAAAGTAAGGCAATCCGCTATCAATAAAATAAGTAATTTGTCCCGGTTTAAAACATTAAGCCGGGACTTTTTATTTATATATAATGATACCAAAAGTAGCCATGATAGGTGGTGGTAGTTGGGCAACTGCTGTCATCAAGATGCTTTCAGATAATCTTACAGAAAAAGAAATTTACTGGTGGCTGCGTGATCCAGAATCAATTAGCCATCTGCAGACCTATAAGCACAATCCTAAATACCTGAGTTCGGTAGAAATCAACCTGCCAGCAGCACATATTTCCAGTGACATCGGTGCTATAATTAAACCGGCTGATTTTATTATCTTAAATGTTCCTGCAGCCTTTTTGAAAGAGACGCTGCAAAATGTAACACCAGAAATGTTTGCTGGCAAAAAAATTGTTTCTGCAATAAAGGGTATTGTACCAGATGAAAATCAGATTATCGGAGAATTTATACATGAAAAATTTGGCGTGCCTTTGCAAGATATCCTTGTCATTAGCGGTCCTTGTCATGCAGAAGAAGTTGCCTTAGAAAAACTATCCTATCTTACTATTGCTTCTCTGGATACTGATAGCGCTGCTGTTTTTTCAAGATTATTAAATACAAGATACCTCAAAACCAATATCTCTGATGATATTTTTGGGACTGAATACGCTGCCGTACTTAAGAATATCTATGCTGTAGCCAGTGGGATCTGTCATGGTTTAGGCTATGGTGATAATTTCCAGGCAGTGCTGATCTCCAATGCCATCCGGGAAATTGAACGATTTGTAGATGCTGTTCATCCTATAGAACGTGATATTAAAGAATCTGCCTATCTGGGAGACTTACTGGTTACTGCTTACTCTCAGTTTAGCCGTAACCGTACCTTTGGTAATATGATTGGTAAAGGGTATACCGTTAAATCAGCCCAGTTAGAAATGAATATGATTGCAGAAGGTTATTATGCTGTAAGCTGTATGCATTTTATCAACAAAAAATACCAGGTAGAAATGCCAATCAGCAGGGCAGTCTACGCCATACTTTATGAACATCATTCTCCGCAATTAGAAATGCGTTTGCTAACCGAAAAGCTAAATTAAAACAATATATCTGGCAAGATTGTTATCTATCAAATTCTATAACAATGAAAAAGAAATATTTATTGGGTTTATTAACCCTGGCATTAGCGGGATCAGTTTCTTTATCTTCACAAGCGCAGGAAAAGAAAAAAACTGTCGGACAAACTATTGATAAGACCGCTACTACAGTAGGTCATAAAACGGCAGAAGTTACTGTAAAAGGGACTTCAAAAGTAGCAGATAAGACCTACAAAGGTAAAATGGCACCCGATGGCTCCGATGTTTATATCAACGGAAAAAACCGTAAGTATTATATCAATAAAAAAGGCGGAAAAGTATATTTAAAAGCTTCACAGATTAGGAACAGGCCATAAATTCATAAACAGGCTATAAACCTGAATTACAGAATCCGGATCATATGATCCGGATTTTTTTTTGACCTCTGCTTCCTGAAAGCATTTAAATCATTTAACTTTATTCAGTTTCTTGTCTGATTGACAAATCAATTTATTTCAAGCGAAAAAAATATGAAAAAACATATACTCCTGCTTCAACCTCTCCTTGGCTTAATCGTCATTCAGTTTACCTGTTACTTAACCGCAACGAGCCAGGACATCCGGCGTTACAAACATGCTGCAGTAGTTTGTGCGCATCCTGAAGCAGCCAAAGTTGGTGTAGATGTATTAAAAAGAGGAGGTAACGCAGTTGATGCAGCCATTGCTGTTCAATTTGCATTAGCAGTAGTTTATCCTAATGCAGGTAATATCGGCGGAGGTGGCTTTATGGTTTACCGGGGTAACAGGGGAGAAACAGATGCCTTAGATTATCGTGAAAAAGCGCCAGCAAAAGCATCTCGTGATATGTATTTGGATACTAAAGGCAATCCGATAACTGATAAAAGCCTTTTAGGTGCCTTAGCATCTGGTATCCCTGGTACTGTTGCAGGTATGGTAAAAGCTCATGATAGATATGGCAAGCTTAAATGGAAAAAAGATATCCAGCCCGCTATAGATCTGGCAACAAAGGGTTTTCCAATTACTGCCCAGCAGGCCTCCGAACTCAATAGCCATAAAGCAGGTTTCTTGAAATACAACAGAAAGTCCGTTGCATTTATTAAAGATAATCCATGGAAAGCTGGTGATCTACTCGTACAGCCCGAATTGGCCCATACGCTTACCTTAATCAGGGACCAAGGCCGTGCTGGGTTCTATGAAGGACCTGTTGCCGCATCCATTGTACGTTCTATGGAACACACCAAAGGTTTAATTACCGCTGCAGATCTAAGCGAATACCAAGCCGTATGGAGAAAGCCTGTAAGCGGTAAATACAAGCGTTTTAACGTGATTTCTATGCCCCCTCCATCAAGTGGTGGGATTTCCCTGCTCACTATGCTGCGTCAGGCAGACCAATACCCGCTAAGTAAATGGGGTTTCCAGCAAGATTCTACCGTTCAGTTAATGGTTGAAGTAGAGCGCAGGGCATACGCAGATCGTGCAAAGTACCTGGGTGATCCAGATTTCTTTAAAGTGCCACAGGAATCTTTGTTAGACTCTGCCTACATCCTGGCCAGGATCAAAGATATCAGCTTTAGCCAGGCCACCCCAAGTTCTTCAGTTAATCCAGGTACATTACCTAATTATGAAAGTGAGCAGACCACCCATTACTCCATTATAGATAGTCAGGGAAATGCCGTATCGGCTACCACTACCTTAAACGGTTCCTATGGTTCCCTTGTAGTCGTAGAAGGTGGGGGCTTTCTAATGAATAATGAAATGGATGATTTTTCTGTAAAGCCGGGTGCACCCAATATGTACGGCTTGGTAGGGGGAGAGGCAAATTCAATAGTCCCAGGCAAAAGAATGCTGAGTTCTATGACCCCCACTATCGTAGAACAAGATGGAAAACTATTTATGGTGGTAGGAACTCCGGGAGGATCTACCATTATTACTTCTGTATTTCAAACGATCCTCAATGTGATTGCTTTCCATAAAGACATGCAATCTGCAGTTGCTGCGCCGCGGTTCCATCATCAATGGTTACCAGATGAAGTTTATGTGGAGAAAGATGCCATAGACAACAGCACAAGAAATAAGCTTCAGGCAAAAGGGTATAAAATCACAACACGCGGACCAATGGGCAGGGTAGATGCCATTCTGGTCAATTCAAATGGAGAACTGGAGACCGGCGCCGATCCAAGGGGAAATGATACCGGGGCAGGATACTAATAAATAAGGCTTACTCCGATAAAAAAACTTATTAAATAAAAAAGGCCCGGTTTTTCCGGGCCTTTTGATTATGATATCGTAGATTAAGATCTGCGTCTTCTTTCTCCGCTTCCGCCAGAACTTCTTCCGCTTCCACCTGCGTTTCCACCTTCACGTGGTTTACCAGAGAAATCTCTGAATCCACCGCCGCCACTGCTTCCACCTTCACGTCTGCCGCTTCCACCAGAACTTCTTCTGTCTCCGCCGCCACCACCGCCATAGCTTTTTCTTTCGCCACCGCCGTAACTTTTACGTTCACCACCACCACTGTAGCTTCTTCTCTCGCCGCCTCTGCCGCCGCCACCTTCAGGTGCGTCACCAGATTTTTCGATTCTTACACCACGGTTGTTAAACTGGATCTCTTTAAAGTTGCTAAACAAAGTATCAACACTTGCATTTTCAACTTCAAAGAATGAATAAACACCTTTAAGGTCAATTTTGCCAATATTTTTACCACTGATTTTACCGTTATTACAAACAAAAGATAACAAGTCACCTCTTGTAAATTCATCTACCGAACCTAAGTTGATAAACAAACGGGTGAAATCACTGTTTCTTTCGCTTCTTGCACCACGTTCTCCGCGTTCGCCACGTTCATCCGTTGCTGAAGCATTTAAATCAGGTGCATTTTTATAATACTCTAAAAAGCGGTTAAACTCTAAAGATGCAAAACGTTTGATCACTTCTTCTTTGCTTAATTCAGCAAATTCATCCATGATACGAGGAATGTATTGTTCAATTTGCGCTTCATTCACCTCTACGTTGTGAACTTTATGCACTAAAGAGAACAGTTGTTTTTCGCAAACATCAAATCCTGTAGGCAATTCAGCTTTCGTGAATTGTTTACCAATGATTCTTTCAATCTGACGAATTTTACCAGTTTCTTTAGAGTTGATAATACAGATCGAAATACCAGATTTACCGGCACGGCCTGTACGGCCACTACGGTGGGTATAACTTTCAATTTCATCAGGTAAAGAGTAATTTACAACGTGCGTTACGTTATTAACATCGATACCACGTGCAGCAACATCAGTAGCAATTAACAATTGCATGTTACGGTCACGGAAACGCTGCATTACTTTATCGCGTTGCTGTTGTGATAAATCACCATGCAGTGCATCAGCATTATAACCATCCTTAATTAAGTTCTCAGCAACATCCTGTGTATCCATTTTGGTTTTACAGAAAACTACTGCGAAAATTTCAGGGTTGAAATCTACAATACGTTTTAAGGCAGCATATTTATCTCTTGCACGTACTACATAGTACTCATGCTCAATATTTACGTTACCTGTATTTTTGGTACCCATGGTCAACTCCGTAGGGTTGTCCATGTAATTTTTAGCTATTCTTCTAACCTCAGGAGGCATAGTAGCTGAAAATAACCATGTTTTTTTGTCGTCAGGAGTAGTAGACAAAATATCATTAATGTCTTCCTGGAAGCCCATGTTTAACATTTCATCAGCTTCATCAAGAACTACATATTTCACACTACTGAAATCTATAGCCTTACGGCCGATAATGTCTAACATACGACCCGGTGTTGCAACAACAACTTGTACACCGTTTCTGATTTCACGCAATTGCTGCATAATGTTTGCGCCACCGTAAACGGCAACCACACTTGCACCAGGCGTGTTTTTTGAGTAATTTTTGATGTCGCTGGCAATCTGCAAGCAAAGCTCTCTAGTAGGGCAAAGAATTAATGCCTGAGGCTTTTTTGTACTGAAGTCGATCAGTTCAATTAGCGGCAAACCAAATGCTGCTGTTTTTCCTGTTCCTGTTTGGGCCAAACCAACAAAGTCATTATTGCCCTCTAACAGCACAGGAATAGCTTGCTCCTGAATAGGTGTTGGATTTTCGAAACCTAAATCCTTTACGGCATTAACAACGTCATCACTTATCCCCAATAATTTAAATGGGTTTATCATTATAACTTTATTTATTAAGCCGCAAAGGTA
>Ga0247807_10000227_pt1 | contig 38036 bp, 46 predicted proteins | sample UWRJL074202C1_FD_179931 | JGI IMG/M metagenome (GOLD analysis project Ga0247807, IMG submission 179931) | Plant litter microbial communities from Arlington Agricultural Research Station in Wisconsin, United States - UWRJ-L074-202C-1 | ecosystem: Environmental > Terrestrial > Plant litter >...
TAATGACTTATCCAAGATTGATGAAAATTCATTAAAAGATCTGGCAAAAACAGCGATACAATTTATCGAGAAAAAGGAAAAACAATGAGTCAGCAAAATACACCGATAATATACAGACCACCAACTCCAGATGATTTAACTTTCATTATGAGTTCTTGGTTAAAATCATATAGAAATTCAGATTTCGCTAATTTCTTATCAAATGATGTATATTATAAATCACATGCAATCGTAATACAAGAAATACTAGATCGCAGCAATGTCGCAATGATTGTTGATCCACAAGATCCTAATCATCTTTACGGATATATCGTATTTGAGAACTTTAAAGGAAGCTTTGTTCTTCATTATATTTATATAAAATACGCTTATCGTAATCTAGGACTTTGCAAAGATGCATTACAAGCTGCTTATCCAAATTTTAGGAAAAAGGAATTTTTCATAACTCACTTGGATAAAACAGTTCTTCGATCTGTGAACAACGATGTAAAACGTAGTTCATGGTTTATAAAGAAAAGAGATGATTATAAAATGATTCATAACATCTACTTACTGATACGTTAAGATAAATTAATAAAATAGAAAAGGAAAATACTATGTCTAATAAAAAAGAAAAAAAAGGTTTTAAGTCACTTAATGAGCCAAAGCCAGAAGCAGCAGCTCCTGTACGCTCAACCGATGAGATTGTTGCTGAATATCGAGCAGTTTGTTCTGATATTGGCAATCTTATGGTAGATTTCGACATCCAAAAAGGTTTGATGTTCCAACATATCAATAAACTTAATGTTGAAATGCAAGCAGCTCGTGCAAAGGAATTAGAAGACGAGCAAAAGAAAATTCAATTAGTTGAATCATTAAAAGCTGCTCATGAAGAAATGAATCCAACTGCTGTTGAAGAAGCAAAATCTGAAAAAGAAGAAGGAGCAGAATAATGGATATTAAATCTGCTAAATTCCAACACGCTATTCAAATGAAGATGGGAGCTTACGCTCAAAACATCACCTTCATTTCACCGGATAAATTTCCGAGCTTAACGATTGCAATGAGTTTTGATCCTACTACACAACTATTGACAGTAACTGTAGGAGCAAGTTCAGTCATGGTTCCAGTAACTAATATCTTGTATATGGAAGAACTTCCAGCTCCAGTGGAATTTATGGTAACAGCGCGTAAAACATCAGCAAAATAATGGATCTGAAATTAGCTACGCAAATTTTGCAAGAGGCTAAACGCCGTCAGGAGGTCAAATCTATTGATCTTCTGGCGGACTCATTTCCTGAACAAACTAATTTCGTCCAAGATTTCAAGAAATACAAAGCAGCTTTAACTACCAGACGTGCAGGTAAGACAACATCAATCGCGATAATGCTTGCTCATTTCTGCGGACAAAATGAAAATGTAATTACACATTACATCGGATTAACAAAAGAATCAGCTAAAAACGTCTTAATGCCGATTATGAAACAACTTAATCGAAGATTTAAACTTAATCTTAAGTTCCTAAAATCACCAGCAAGTGTAATCTTTCCAAATGGTTCAGTTATCCTTTTCTTCGGAATCAATGATACTGAAGCAGAAAGAGAAAAGCTACTTGGTCAAAAATCTAAACTTACAGTCATTGATGAGTGCGCATCAATGACCATTGATCTTAAAGCGACGATACAAGAATTCATCGCGCCTACTCTGATCGATGATAACGGTCAGCTTGTTCTTATTGGAACGCCAGGTAATAATAGAAATTACTTCTGTGATATCACAGAGGATAGAGTACCTGGTTGGTCGGTGCACAAATGGTCAGCATTGCAAAATCCTCATGTTGCAGCTAATTTCCAGGCTGAAATAGATAAACTAATCGCGGAATATCCAGATATCTATGATGATCCAGGTTTTCAACAACATTATCTTGGTAAATGGACTATTGATTATAATGCTAAATGTTATAAAGCTAATCAAAAGAATTATATTCCATCATTACCACCAGGAAATTATCATTATTTCCTAGATATGGATATCGGCTGGGAAGATGATACGGCATTTGTAATCCAAGGTTTCTCTGATACAGATAAAACGTTGTATTTCGTTGAATCTTATTCTGCGCCACATATGACCACAGAAGATATTATCGATCAAGTAAAGATTTATCAAGATAAATACAATATCGAAAAGTATATAATCGATTCAGCCAATAAACAATATGTAGAAGAACTTAAGCGTCGAACCAATATTCCTTTCTCGCCGGCATCAAAAACAGAGAAAATGAATTATGTCGCAATGATGAATTCAGATTTCATTAAGCAAAAAATCAAAATCGTAGAACCAGACTGTCAATCTCTTATCAAAGAATACGATATCCTAACGACGAAACGTAAACCAAATGGCACACTAGCTATCGTAGGAGAAGACCACAATGCCGATGCAGCTCTTTATGGTTGGCGAGCAGCTTATAATTATCTTTCCAACAATGTCATTACACCAGTTCTTACCATTGATGAACAAGCAGATCTGTGGGAGCAAGAAGAAGCAGAACGTCATCAAAATTCCATGGATAGTGATTGGTTTGATGATATTTCTTAATTTCTCCAATAATCTCGGAATAAAAGGACATACATTTACATGAAAATTAATAATATAGATGAATTAGAAGAAATTTTAAAACTCGTTACTGAATATCAATTAGATTCATTAACCGTGGATAACATCATCATAACCAAAACAAAACATAACCAGCTAATCGATTCAGTAACAATACCATTAAGAACATTAGAAGAAGATATTCTTAATATTGATTAACCTGGGGTAATAAGGAGCACAATTCATGGTTTATAGATCACCGCAAGAGATACCAACAGAATATGTTAATGGTACAAAGCCACGTCAAACAGTTAATTCCGCTAAATGGTGGACATTGCCAGATGATCAGGCACATCAATCATTAATCTCTCTTGTTAATTACATCAAAGACAATCAGTCATATCGTCAGGACCAACATCTTCTTTATAATAAGATGTATTCTAATAAGAATATGGCAGGTCTTACTGCGGATCAATATGCCAGAGATACTTCTAAAGGCAAATTAACTTATAACGTTTCCAAGTCTTGTGTTGATACTGTGTTTTCTAAAATAGGCAAGAACAAACCACGTCCGATGTTTCTTACTGAAGATGGTGATTATTCACTCCGTAGAAAAGCGGAATTACTGTCACAGTATATGGAAGGCGAGTTTGAGCGTACCAAGGTGTATGACCATGGCGGTCAATCATGTAAAGATGCTCTTATTTTTGGAACAGGAGCTCTCAAAATATTCATTGATACCAATGATATGCAGATCAAGGTGGAACGAGTTCTTACAGCGGAATTAATCATTGATGATGCAGAAGCGATGTATGGCTGTCCAAGGCAGATGCATCAGGAAAAGCAAGTTGATAGAGATGTGCTTATGGAGATGTTTCCAAAGCATAAATCAAAGATTCAAGAAGCTAATCCTGTATCACAGAAATCATATACAGCCTCAATGGCAGATAACGTTCTTGTTACTGAATCATGGCGCCTTCCATCCAGCTCAACAGCATCAGACGGAAAGCATACCATTGCTATTGATGGAGCAACATTATTTTCAGAACAATATAATAAATCTTATTTTCCATTTGCGTTTCTTCGCTGGAATTCAGATGTTATAGGCTTCTGGGGCGTTGGTCTCTGTGAAGAATTAACAGGTATTCAGTCGGAAATAAATAAGACAATAAAAACGATATCCAAATCATTGGAATTAATGAGCAATCCACGTGTTTATATTGAATCATCTTCTAATGTTAATCACAAAGATCTAACTAATTCCATCGGCGGCATTATAAAATACACCGGAACACTTCCATCACAAGCAACTCCAGCAGCAGTAAATCCAGAACTATACCAATATCTAGAAACATTGTATTCCAAAGCATATGAAATCACTGGTGTCTCAAGACTATCAGCTAATTCACAAAAGCCAGCAGGACTAGATTCCGGCGTGGCATTAAGAGAATATCAAGATATCGAATCCGAGCGTTTCCAAATCTTTGGTCAGCAATATCAACAGTTTTATATTGATATCGCACATCAAATGATTGATCTATCGAAGGAACTATACGATCTTAATAAAAAGAAAAGACAAAAGGATCCAGAATACAAACGTGAATTAGAAGTCAAGATAAGTCATTCACGTAATTCAGCTAAATTCATTAAGAAGATTAAATGGAAAGACGTTGATATGGATGAAGATCAATACGAACTATCGATCTTTCCAGTATCACAGCTTCCACAAACTCCAGCAGGTAAATTAGCTTATATCCAAGATCTAATGAAAGGCAATCTAATTCCTGTAGAAGAAGGATTGAAGCTTCTTGATTTTCCTGACCTTGATTCATATATGCAACGAGCTAATGCTGATATTGATAATACCGAGCGCATTCTTGAAGCAATGATAGATACAGGAACCTATCAGCCACCAGAACCATTTATGAATTTACCTCTTGCTCAAAAGATAACACAACAAACATATCTTCGTGCTCGTTGTGATAACTTATCAGAAGATCGTTTAGAATTACTACGTGAATTCATGGCAGATATTCAAGAACTATTGAATCCTGCTCCAGATCCTTCTGCCGCACCTCCAGCATTACCACCAATACCAGGAGGTCCAATGATGCCACCAGGAGCACCAGGACCAGGAATGTTACCAGAAACTTTACCAGGAATGCCTCCAGCAGGTCTTCCTCCTATGCCAATAGGTTAAACTGGCTACAACAATATAGAAACTAGGAAATATTATGTCTGACAATGAAATACCAACTATTCAAGTAAATAGCGATCCAGCTCCACGACCAACATTAGATATCAAAGAAACATCCGAGGTATCAGAAGCTATTGCAGCTCCAATAACAGAGACTGTAGCAGCTCCAGAACCAAAGAAGCAAGACGATCCAAAGTTTGCGAAGAAGTTTTCCGCGCTATCGAAGAAAGAAAAAGAACTCTATGAAAAGGAAACTTCATTAAAAGAAATCAAATCCAAGGCTGATGCTTATGAAGCTGCTATTAAAGAAGCTAAATCTAATCCAGAAGCATTTCTTAAAGCCGTTGGTTTCAATGGAATAGAAGATCTTCTTGATTTAATTATCAATGCACCAGATCCAGCAGCTCCTCCTTCAGAGATGGATCTTATTAAAAAGCGCCAAGATGAATCAGATCGTAAGATCAAGGAATATGAAGACGCAGTAGCAGCACAAAAGCAAGCAGCACAAGCACAAAAACAAGCAGCAGAACGTGAGCAATGTGTTCAAGGCGTACATGAATTCCTGAAACAACCAGAAAATTTAGAAAATTATGATATGATCCATGCATATTCTGCAATGGATGATGTATGGAACTTAATTGAGAAGGTTTATATTGAATCAAACTCTACTCAAATAATGACTATACAAGAAGCAGCTGATGTTATTGAAGCACATTTATTAGAAGATAGCAAACAAGTATTAGCAAAAGCCGCCAACTCAAAGAAACTCGCTGGACAAGTACCGTCAATACAAGTCAACAACAGCAATCAAGAAGCCAGTAAATTAAACCAAGAAGATAGTAAACAGTACGTCACATTGACAAACTCAACCGGAGCAGGTTCTACAACTCCTCCTCCAAAAGGTTTATCCAGAGAAGAAAGCTTGGAATTCATCAAGAAACAATTCTCGATATGGAAAGACTAATAACAACTCTTTTAGAAAAGGTTTAATAATATGGCTCTAGATTTAGATAGTTTTGATGCGGCACTTAAAACGCACTATACCAATGACCGCGTAGTTGATATGACTTATGACCAACATCCATTACTTGCGATGTTACCAAAGATGTCAGATTTCACCGGACGTGATCTTGTAATTCCAGTTCTTCGTGGTAATCCACAAAATCGTTCGATTGAGTTTTCAGTAGCACAAGCTGGTGTTTCAACTTCAGAAGTTGATGCATTCACCATTAAACGTGTTCACGACTACTCACTCGCAGTAATCGATAACGAAGCTATGTTAGCTTCTAAAGGTAATCCAGGAGCATTTCTTGATGCAACTACTACCGAAATCGACGGTGCAATCAACTCACTTTCACGCTCACTTGCTACCAAGCTTTACAAAGATGGTTTCGGCTGGGTCGGTCGTGTAGCTGGTGCAGTTACTGGTGATACTCTAACACTTGAATCAGCTGACTCTGTCACTGCATTCGAAGTTGGACAAGTTATTCAGTTCGCTGCTCTTCCAGGTTCAGGCGCACTTAAAGACGGTGGCGATAAGCTTACTGTAGTTGGTGTTGACCGTTCATTAGGCAAACTCAAGGTCAGTCCTAATTTAGAAAACATCGCAGGTATCGCTGTTGGCGATTACATCTTCTTCGAAGGTGACCGTGATAATCTTTCCTCACCACGTCGTAAGGCGATTGCTGGTCTTGATGCATGGATGCCTTACGGTGGTCCATCAGCATCACTCTTCTTCGGTGTTGATCGTACTGTTGATACTCGTCTATCTGGTCTCTGGATGGATGGTACTAACATGCCAGTTGAAGAAGCACTTATCAAGGCTGCATCACTTGTTTCACGCGAAGGCGGAAACGTTGATTATGCTTTCATGAGCTTCTCACAATTCGCACAACTTGAAATCGCTCTTGGTGCATCAGTAATGCGTACCAATCTAAAGGTTGGCGAAATTGGTTTCTCAAGCCTCCGTGTAAACGGACCAAAAGGTGAAATCAAAGTCGTAGCTGATCAAGATTGTCCAGAAGATGATTGCTTCATGTTAACCATGAAGACTTGGAAGCTTTACTCACTCGGTGGTAAACCAATCCGTAACATCGGCGAGACTGATGGTAATGGCAGAATGCTACGTAAATCAAATGCAGATGCAGTCGAAGTTCGCTACGGCTACTATGCACAACTTGGTTGTTCAGCTCCTGGTCACAACATCCGCATCAAATTAGCCAAGCCAGTAGGCTTCTAATAAGTTTGAGTGAGGTTGCTCCTGGTTACGGTGCATTAATTAGATATTTCGAATATCAGCCTCATTCTCTTAACTCTTTTAACCTATAAGGAATAAACAAATGGCTAATCAAAACGACTCACCAGTAAAAGCACTTAACAAGAAAATAAGTATTCTATCTGGCTTACTAACACACTCTGCATCAGGTGCAGTAACATCTACATATCAATTTCCAAGCACTGATTTCCTCGGCGCAGAAATTGTTAAATCAGCAACTGCTGAATATACTATTACATTAAAAGCTACAAGATTGAAGCTTATCAGCGCATCTTTAACTCCTATGTCAGGCGTTACTAATGCCAATGGTAACTGGAAAATCAAATCAGTATTAAACTCCGCAGGAACTACAGCAGTTAAAAACGAAAAGGTTAAGTCCATCGTTATTACTTGTACTAATTCCGCCGGTGTTCCTACTGAACAAGCTGTTGTTGGTGGTGTATTCATCACATTGTTCTTCAAAGATACCACAGCGGCAGGCTAATTATGGCATTAGATATAATCGCATTAGCCAAAAAGGTAAAGGAAAAAGCTAAATCACCAGAAGCTTCCAGTGATCATCCATTGATCGTTGAGGCAGATGATGTTTCCGATGAGGAATCAGACGTTGGTTTAGAAGCGGCTGCTGAAGAAATGATGGAAGCAATTAAATCAGAAGATGTCTCATCTTTTGTTTCAGCGCTCAAATCATTTATGGAGCAATGTTAAGATACAAATCAAATAAATAATGTATAAAATAGCATTCTATAGACGGATGCTATTTTGCGTTTAATATAAAGGCACAGAAATGATAACACTAACACAACTCCGAAATCGCTGTTTATCACGAGCTGATATGGCTAACTCTAATTTCCGTAATACAGAAGAATTAGATTTCCTAATTACTACATCTCTTGATGAATTATATGATCATCTTGTTGGATCTTATGAAGACTATTTCGTTCAGGAAATGACAATCAATATTGCATCAGGACAAGATAGTTATCTATTCGCAGCTGATGTTTATAAATTACTTGGCGTAGATACTAACACCGGCGCTGGATATGAGGAAATAGATCCTTATGTCTTCTCTGATCGTAATACCATTATTGGATATGACCACCTTCGATATCGTTGGCTAGGTAAATCATTGAAGTTTCTTCCGAAAGAACATGCAGCAGGTGAATATCGAATCTATTACATTCCAAGATTAGTTCTTGACGGTGAAGATATTCCACCAGAATTAGAACAATATATTGATTATGTTGTTATTGATGTAGCTATTAAATTACTACAACAAGAAGAATCAGATCCAAGTGTTCTTATGGCACAAAAAGCTGAAATGAAACAACGTATTAAATCCATGGCAGCTAACAGAGATGCAGGTAATCCGCTAACTGTACGACAAACTCGCTGGGAGCGTTGTTTCTAATGAATAAGTTTACTAAATTCAAATCATTGAATAAAGAGATTGATGATCTTCAAAACAACATCGATAAATCATTAAGTCCGTTGTTAAAAGATATTTATCTAGAAGGCAATATCATTACATCAATTAAACTACTTGCTAATCAAGATAATGTCATCAATCACCAACTACAAAGACGTCTTACCGGCTGGGAGATAGTTAGAAAGAAAAGCTTCGCTGATATCTGTGACAATCAAGACCGCAATAAAACTCCGGAACTAACCTTGATACTACGAACCACAGACGATGTAACAATAGATATACGAGTTTTTTAAAAGGATATAGGAAATGGCAAATACTCACCAAACAGATAAAATGAATTTAGTACTACCAGATGTTGGTGTGCAAACAGGTCCTCAATGGAGTCAAGATCTTGACAATGCATTTGAGAAGATCGATGAGCATGATCATTCCAGCGGCAAAGGTGTTAAGGTTCCAACCGCTGGACTAAACATCAATGACGATTTACCATTTAACTCCAATGATGCAATCTCATTGCGATCTACTCAATTCACAAATCAAATATCTACATTACCTAATTCCGATATTCGAGCATTGTATGTAGCTTCTGGTAATTTGTATTTCAATAACAACTCTGGCGCTCCGATTCAACTTACTACTGGTACCAACATCAATACCGGAGCTTTGGCATTAAATATCTGGAGTTATCTTCCAATTAATACCAATACCACAATACCAGCAAACTCACCAGCTATTTACCTCGCAGTAAATACCGGATCTTCATCAAAGACAATAAATCTTCCATTAGCTAATTCAGTTACAGCTGGAAGATATTTCATTGTTAAAGATAAAAATGGTTTGGCAGGAACTAATATCATTTATGTTAGTCCACAAGGAACAGATTCTATAGAAGGACTCACATCTTTCGTTGAACAAATCAATTACAACTATGGTTCAACGATGTTTGTTTCTGATGGTGTTAGCAACTGGTCTACATTTAAACAACGTACTGATGCAGCTACTGGTGTGCAACAAGGTTCTATTCGTCTTGGTGGAGATCTTGCTGGTTCAGGATCAACTGCTAATGCACCACGAGTTGTTGATGCAACAGCTTCTGTAAAAGGCAAATTAGCATTAGGAGGTGATCTTAACGGAGATGGATCGTCATCCACAACTCCTACTATTGGTAAACTAACCGGTATTTCTGGCGCAGTTAGTCTTGGCAATACTCCATCAACGGCATCAAATTTCGGTGGTTTTAAACTCTCCGCTCCTTCTGCTCCTAATAGTTATTTCACTGGTATGTCAGTTCGTAATACCAGCAATTCCGGAAATGTTAATTTGGTTTGTTTAAGTTTAAATAATGAAGTTGAAATATCATCTACTGATACAGTTTCAATTCGTCGTGGTGGAGCCAAAGAAGAAGTTCATACCGTTACAACTACTTATACAGTAGATTCACGAGCAGGTTTTAAAGACAATATTATTCTTGTCAATCAAACAAATTCAAGTCAATTTATAATTACATTACCAGCTGTACCAAATAGAGTATTACAATTCAAAGATATTTCTGGTCAAGCTAACTTCGTATTAAACTGCGCAGGTAAAACAATAGACGGTTTGTTAGGTGGTCGTAGATTTTGGTCAAACTATAATTCATGGAAACTCGTATCTGATAATAACTCTAACTGGTGGATACTTTAAAGGAAATAGGAAATTAATATGGCAAAAAAAGCATCAATTTTATTTACAGGTGGAGGCGGATGGACCGCTCCTGCAGGCGTTACATCCATTGAACTTACTATCGCAGGAGGAGGCGGTGGTGGAGCAGGCGGAAATATCGCTGCCAATACTACTTCTATTCGTGCAATCGGAGGCGGTGGAGGTGGAGCTGCGATTGTTAACTACATCAATAACTTTCCAGTAGTTCCTGGTACAGCATATGCGATTAACATCGGAGCAGGAGGAGCTGGCGGAGTTTATGTCGACGGTTCGGACGGTGGTACCTCTTCATTTGGAACTGTTATCGCGCAAGGTGGCTGTGGCGGAAAGAATTCCAATGCTAATCCTGCAGGTGGAACATGTCTTCCTGGTAAATATCGAATCTTTAATTTAAACTCCGTGTTTTATGACGGTATTGACGCAACTCCTGGAGCCGGAGGTCATGGTGGATATAACACCGTAGCTCCTGCTGCGATTGCAGAAGAAGGATGTGGTTGGTCAGTTTCATTCGGTGGTTCTGCAGGAGTATTTGGTTCTGCATCAGGCAGCTATCTTGGAGGATCTGGAGGAGGAGGCGGTGGAGGCGCAAACTTTCCTGGCTGCACTGGAGGTGCAGGTGGAAGTGGTGGAAATGGAAATTCCGGAGGTTTAGGTGGTCCTGGAGGTAATGGTTCGCCAGGTGTTCTTTATGCCGCTGGTGGCGGTGGAGGCGCAGGAGGCGGAGCTGGAACTACAGGAGGAGCTGGATCAATCGGAGGTGCCGGAGCACCAGGTTTTGTTATCATCAGCTGGATAGAATAATAAAGGAAAACAATGGCATTACAAAAGCAAAAATTTGATGTTTCTCTTAACGGAACATTAGATACTAAAACAGATTCTAAAGCAGTTATACCTGGTAATTTCCTTGAGCTTACTAATGCCGTTTTTACTAAACCAGGTGCATTAGTTAAACGCAATGGTTTAGATCAGTTATCACAAACTATTGATTACAGTGATGGTAAGATTATACAAGGTCAAGCGTTATCACGTTTTCAAGATCAGTTATTACTCTTTACCGGCAGCGAAGCATATAGCTATTTACCACACAATAGCAAATGGACTAGTAAAGGTGCAGTAAGTTCTATTATCAATAACAGTTTTCAAGTTATAAGAAATTCATTTACTCAATCTAATCCTGATCGTAATGTTCTTAATAACGTCGAGTGTTACGCCTGGGAAGATTCACGTGGTGGTATTCGTTATTCCATCGTAGATAAAATCTCTGGCAACTTCATTGTAGCAGATAAATTACTAGCAACTACAGCAAAGCAACCTAAAGTTCTTGTGATGAGCGATCATTTCTTGATATTATATGCAATCGATAATGTTATAAACTATTCACGTATTTATCTTAATGCTTTATCAATAGATCCTGTATTAGAATCTTTGACAAATAATTATAGCGGCAAGAAATATGATGCCTGTGTTTCTAATAACGTTTTGTATCTTGCTTATTCTGCAGCGAAATCAGAGGCTCATGTTATTTCATTAAGCAATAATAATGTTTTTCAATTAACCTTCGGCGGTTCAAACGGAACTGATACAACTAAAATCGGTGTTACACCTCATCCTATTGATGGATGTTTGATATCTTATGTTAACGATCTAACTAATACTTTAAATCTGGTTATTGCTACAGCATCATCGGCATCAACTCAAACTGTTAATCAAGATATTGAATTAAATAGAATAAGAAATATCGCTTTAATACATGATGGCTTACCATTTACTGATCAATATAATCTCAAGATTTTTTTTGAATTTGAAGCTAATGTAAATAATCCAACTATTCAATATTGTCGTGTTGCTAATTTACAGGTTAATAGCACATCTAATTCAGGTCTTAATGGAGTTGTATTGAAAAAAGGTATTGGTTTATATTCTAAACCATGGAATCATAATCTTAAAACTTATATTACTTGTATTCATGCCAGTGAATTTCAACCTACTTACTTTTTAATGAGTGATGAATTAAAAGTAGTTTCAAAAGCAAATCAAAATCAATCCGGAGGCTTAAGAAATTTCCAGCTTTGTGAAGCGCCTAATGAATCCAACGGTATTCTTTCAATTCCAACATTGAAAAAAGGTAAATTAGAATCAGAAGATAAGACAATCTTTTCACCTCTTGGTGTTGTGCGATCTTCTTTTGACTTCGTAAGTCCTAATCACTTCCTATCAGCGAGTATAAATGATAATCTTTATGTCGTCGGTGGTGTTCTTCAAAACTATGACGGTAATAAATTTACCGAAGCAGGCTTTCATCTTTATCCAGAAGCTATTGAAATTAATTCCGATAAATTTTCTTCTGCTATTCTCGCTGTTGGTACCTCAACAGCGGCACAAATATCAGAAATAGTTTTTGCCAATAGCAGCAGAATAGTTCCTGGCAGTTATTTCACCGCCTCTGGTGCTGAAAATGCTATTCAATATTATTTCTGGTTCAAGGTCGATGGCATTGGAAACGATCCTAATATCGAAAACATGATTGGTATTCCTGTAATATTGCAATCCTTTTTCACTGCAGATGAGGTAGCAGAAGCAGCAAGACTATCTATTGCATCGTTATTGGAATTTTCCACAACACGAATTAACAATAAACTTATTATAGCTAATACCAGTAATGGAAATTCCGATGGTGTTCTTATTGGTAATATGAATTCAGGTAATGTACAACCAGGTACATATCAATACGTATGTCTTTGGAAATATGTAGACAATGCAGGACGTATTCATCGTTCAGCCACCTCTCTTCCTGTTACCAAGATATTAAATCAAACAGGATCCATTTCTATAACCGTACCACTACTATCGCCAACAGCAAAAGATAATGTTGTGTTAGAGGTTTATAGAACAGAAAATCTCGGACAACAGTTTCGTCGTATTACACCGTTATTGAATCCGGTATTTAATATCCAAAATAATAATCCTGATTATACATCCATCAGTTTCATTGATATCTATTCAGATAATGATCTTATTGCAAATGAGTTATTATATAATACTGGTTTTGTTCTTGATAACGATTCTCCTCCACCTTGCTCTCTTATAGCTAATTATAAAAACAGATTGTTTATCGCTGGTTTGGATGAAAAGAACTTAATTCAATATACTAAAATCATTGATCCTGGTGAGAAAAGCTTTATCGCAGGTTTCAGTGATGCATTGTATATTGAATTAAATACCGAAGGCGGCGAGATTACAGCTCTTGCTGGTATGGATGATAAACTTATCATCTTTAAAGAAACTCAAATCTATTACATCTCTGGTGATGGTCCAAACAATACCGGCATTGGTGAATTTAGTGAACCACAGTTAATCTCTACTGACGTTGGTTGTAGTAATGCAAACTCCGTGGTATTAACTCCAAATGGTTTATTGTTTAAATCTCCAAAAGGTATTTATATCCTTGGTCGTGGTTTGGAAGTTCAATATATCGGAGCACCAGTTGAACGTTATAATTCACTGACAATCAGTTCTTCTATACTACTTAATGAACAAAATCAAGTCCGCTTCCTAACAGAAGATGGTGTTGCCTTGGTTTATGATTATTATGTACAGAAATGGACTACATTTAGTAATTATTCTGGCACTGATTGTGAAAACTATCAAGGAGTCTTTCATCTCCTTCGTGCTGATGGCAAGGTTATGAAAGAAAACAAAATCTGGAAAGATCAAACTGATAATGGTTATCAACATATTCCATTGAGCTTTGAAACGGCTAACATCGCTACCGCTGGTATTCTTGGCTTTCAAAGAATTTACCGCGCCATGATGTTAGGAGAATATCTTGGACCTCATAAAATTAAAATGAGCTTTGCTTATGATTACTCACCAATCTTTGTTGATGTTGTAGTTTTTGATGCCGCATCAACATTAGGTCAAAATACCTATGGATCCGTAAGTCCATACGGTTCAGAACCTATTTATGGCGGCAGTTTTAATCCATATTTCTTTAGAACTCATTTAGATCAGCAAAAATGCACATCTATTCGCATTAAGGTAGAAGATATTCAAGAATATTTACCAAGTCAAACAGAGAATTTTAATGAAGGTTTTTCGATCTCTGGACTGACATTAGAATTTGGTATCAAATCTGGTAATCTTAAAACATCTTTCAATAAAACTCTAGGATCTAAATAATGGAAATAGAATTAAAATTACGTAAAGCAGATTTAACAAAAGATCTTAAAACAATTAATCGTTGGTATAATGATTGGAAGATGAATAGCGTCGCAGATTGGTATTTTCCAGAAGATGTCTTTATTATTGATGGAGTTATTTGCGCATCATACTATAAGACTAATTCTAAAATCGCATATATGGAAAACGTTATATCTAATCCTGATTGTCCAAGCGAAATTCGTAAAGCAGGTCTTGGACTTATTGGAGATTATATTTTTAAACAAGCCAAATCAGATGGTTTTAAAGTTGTTATTGGTTGGACTGATAATAACTCTGTTTCAAAAACATCACAGGAACACGGTATGATTATTTCAAAACATCAATATGCATTTATGATAAAGAACTTAAACGATAAAGGAGATAAATAATGAGTGGAGTAGCACATTCCGTTTTTGGTACCGGTGAATATGAACCAGAACAACGACAAATTCAAAGTGATCAATTTGTCGGAGAAAAGGTCGATGCAGGCTATGATGCTGCACGTGCAAATTTAAATGATCGTCAAGGAACAATAGACAATCGTCAAGGTCCAACAGCTCAAGCTGCTCAAACTGATTTAAGTCAATTATATAAAGCACAGTTGCAAAATGCTCAAACTGCCTCTGCTGCTGGAGTTAATCTTTCTCCTGCAGAACGAGTTGGTCAAGTTAATATCGGTAATGTTTCACAAGCACAAGGAGCTCAACTAGGTGCAGCGGCACAAGCAACAGCAGCTCAACTTAATAGTCAAGATGCACAGTTCCGCAATAACCAAGTTGCATTAAGTAATCAACTAACTAATCAAATGAACGGACAAGGTCCTTCGCTTGCTGGCAATCAATATCAAGAAGCGCAAGAACGAAACCTCGCCGGACAAATGGGCGCAGCAGCTGCGCTCGGTGGTCGTAATGCTGGTCTTCAACAACGTCAACTGGCAATGAGCGCCGCTCAACAAGGTCAAGCTACTGCGCGAGATGTTGCTAATATCAGAACTCAAGAACAACTTGCCGCAACACAACAACTTGCTGGCGTATCTGCACAAGGTCGTGATCAAGATATTAATCTTGCTTCACAAAATGCTCAACTACAACAACAAGCTGCATTGGCTAATCAAGGAGCTACTAATCAATTTGGTTTAACACAAGCTCAAATGGCTCAACAAAATAGTCAGTTCAACGCTGGTGCACTTAATGCTCGTCAATCAGAACAAGCTCAATTAAATCAACAAGCTAATTTAGCTAACCAAGCTGCTGGTAATTCATTTGCTCTTCAACAAGGTCAAATGAGTCAGCAAAACAATCAGTTCAATGCCGGCGCACAAAACCAAGCGTTCCTTCAAAATGCTCAATTACAAGCAGCTAATGAAGCTAATTACGGTAGCCAATACAATCAAACTCTTGGACAAAATACACAAAATCAACAAGGTGTTAATTTAGCCAATCAACAAGCTACATTGCAACAACAACAACAAAACGATGCAATGAGTCAATTCTATCAGCAACAAATTCTTGGTCAAAATACTGAACAAGCTAATCGTGCTATGGCATTGGAGCAAATGAAAACCGAGCAAGATAATGCTCGTATTCAATCAGAACAAGCTGCTTATGAAGCTTCACGTGGAGCTCTTGGTTCTACAGTCGGTTCATTTGCAGGCGCTGGTGCTGGTGGTGTTGCAGGTGCCGCTGCTTCTTCAGATAGCCGTGGTAAATCAGGAATTAAATCTGGTGATGAAAAGATTAAAGATTTCTTTTCTAATTATAAGAAAAATAATAACGCTAATTCAACAAGTCTTTTAAGCTCTTCACCGGCTGAAAAAAAAAATAAGATTGATCCGATAACTCCTGCTCCAGTTGTTCCAGCTGGAGGTGTAAATACAGTTTTTAGTCCTCCTTCTGTAACTCCAGCTGCTCCGGTAGTTGCTGGACAAGGATCAACAGTTGTTGTTCAAGCTCCTGCTCCAGTTACACCTACAACCACTACTCCAGTAGCTCCAGCTCCGGCTGTTCCTGCTCCTAGCACACCTTCTTCCTCATCATCTGAATCAGAAAGACAAAAGAAAGATGATGAACGATGGAAAGCTATTCTAAAAGGATATCAAAATCAACAACCAGCTGCAGCAAGTGGTTTTGGTGGATCATTAATCGGTGGTATTGGAACTGGTATGAGTCTTGTAGATAAAGTAAGAGAAGGAAGAGGAAATTCTAGCTCACAAAAGATCGCAGCTCAAACTCATCAAGCTCGTGTTCGTGAAATTCAAAATAATAATGCTAACAATGTTATGATGCGTCCAAACGCAGCACTAACAACTGGCATGACTCAACAAGAGATTAATGCCGCTACTGCTAATATGCCAGTAGTTCAAAACAATCAAACTCCAGGTATTCCTGTGTCAACAGCTGGTATGCGAGTTGCTCCTCCAATAGCAAGCTCGGATATTAAATCTAAAACAGATATTACATCTTCTTCACCTGCTGGAGCAAAGACAGGAATTAGTTCTGGTGATATGAAAATCGGAAATTTCTTTTCATCTCTTCGTGGTAATAATATGGCGACTGATGATACTCCGATTATGTATGATAAATTCAACGGTGCAGGCTCAATGGATGTTCGTGGATCGATGCAAAATCATAGTAATACTGCAACTGCTTATCAAACTAATCCAGCAAATTATTCCGATCATCCTGGATCTAATTATCGAGGTCCAGCTGGAGTAGCTGCAGGTGGTCCAGTAGCTAGTAATAATCCTGCAAACTATGCAGGTCCAAAGATTGGCTCTGATGTTTCTGCAGGCTCAATATCTGGTGCAGGAGAAATGTTTGGTCAAGGTCTTGCAGGACTTGCAATGAGTGATAAAAACACCAAGAAAGATATCAAAACTGCTATTGATAATCAGGTCGGTGATTTTATGGATAACCTTCACGCTTATGAATATCAATACAAAGATCCAAACAAGCCAGGAGCTGGCGAAGGAAGATTTGTCTCACCAATGGCACAAGAATTAGAACAAACTGAAATAGGTAAATCAGCTGTTATTGAAACTCCTGAAGGTAAAATCGTGGACTATGGCAAATTATCTGGTGCGATGTTAGCTGGTATTGCTTATCTTAATGAGCGCATGAATAATGTCGAAGGCAAACCAAATAAACCAGTGATGGATATTCCTGAAGAAGATCTATTAAAAACAAATAAATAACGGAAAAAAAGGCATATAATCATGGCATTTAAATTAGATGAGTCAAGACTTAATGGTCTTTTAGAAAAAGGTTTAGTAAGTACAGAATTCGCAGAACGAGTATCTGGTAAATCTGCTGCGCAACAAGCAAAAGCAATCGATGAGGTTGCAAAACCAGAAACCAGAAATCCAACAGCTGAAGAAATGGATGCTGATTTCAGTGCGCAAATAGCTGAACAAAAACGTAATGCTACATTGCTAGCAAGCAATGAGCCATTTACTGGTGGCAGTTATACTCCATCAGCAGACGGCTCTGCACCTGCTACGCCAGCACCAGAACCTGCTCCTGCTGCACCTCCTGGTTTAACTCAAGAACAAGAAGTTGCCAATGCACGCTCTTTAGAAGCTCGTCAACTTGAATTAGATACACCAATGAATGCTACATTTGGTGGCGCAGACGCTGTTCCAAACGCACCTCCACAACTTACAATGAATGGAACACGTCAAATCACTAAAGCTGGTGGCACTGATCCTAGTAATGTTGCCGGAGGAGCTCCACAATTAACATTAGATACTCCACAAACTGGTGTACCATTTATTAAACCAAGCGAACAACCAACTCCAAAACCTGCCGCAGGAGGAGGATCGTCAGGTCCTTCTGGCGCTCGCATGATGTTAAATGCTCAAAATGCAGCTACCGGACAGCGTGCTGTTCTTGGTCAACAAGCAACTGATGTTCAAATGCGAGAAGATCAAAGTGTAGCTGCTGCAGCTGCTGCAAATGCTGAACGTTATGCAGAACAAATGCGCGTTCAAGATGAAAGAAATAAAGAACAATTTCAATATCTTCAAAAAGATTTAGATCAATTACAAGCAGATGCTATTGCTCAAGGAAATCAAGAAGTCGATCCACAACGTGGTTCTCCATGGGCGGATAACAAATCAACTGGTTCTAAAATCATGTCAGCTGTTGGTTTATTCCTCGGTGCATTTGGTCAAGCCGGTATGATGGCTGGCGGAAATAAAAATGCTAGTAATCAAGCTATGGATGTTATTAATCAAAACATCGAACGTGATATCAAAGCACAAGAATACAATATTAAAAACAAAGGTAATTCAATTTCAGAACGTCGTGGTATTTACGCACAGAAATTACAAACTTATGGTGATGAACGTCTTGCCTATCAAGCATCGATGATTCATGGCTTACAAGATACTGAAAACCGAGTTAAAGCTATTGTTGCTGGTAATGCTAGTGATAAAACTCAAATTCGTGGACAAGAATTACTCGTTGGTCTTGAAGAAGAACGAGCAAAACGTGAGGCACAATTTAAAATCGCAGCAGAACAACGAGCTGCAGCTGTAGCTGCACAGGCAGCTGCAAGACGTGAAAAAGATCGTGTCGCTAACGATGCTGCATTACGAACTGCATGGCAAACATCACAGGATGCAAATGGTAATCGACCACCTCTTGAAACGTTTATGCAAAATCCACAAGCATATAAAAGTGATCATGCTGTTGCTACTGCCGCTGCCGTTGCCAAAGAAAAAGGCTCTGGAGAACCTGCATTAGAAGTTCTTGATAGTGATGGTAATCCAACACAAGTCCAACCAAGAAATAAAGAAGCTGGAACTAAAATAGCAGCAGCAGCTGCAGCAAGAGATACTCTTCGAGGTCAAATTAAACGAGCTCAAGAATTACGCGCTCAATATGGTGGCGAAACATTTCCAACCGCAGCTAAAAAGGAAATGGAAACATTGACTAATGATATGATTACTACATGGAAAGATATCAAAGGTCTTGGAGCTCTTTCTGGTCCTGATCTTAATCTTGCACAAACTGCTGTTCCTGATTTAACTGATTGGAATATCATAGGTCGTGATACAGTAGCTGCTCAATTAGATCAGTTAACTACTTCAGCTAATCAAGCTGTTGATTCTGCAATACGAGCTAATAAGGTTGCCGGAACAACTCCAAAAACTGAAGCTGGTGGCGGAACTAAATTAGATGCTAAACCAAATAAATAAAATAAGAGAGAATTAAATGGCTGAAAAAATAGATCGAGTAATTACCAAAGCAGAACCTGTGGAAGTTCCATTCCGCGCAGATAGACCATTGGACCAACAAGTTCCTGTGGATGTACCTACGCCTGCTGAAGCGCCATTAGTTCCTAATGCAGGTCCTACATCAATTTCTGCAACAGCGGCTCCATTACCTCTTGCTTATGATACCAAAACAGGAGAACAAGCAGCTATTCCATTTGAAGCCTTACCAGATGCTATTGCTGCTGGTAACGTAGGTTTCAAAATCGGTGAACGTATTGATATGATTGGTCAAGATGGTAAATCATATAATTTACCTGCCGAAGAAGTGCGTGATGCTTTATCTTCTGGATATCGTTTAGAATCACCAGATGAGATTTCAACACGAAAATATGTCGCAGATAATGCCGGAGTACAAGGAACATTAAAGGTCGGAGCTGGACAAGCTGTTGATGAATTACTTGGTGGTATTCCTGAAATTGTATTTGATCATGTTGCCACTCCATTAGAACGTGAAAAGAAAGATGCCTTGAAAGCTGATCATGAGGTCGCAAATACCGTCGGTGGAGTTGCAGGTTTCGCCGGATCTTTGTTCGTTGGAAGTGAATTATTCAAAGGCGCCTCTGTTGCTGGTAATGTAACTGAACGAGCGGCTGCTAAATTACTTCGTACTGAAGGTGAAGCATTAGTTGCACAAGAATTAATCGCTGGTGGTATGAGCGCAGCAAAGGCAGCTAAAGCCGCAACTCCGTTATGGAAAACGGTTGCGACTAATGCAGCTGGAGCTGGTGTTGAAAACTTAACTCAAGAAGTTCCAAAGATTATAACTGAATTAGCTCTTGGCGATACAGATGCCGCAGCAGAACATGCTAAATATGCAATCGGTGTCGGAGCTGCATTTGGTGGTGTTACTGGCGCAATAGGCAAAGGTTATTCTGGTTTAAGTAAATTAGTATCAGAATCTAAAGCTGCTACTGTTGCCGAAGGTGCGCCTGCTGAAAGCTGGATGACTAAATTAAAAGATCTTGCAGAAGAATATTCTTTCAAAATTCAAGCTAAAAATGCTGGAGCTTTAAAATCCAATGTTTCTAAAATAGGTGCTGAAGGTGTTGTTGATAGCTCACGTATTCTTTCTGAAGCTGGTTTATTAAACAATGGTGTTAAAAATTCAGAAGCTGTTGCTGCAGATATTGCTACTGGTCTTGAGCGAGGCTGGCAGCAAATGGACTCTGCTATTTCTGGTCTTGATGCACGTGCCGGTGAAATTAAAGCTTTGGCAGCTGAACCAGAACAACTAGGCGTTATTGGTAAATTAGAGGAAATGAAAGATAAATTCAAATATGCTTCTGATGCTGATAAAAGAAAAATCATTGACGAAGCTATTGATAATTTTGAATCTGATGCTGGTTTGATTGCTTCTTCAGAAACTCCGTTGAAAGAATTACATAATATCCGACGTTCCATGGATGATAAACTAGCGTTCAATGCCGCAGATACTAAACCACTGACTAAACTCAAGGAACAAATTAGAAATGTTTATTCAGGTGAGTTAAATAAATTCATTGATAATGTGTCAACGAAATTAGAACAACCAGAATTAGCAACTGCTTGGAAAGAAGGAAACAAATTATATTCTGCCGCTGCAGACTATCGTAAATTTCTAACTAACGAACAAAATTCTTTCATTGGTAACAGGATGTTTGGTTTGACTGATAACATCGCTGGAGCAGCAGGTTTAATGTCTGTTGCTGCCGGTAATCCAGCAGGACTTATTGGTATTGCTGGAAAAAAAGCATTGGAAAGTTCATACGGACAAACCGCAATCGCAAGTCTTCTTTATAAATTCTCTCAATCAGGAGGAGAAAATGCCGGACTGTTATTGGCTCAAAAAGCATTGCAACATGGTGAATCTCAAATGAAAAGAATTCCGGAGATATTAGGATCAAAGATTTCTGTTCCAATCGCTACTTCGGCTCCGATGTATGCTGTTACCAGATTCCTTGGTAGTAATTCTTCACCACGTTCAATGCAAGAACGTCAAAAACAAGTAGATGATCTTGCAATGAAGGTGCGAGAATTAAACTCTAATCCACAGAAATTAACAGATAAACTTGCTGAATTAAGCGATCCATTGAATCTTGGCGCTCCTAACGTTGGTCTTGCGTATACACGCCAAATGCAAGAACTTTATCAGCACATTGAATCTATTGTTCCAAAGAACAAAAAAGAAATCAATCCATTCAAAAAAGCTGTAATGAAATACACTGATACTGAATTAACTGAATTTGAACGTAGATTAGCAGTTATTGAAGATCCATATTATGTTCTCGAAGGTATTCAAAACAATACACTAACTCGTGGACAAGTAGATACTTTGAAATTAATCTATCCAAAGATTTATGTCAATTTAGTTAAAGGAGTTACTGAAGCGGCAAATGATCAGGAAAAACCTATTCCATATTCACGTCGATTGAAATTAAGTCTTCTTCTTGGAGAACCTATTGATAAATCAGTTGAAAACGTTGCTCAATATCAAGCGACATTTTCAGGATCACAAGAAGATGCTCAACCACAAGCTCCGCAAATCTCATCCGGAAAACCAAGAACAGCTAAACTAGATGTTGTTGGAAAAGATAACAAATTTATGACCGCCACAGATAGATTATCAAACCGATAATCATACACAGACAGATTAACAAACCAATAATATTCTGTCATTACACATAAGGATAAAGGAAATACCATGGCACGTACAGCATTAAAAGAATACAAAAATTTATCAATGGCAGCAAATACCAAAACCGAACCATTTCTCATTGAAAATACATTTGGTTTTGCAATTCATGTTACATGGACAGGAACACCAAGTTCCAAAATCTATGTTCAAGGATCTTGCATGAGCCAAAAACCTACTGAAGATCCTGGTCAATGGATAACTTTAAATGATGCAGTTGATACTTCAGATGCAAAACATTTAACTGACAAATATCATTTGTTTAATTCCAGCGGCGCTGGTTATCGTTGGATACGAGTAGTAAGTGAATTTACTTCTGGCACAGGATCATTAAATGTAATTATTTCCGTTAAAGGTGTTTAATGGCAAAAAACTATACAGATTTGGATGCTAAAGTTGGCAGCAAGAATTATACCAATCTTGATCTTGATGGTATTGGATCTGGCACTCCGGCACCTATAGATCCAGCTACTTTGAATTTACGTTCTTATTTCAAAGCAGAAAATTATAACTTCGGAGCAAGCACGTGGACATCTTCAGCTTCTGCCGGAGATTCAGGAACTCGTTCAGTTTCTACATTAGGAACAAATGCTCCAATCGCTGGAACAATTAACGGCAAACCTGCTATCAATCAACCTGGAACTGCTGGTTTTTGGCTTCGATTACAAATGGTATCTGAAAATACCGGACAACCTTCGAGCGTTATTTCTCAACCTGATTTTATGCTTACCATTGTTTGTGAGGTAACAGGACCAGTTCTTGGATCGCAAAATGCTGGCTTTTCCGTTTTGCTAAATGAAAGCTCAACTCAAATCGGCGTCAATATGTATCTTGATGGTGGCGTTCCAACGATTAATGGTTTTATTGTTAGTCCTATTTATTGTAACGTAGCATTACCATTGCCTGCTTATGGCACACCATTTGTTTTACAATATGGAATCATCAGCAATCAAGTAGCAATGAGATTTAATAAAAATCCATTTACATATGCTGCAATTCCGCCTGGAACCGGAAATCCAGCTTATCAAAACTTTCACGTTGGTTATGCCGGAGCAAGTTTATATCCAGGAAAACTCGGAGATTATTACGGAACTCTTGGAAGTAGAACTCTTCAACAACATGATGATCTTGTAAATGCAGCAATGGTCAAATACTCAATTACATAAAACAAATAAGGATATAGGAAACAAACATGGCAAAGAATTATACAAATTTAGATACAAGTGAAATAGTAGCATCTGGTGGAGGTGGATCTGGCTTTACTGCTGGTGGTGATCTTTCAGGAACGTCTACATCACAAACTGTTACTCGAATTCAAGGAGTTCCTGTATCGGCAACACTTCCAACAACCAATCAGGTTTTACAATACAACGGTACAAGTTATGTTCCTGCTACTGTATCTGGTGGTGCTGGAGCACCTGTTGATGCAAGCTATTTAACTCTTGGTTTAAATGGTACATTAACTACTGAACGAGTATTAACAGCAGGTACTAATATAAGCTTTGTGGACGGAGGTGCTGGTGGTGCTTTAACTATCAATGGCACTTACACCTATACTCCAAGTGATGCTACTACAGGTGCAAAAGGTATTGTCCAACTTGCAGGAGACCTTGGTAACACCGCTGCACTTCCACGAGTGTTAAAAATAAATAACACTGCTGTAGCAACAGGAGCAACTGCAGGACAAGTATTACGAGCAACAGGTTCTTTAGTATCTTCTTTCGGTTCATTGGATCTTTCTCTTGCAGCTACTGTTGGAACATCTATTCTTCCTTCAGCCAATATGTTTCAAGCTACTAATGCAGCTTCTGGTGCAGTTCAACTTGCAGGCGATCTTGCAGGAACAGCTGCCAGTCCAAGTGTCGTAGCATTACGTGGTTCTGGTATTTCAGTTACCGCACCAACTGCTAATCAAGTTCTTCAATACGTTGGTTCTGCCTGGACTCCAACTTCGCTTCCAGCTGCTGTTAGCACTGCGGCAAGCTTTGTCACCATAGGTACGGATGCAAGTTTGTCAAACGAACGTGTTCTTACTGCTGGTACAAATATTTCTATCGTAGACGGTGGTGCAGGTGGTTCGGTCACAATTAACGGAACTTATTCATATACACCAACTGATGCTACTGGAGGCGCTAAAGGAGTTGTGCAACTCGCAGGTGACCTTGGTGGTAGTGCAGCTGCTCCGGCAGTTTTAAAGATTAACGGTGTGTCAGTATCAGGCACTCCTGCCGTAGGTTATGTTCCTACTGCTACTTCTTCTACTGCCGCTACTTGGCAAGCTCCTGCAGCTGGTGGTGGCGGAGCACCGGTTGGCGCTTCATATTTAACTCTTGGAACTGATGGTACACTAACTTCTGAACGCGTTCTAACTGCTGGATCTGGAGTTAATTTCTCTGACGGTGGTGCAGGTTCGACATTAACTATTAACGCCGTTCCTAATGACGCTACAACTGGCGGAAAAGGTGTTGTTCAATTAACTAATGACCTTGGTGGTACAGCTACAAGTCCAACGGTATTAAATATCACAGGCTCTTCTGGCACTACGGCAATAAAAGTAGCGGAGGTTACTAATAGCTCTGTTTCTGGTTTAGTCTTTAAGGATAAGAAATTCCAAGTTACTACTACAAATGCAACTACAACTAACATCGCTACTTTTGCATTGGCAACAAGTAATACCGCAATGGAAGTTGATGTTATTATCATTGCTAAAATAGCTGATGGATCTAAATCTGCATGTTTCAAACGTTCAGCTTTATATACAAATCGTTCAGGAGTTTTAGTTGTAACCGGTGCAGTTAATGACCTTGGCACTTCTAAAGACGATGCTCTTTGGAATGCTACTATTGCAGCTTCTGGTACCAATATCAACGTCAGTGTGACTGGTGTTGCTGCAACTACGATTTCTTGGACCGCATCAATAACCACTCACTTCGTATCATAAGGAGAAATAGATGTTTATTAATGCTGCGCAACACATGGCGCCTAAAAAACCAACTCAAATCGCACTTCCGACGTATATCAAAGGAACAAATGTTAGTTCCATGACTACGTATTACGCTACTCAATTTCCTCCTAAATATTATCCAGAAGATTCAGGTAGCAATACATTTCCGATTAAACAAGCAGACGTAGATTACATCGCATCAAAAGGATTTAATTTCGTAAGATTATTGTTTAGTCATGAAATCATTCAACCTAATGGAGCTTTCACTGATTTTGATACCAAAGCAATAGGCTATCTAAAAGATCAAGTTGATATGTTTATGGCTAAAGGCAATATCCATGTTAGTTTAGCTGTTCACGCTGGAGATGATCCTGGTTTCGGAAAATACTATGGAAATACGTTTGTTAAAGGTGGAACTGTAAGTCCTGGAGCTGTACGTGCTGACTTCTATCGTCGTTTAGCTGAAATCTTTCGTAGTTATGATCGTTTGCATTGGAGTTTTGATAACGAGCCACAAGGTCAAAATATCAATATCTTTTCCTGGATGCAGGAATGTATTAACGCCGTTGCTCATATCCACGGAGGTAAACACTTTATCAATGGTGGCTATTTCTCTGGTGGCGTTAGCTGGACGAATTCCGGCAGCGACCAAGGATCTCCTAAAATTTCTAATGCCACAGCGGCATTGACATTGACACATCCTTATGGAATAGATAATTTAATTTTCTGTACACATAATTACGCAAACTCCGCAGCTGGTGGTGGATCTACTGTTGTACCAACTACGACTGTATTAAAAGATGAAGCACAAGGCTTTTATCAATGGCTGGTTGATAACAATAGATATGGCATTATCGAAGAATGGGGCGTACAACAATCGTCTACTAACGCCGTTGCTTGTTCACAAGATTTTATCAACTGGGTGAAATCAGTATCTGTGACATTAGGCGGCAGATTATATGGTCAAGTTTGGTGGACATATGGACGTCCGATTGCATGGTCAGGATATCAATATACTCTTGCTCCAACTTCTATGACATATGTAACTGATTCTGCTCAAATGACTATGATAACAAGTCAAGGTTATTTCACAGATCCAGTGGCGTTCGATCCTCTTACAGCTGTTCCTGGTATTTATGCCAGACACCGTGCATCAGATTATAACGTTGGAACATCTACATTAGCTAACTCCGCAGGTGTTGGTGATTCAACTCGTAATATGGTTCTTGCAACTGGTGGTAACTTCGTAGCAGCGGACTTTTCAACATCTGATTCTGATTTCAATGGTCTTGCCAGTATTGGATCTACATCAGTTACTGGTGGTCGAAATGTTGGTTTGGTTAATGCCGGAGGTGCTAATTTAACAACAGCTATTTCTGGAGCATGTACTGTTTATGGTGTTTATTTCATCAATGCTGCACCTACACCTTCCAGTGCTTATCTTCGAAGCAATAGAACTATTCTTGCTGGTGGTTCTACAACCGCGCTGCTCGTAAACAGTCCTGGTTTGTATTACTTCTATAGCTATCAATCTACACGAGATAACGTCAGCGTTGTAGGCGGTTCTACAGGAGCTTCTGGAGTTGGAACTGTTATTGGTGTTAAGATTATCTGTACAGTTTTAAACGGCGCCTCAAGCGCAACTTATGTTAATTCCAATACAGCATTGTCAACCGGTAATGCCGGAACAGCTTCGATTACCAGTCTTGGTTATGGAAATCCAAACGGACAAGCGGCTGTTTGGAGAATGAGTCAAACCTTGATTTATTCCGCAGCTCATACCACAGGTGAACGTACCAGCGTAATGAATTACCTTGGTCAATTATATGGAATAACTATTGCATAAATAATAAATACGAAACTAAAATTGAAGATTTAACCTATAAGAGATGAAAGGATATATATGTTAACAAAATGTTTAATTTGTGGTTTGGTAAATGAGTTTGAGGAAAAGCGAGATAACATCAGACGATGTCCTAACATCTTATGTTTGAAAGAATTACGTTTTAATAAACTTTCATACGAAGCCAATTTCACACAATCTGGTGTCAGTCACACCTATATCCATTATTGGAGTAATTATAAAACTCTGTGTGATGGTGTAATGAAAGATGGTCAAGTAAGTTACAGAGAACTTTTTCCATTGCAATACGCTCTTGGTGGTATGGTAAACAATATCACGTGAGAGGCATATAATCATGGATAGAAATGGTAAAAATCCTCGTGATACTCACGGTCGTATAGATAGCATGGAGCTTATACAAAAAGCTGACATGGCGATTATGCTCGCGGAAAATCGCAAAGCAATTCAATTAAAAGAAGAAATTAAATCTCAAAATGAACATATGTTAGAAAATCAATCTAATGCATTTAAATGGTTCACAAGTTTCGATGACAGATTAAAGAAACAAGATGAAAAGATTGAGAAATTAATTAAGCAAAGCGAAGAAACTAATAGAGATTTATTCAAAATTCAGATTTTATTTCTTACTGGTGTAATTAGTATTATTATCCAGGTCATAAACATATTTTTAAAAAAATAATAGAAATAACAGATAATTTAATATAATACTATGGAAGATATTGAAAGACATAAACATGGAAAATAAGATGCAAACAAAAATGACACAAACAATGACATGGCAAGAACTAAACGACTATCTTACAGTGGTATTAAAGAGAATAAAACTACGTCGTCAATTGAAAGATTTGGAAGGACTGGAATCTAATGAACATCTTCGAACACCTTAATACACCTCATTTTATCCTTATTTCATTAGGATGCTATGTCATTACATTTGTCGCACGTACTTTAATTGAATTTCATGCGCCGATATTTAGTATAAGTCCATATTACAGGAAGGTAGTATTACCTATATTTCCTGTTATTTGTGGTTTATTTATATCTTTAAGTTTTGGTCCATTACTTATGGATGCCACTATATCTGGCTATTATCCATTTGTCATCGCTTATGGAGCTGTTGCTGGTATGGTATCAGGCTTTATTTTTCGCTCTATTAAAGGTTTAATTCAAGCGAAGAATCAAAATGAATGATTGTGAAATTAATCCATTTAAGCTTCAAAAGCTCGCTGATAATATGAGAGATCTTAATACGATTTTAAATGACTGGATGTTTCATTGTAATGTCTATGGTTTCAATGGCACAGAGGTTAATGAACAAATCTTGGCACGAGCTGAATTTGTCTTTGCTTATTTATTCAAGCATGATTTTTCTACAGAAGAAGAATATACTGCGCTGTTAATAAAAGCAAATATGAAATATCGTAAACTACAAAATTTTAAATAAGAACGCTATAAATGAAAAGAATAGAAATATGAAATACAATCAATTAGAAATGCAAATATTAACTGGTGTATTGAAACAATACATCGAAAACGAAGAACTTAAAGCTATGATCTTTGATCTTATTTCCAGTAGTTATGAAATAGCTCCAATGAAGGTCCGCGTTGAGCGCGTTGATGTTCATGACTATGTTTGTGATAAATTAAGAATAACTCATTCCAAATACGTACACAAGATCATAAGATTAAGTCTAAATGATCTTGGTGTTAAGTTAAGAAAGATTGAAGGTTATTATTATTTCCTTGGTTTAAGGAAAAAAGAAATTACTCAAAATCAATAACTTTAAATTCTTTTACAGCTGATTTTTTATTTGATAAATCATTAAGTGTCATTAATACATTTTGACGATTATTAAATTTATCAAGCTCTGTAATCGTCCAGCTTTGTTTATATTGAACTTTTCTTAAAAGACATTCAAACTTATAATATTCTCGATGAGAAAGATGTAATATATTACCGAATTTATATTTTGCCATAAATTCTTTTGCAATACTATTTGCAGCAATGATAATATAATTTACATGTCCAGCAAATTGAGTATCATCGATTAGCATGAAAAAAGGTATTTCAAGTTTGTTTGCCATCTTACGATGTACTCTCATTTGTTTTGTATTAAGATCCAGTGTAGACTTATTAAGCTCATTGGAGTGTTTGATTTCCAACATAGCTATTGCGTCTTCTGAATTATAATCATATAGATAAAAATCTACGTCTTGCATTGCACAATTTCCTGGTAATTTTCGATGTAAAACTGAAACACTGTTATCGCGAATTGTTGTTTTTTCGTATGATGCCATACGTAAATGCGATAAATTTAACTGTTTTATATAATTAATATTATATCAGATGTCGATTTTTATTTTAATGTCGATTCGGAAATACAAAAAATCCAGCTATTTCTAACTGGATCATTTGCAACAATTCCAAATTACTCAAGACCATCAAGAGAATTAGTAGACCGATGAGCTTATTTAAACATCGATCCATACATTATATATATCGTTATTACCTGATTTCAGGAGAAATTTCCAATCTTTTTCAATGGATGAAAAAACTAAAAATCATTCCGAGTCCACCGAGGCAAGTAAGATAATTCCAGTTCTGATGAGCTGTGGTATCGGCGTATGTAAATGACGCTCCAAGAATACCAAGCACCATCATGATTACAAATAAAACGATCATCTTGGACCTGTGCATTGAGTAATGCTGCCAGTAACGATACAAGTAGTACCGTTAGAACAGAAAATAGTGTTTCCTACGCGCTGGCAAGTCACAGACTGCGCTTGCGCCTCTGTAGCAGCGAAGAGTGCGATAACAGAAAGAGAGAGAATAGAGACGATTAGTTTTTTGATGTTGTTCATTTGATTTCCTTGTTTTGTTCTTGTTTCGCGGCGGTTTGTCGTAGCCTCGGTAGGTGTCATACATAGTCAGTGGATGATGAGGTGTCAAGAGGCATGACGCAGCGCGTTATTTAAAATTCTTCCGCCATAGAGTTGGATGTATCCAAACATAATAAACTGATGCTGCCATTATAAATGTAATCATTTGAAATTCTTTAGTTTATAGTCTTCTTTAATTTGTTCGTATAATTTCAATATTTCTTCATCAATAGTTTTATTGATTGATGCAATGAATTCTGATTTAGTTCCAAATTCATTTCCATTTTGGTCGCGATATCGATTTCCTGTTTCTAATTTACTTACTGACTCAATCATTTCTGCGATATATTCGATTGTTATTTTAACTCTATTCATCATTTGTAAACCGCCAATTTATAATTTTTAATAATTAATCTTTTTGCCTGAATCCAGTTAATAGTAGTATCTTTTCCTGATATCCAGTTGTCTGAATTATCATCATCAATATTATCTAATGTTTCGTTAATAACTAAACCATCTCGATTAATTTTTAAATAACATTGCGTGCTTTCTAAATAGGTTCGCATATAACCTTCACGCATCTGCCACTTTAATGATTCATCTTTACAAATTAAATTCATTACAACTAATTGTTTGGCGGTTGGAGTCAATAATTCCATTTGTTTTTGTATAGCTTCTTTTGCCATCTTAAAATATTTTGAATTAAATGAACCAATAATGTTCTTGCCATACTGTTTTTCTAATGCATTTTCAAAAGAATTAAAGTCAATCATTTTTTACTCTCTTGTTTCATCGCTGCATTGATTTTAGATAAAAGATCATTTACTGTTTCTAAATCTTTAAGTAATTGTTTTCGAATTTCATTATTAGCTTTAAACGCTTCAACTAAATATTGGTAATTAGGACTTGCAGTTACTGGCATTGATTCTTCATCATTTAGTTTAATTGTTTTCATTTTCTTTACTATCTTTTTTAATTGCTTCTTTGTTTTCATTTTACACCTAATGGTTTTAATTTATATCTTGGACAATACACGTCAAATCTTGTTGATAGATCTTTATCTGAAATGAATTTCCAATTTAGTTTTTGAAGTTTATCAACAGGATCAGGAGTTCCAAATGCGTAAAATACTACTTCTTCAATTTTATCAGGAACTCCTTCATAACTTTCTTCAGATACAAAATACTCTGTTCCATTTGAATCTATCGCATAGTTTCCATTCATCTTTTCAATCCAAAACATATATTGCCTTGAAGATAAAGCGGCTAAATAACATCCTTTTTTCATATCTTAAATCCTATGAATATCATATTTTGTAATGCTTCGTTAATTTCTTTTATTTGACTTTCAAGTTTTTCTAATTGAAATTTTTCTACATCAAGCTGATGCTGTAAATCATCTCTGAATCTAATAATATCTTCTATTGAATTTAAACTTGATGGTAAGAACGTTGGATACATTGGTTTCATTTCCATACTCATTTTATTTCCTTAACCAAAATTTTAATGAATCGATAACCTTTGATGTATTCAGGCTCTTTTTCAAATTCCTTGACTTCGTATTTTACGCCATCAATTATAATTTCTTTACTATCTTTTTTCTCAATTAATTCCATTATTTTACATTCCATATATCGTTTTTCCAACTCATCATTACTTCATATTCCGCAACTGTCAAACCAACTTCCAAAGCCTTTTCTTGTTTTGATCTAGAAGCTTCAAGTTTTCTAACTGACTCTTTCCTATACCATAGTTCCATTAGTGTTCTATGAGCTTCGATCCAATTAACTGGATACTCATTAGGAGAATGAGCCGGTGTATTCATCCAACGAACAATATGCTTTCTATCATTTCCATAAACGAATAGAAATTTATCGTCAAGCTGAATTCTAACACATCCAACTTCAGTTCCTGGTTCAACAAAGAATTCTCCACCAACTTCAACTGCTAACTTCTGAAGCTCACTCATGTTTCTTTTACAATAATCTGTTAATTCTTTACTAATTGTTCTCATTTTTTTTCTCCGTATACTTTATTTGAAAGATGATCGTGTTGTTGTTTTAAATAACTTACAAGATGTTCGTTATCACTAACTGATTGTTTTAAGAAAATAATTATTTGTTCTTGATTATTCATTTGTTTTTTAATAACATAAATTGTAATTGATGTTATTATTGATGCTAATGCTAAAATTGCCACTACTAATGTACTCATTTGTATTTCCTACCTCTTTTTTGGCTTACTATCCAATAATATTGTTTATTCATATCAATGACGAAATAGATATCCATGACATAATCGCCAAGGATAACATCAACTCGCTGTATGGCATTGGTATACATCATATTCTTTTTAATCTCAATATCACAGTGGTCGTAAACCTGTCTGCTCAATATCGGATCCATGCCGTTTTTGTTTTTGCTAGTTCGTGGTTCAATGAACCAGTATTTCACAAATTTTCTATTATCTTGTTTCATCTATTTTCATCCTTATTATCAGTAGCATCTGGCTACCTCTGTCTTCCTATAAATATACCATTTCAGTGATAGAAATGCTAAAAAATAAATAAAATAATTAAAATAAAATAGTAGAAATAGAAGACCGGTCATTCATTCTCCTTTTCAGGATCAGAAAAACCGGTTTGCAGTAAAACTTCTACTCTCAACTTTTAGAGAATCTACTTCGTTTCGTTTTAAGTCAACCTATACTTGAGGAGTCTGTACTTATCTTCAGCTTCTGTCTAACTCGCGCTAGATTTGTTCATCAGATTTTCTGCGGCGCCACTGTTTCTAAATCGTGCCTAACTAACTTTTGGATATCTCCTAAATCGAGATATAGATATATTATTCTATTACCTACTTCTTTGTAGTTCTGCAGTGCAGAAAATAAAGAATAAGAAAGAAACAAAAACACCAGGAACGGAGGACCTGGTGTTTCTATATGCCAAGACGTATTCAATGTCTTACAAATTATATATCAAGCAAAGTTAGCTAATCTTTTGTATTTTTCAATTAATTTTTTGAATTCTGATTTAGTTATAAATTCATCTTTTGTATTTTGAAATCTAATTATTGTTGATCGATTTTCTGGTGTGTCAATGGCACAAACTTTCCATTTTATTTTTAAAATATCAAACAATATTATTGATCCTTCGGAAGGATAATTATCTACTGATACTTTATAACCAAGACCATCTACATATTCTTTAAATAAAATATGAGCTGGTAAATATTTATGAGCAGCTTCTCCACTCCATCTAAAACCTTTATCTAAAATTTCATAATCAACTTCTTTGAAATTTGGATAATTTGTTTTGAAAGCATCATGATCTTTGCAGTTAGCACAAACTGCCATACCTTCATAGTCAGCTGGAACATCTTCATTTGGCATATGATATCCAACTATTTTATATTCTCCGCACATTTTACAAGCACTTAATTCCATTATTTATCTCCTAAATTTTTTAAATACACAGTTCCTTTATTTGTGTGTTTGCTAAACCATCCTAATGAAACCATTATTTGGCTCACCTTCTGTGGATACACCTTGGTTTTTGGATCATAGCCTTGTGCTATGGAATTTGCATCTAGTCCAGAAATTCTTCCAAGCTCATTATAATCTTCTAATTTAGAAATCATCCAATCAGTCAATGGATCTGATTCCATAAATTGTTCATTTGAAATATTAAGCATTTCACTTTCTTCTTCATTTAGAAAGTGACTTTCACCAGATTCGTATGCTTGAACAGCTTCTGACCAAAGTGCTTCTTTAATTTCTTTTAATTTATCAAGATCTACTTTTTGATTTCTTTCAACTTCAACACACCAAAATCTACGATTGCCTGTTTTATCAACAAGGATATTCATGTTATTTGAGGTTCCGCCAAATACCATCATGCGAGGAACATTAACAGAATCATTTTCAAATTTAGGAACATAAGTATCAACTGAATTAGTTAAATAATCTTTAACACTTTCTAATTCATTTTTCTTAAACGAACTTAATTCACCGAATTCAATAAGAAACTTACCACGAAATGTTTGAGTTGCTTTTTGAATATTATCAAGATCAACTTTACCAGAAATATAATATTCAGGTTTAGGATTTAATATTTTAAAGAAGCTGGTCTTTCCTGCGCCTTGATCTCCGCAAAAGATCAATGCACTATGAACTTCAGTTCCTGGTACCATTGCACGAGCAACGGCACTGATAAGCCATTTACGACCAAGAATACGATTGATTGGCGTATCCTTTACCTTACAGATATCAACCAAATAATTATTTAAATAATCAGTTTTGCATTTTGGTAATTTTGTAAAATAATCTTTCAATGGATTAAATTCATTTTGTAAAGCAACATGATTAACAACTCGTTTAAGAATATCGTTATTTATACTTCCACCAAGATAAAAATTATTCATTGCGATTTCAATATCACCACGTAATTTAGTGCTTAATGGTTTGGAATCAATATAAATACGACCATCAAAAATGGAATAAGCTAATTTTGGAAATAAGTGTTTCATTACTAAAACATAGTTATTGAAATTAGGTATTAAAGTTATAGTGTTTTCTTTTTTAAAGAAACGCATCGCCTCATCATAATAACCATATTTACGGATGCAATTTTCTTTTAATTCGTTTTTAACATTTTCTTTCTTTTGATTAATATTAAAAACCTTGGCTGCTGCTTCTTTTTCAGCAGCAATAACTTCTGGACTGTCTGGAATATAATAAACCTCTGAATCATCAGAATCGTTTAAGTAGTCAGAAAAATTGAGAATATCTGTATCATTACATTTGTTGTGCATTATAAATTTCCTTGTTGAAGAATAAAGAACTTCGTTGTGTGACCAGCTCTTCACAATAAATATATCATTATGTATAGATTTGTAAAATAAAAATGAAAATAAAAAACTGCTGGCTCAAACGTACGCACAACCATACTCGCCAGCAGTTTTACATTCTTCTTCAACAGACACAACAATCTCACGATTGTATTACTTATATACCGCGAAATGCCTAACTTTATTATATTTTTTAATGTTTCTGGTATTATAAAGGTGACAGACAATGGTGCCTCTGTCACTCCTCTGTCACCTTCTCTGTCACCTCTGATATCCTATGATTTACGATGTATTATTGCAAAAGTGACAGAGTGACAGAGAAAGTATGAAAAAGTTTACCGGCGCCAAAAGCATTCCTATACCTCTGTTCATCCGCCAGGAAAGATCAAACACCAAATTCTCTGTCACTCTGTCACTTTTTTCTTTAAGTAGCTGTTTTTATTGAAGAATGTCGGTGACAGAGAAGGTGACAGACACCTGTTTTCTCTGTCACTAGTGACAGAGGATATTCTTGGCATTGAGGTATGCACTATCTCTATGTTATCAGAAATTCTTTAAACGGAAAGATGTATATTGGTAAATCTATTAATCCAATAAAACGATTAAAACAACACCTCGCGGACAAATCCTCTAAACGCCTTGCTAAAGCGATTCGAGCTGACGGTAAGGATAAGTTCCAGCTATACGTCATCGCAGAGTTTAAAACTGATTTAGAGGTATCTGTGGCTGAACTGTTGTTCATTGACCAGCTCGGTACAGACGATCCAGATCTAGGTTACAACGGTTTAACAAACTGGAAATATATTTCTAAAGAAATAAGAAAACAATATAGAAAAAAGAAATATGAATTATCAAAATCACCTTCAGAGATATTAGAGATATTACCTATATTATGAAATATCTATTATGGAAAAGAAAGATTCAAAGGAATTAGATACCTCTACCTGGGCGACTGTAATTTATAATGGTGATACTTACCTCGTTAATCCACTTTACATCGGTCCGGTTGGAATTCAAGAAGCTAAAACTATTGCTGACGGCTATGGATGCGAGTTACCAAGTCCAGGTCTTGTAGATGCAATCTTTAAACAAGCTGACTGCCGCCTCAACGCTCTTGAATTCGTTCGCCAGCACAATGGCACACCAGCAACGATGTCAAGTTTAAAGGTCCTCCAGGAGCAGCAAGAACATATCCGTAATTCATTAGGACAATGGATCCTAGCTAATGGACCATTTCAGTTATCAGCAGGCTATGGTAAGGATGTTGTTATTTCTAATGGCACATTAGGAATTTATGGCTGGCACCGTCTTAATGGAAAACCAATACAACCATTTTATGGAAAACATTCTACATCATGGAAAGATTACAGTCAGCTTCTTCGGTTAGTTAAAAAAATATAAGGATAATTATGAAATCAGATTGGAAATGTTTATCAAAAGGTTGTAGCAATAAGAACTTTCATTACTCCGGCTTTATGAAATGTAAGATTTGTGATGCGCTCCATCATTCGAAACAAGATGGCAGTTATTCTTATTACTTCGTTAATCCTAATGACAGCTTCGCACAAGAATTCGATAAAATCATAACCTATGATAATGAAACAGGTAAAACAACTCTTTCTATTAGAGAAGGATCTAATCCTCCTGTTCTTTATACTGACCATGGTAAACTAACTGCCAATGATTTTACCAGAAATTTACTGGATAATTAAAATTAATTAAAACAAGAAATAGTTTCTCAATGTATAAACTTTATTTCGCCGATGAAAACTAATGTTTTTTAATTTCCATAGTAATCTCTCGACAAAACAACAAGACGAAACTTTCTTTTGCATGATATACTCGAAGGAGTGATAACGAGTGAGAGGATGTCATGTTTTCTTTGAAGTAGTTAGGATCAGAGAAAAGAATCTCTGAATACTAAAGAGAGAAGAACTAGTATAGGCGCCAATATTATTTTCTCTTTGTTATATAGATCTGTGTAGTCATTGTATTTTTGTCATTATTTGTCCTCTGACTTCCAATAGAAGAACCTCCAGCCGTCATCTCTGGAGGTTTTTCGTTTCTATAATCTTAAACTAATCTGAACTATTTTAAACTATTTCAGACATTTCTATGATTTATCTTAACTATCTTATAGAAGGAAAGAAAAGAGAAGGAAATGAAAACACGAACACCAAAGAAAAAGAAACCACTAGCCAAGACACGACAAGACAGCACAAAGAATAAATCACCAAAAGCTGATATTAATTCCAAAACTGTAGAATTATTTGATTGTCCAAATTTCTGGCTAAAGAAATACAATGCAACAAAGATAAAAAGATTTATCTATAAAACCTCACGATCATATTTTCTGTGGATGAGAATAGATTCTGATTATATTAATGAGAAATTTCAAACTCAAGAAGAAGCAGAAATCCAGCTTCAAACGATATTGAGTCGCCATGACATTAAACCAGAATTAAAACTTGTTTCCAGTCACGGACTGCTCTTACCACAGGAGCCAATCAAAATCGATTCCACAGTCATTCTACGAGCAGCAAACTGTAGTTTCACCGCCACTGACATCAGTCATCATCTGCAAGAACACTATTTCGATCTTACCAATAAGAATCTAACACCTGATCAACTTATTCTTCTTAATATCGCAATACGATTAACGAATAAAAATACTCTTCCAAAGATTTGGCTTAATGGTGTAATGAGTAATGAAGAATTACAAAGATCATTTCGTGATATGGACTATAAAACTTTTTTGTCACTGATATCGAAATAAATTCCAATATCACTACATTAAAAGATATAAAATCAGTTAACAGATGTAAAATCATGAATAAAACAGTAAAAGAAAGAAAAACTAAAAAGACCAAATCAAAAAATATCGATGAGATGTTTAATGATTGTACTGTTATTTTGTCCAAAGAAATAGATAAAATAGCCAAATTACAATCTAACTCCGAAGAATTATTAGATCCAAAAGCTGTAGCTGTACTAACAGATACAATGAGAACATTTATTTCCTATAAAAAAGAAGAACGAGTTGCTTCGCTTAATAATGACTTATCCAAGATTGATGAAAATTCATTAAAAGATCTGGCAAAAACAGCGATACAATTTATCGAGAAAAAGGAAAAACAATGAGTCAGCAAAATACACCGATAATATACAGACCACCAACTC
>Ga0247807_10000228_pt1 | contig 37899 bp, 63 predicted proteins | sample UWRJL074202C1_FD_179931 | JGI IMG/M metagenome (GOLD analysis project Ga0247807, IMG submission 179931) | Plant litter microbial communities from Arlington Agricultural Research Station in Wisconsin, United States - UWRJ-L074-202C-1 | ecosystem: Environmental > Terrestrial > Plant litter >...
AGCCCGGTGCTGACGTTGGCCGCGCCAGTGGTCGAGGAAGAGCCACCACCACCGCCACCACCAATGCCGATCACGAGACCGGACCTTGCGCCAGGCGATCGCGTGTAAGTCCCTGTGGCGGTGAGCACGCGGACGCCAAGCAGTCTCCCGTAGACCGATGGATTCGATGGATAGAACAGCGGCGCGCTGCTGCCTGCACCGCATCGCACATTCGCCGCGTCCAAGGTGACGTTCTGGGCGAGAGGCGAATCTGACCAGATCACAAGGTACAGGTTCGCCGTATTGCTGGGCACGACAACACCCCCAGCGCTGATGCTGGAGGCAAGGCAATCGGTGAAAGAACCGGCGCTCAGTGACGTGGCGGTGACGGCGATGGTCAACGTGTTCGCAATAAAGAAGTTGCCCGCTGTGTAGTTGGTGCTTGACCAGTTGTTGACCACATCCGCAGGAGCTGCGTCATCCGCCCCCGTCCAGGCGACGATCGCCAGCCGCACCGTCGCGCTTGCACTGGAACGCACCTTCGCCGCAAAGGCCAGTTGCTTAGCACGGTAGAAAAGCGTGTTCGCGGTTGAGACCCGCTGTACCAAACCAACTCGCTTTGAACCGACATCCGGTTGGGTGATGCGCATGGCGTATGCAACACCGTCGGTCGGAGCGGCCACCTGGGAGACAGCCACGGAGCCGGTCTCGCACAGTACTTGCGTCAACGCGAAGGCTGTAGCGCCGTCCGCGTAAGAACCTGCGCCGCCAGGGAAGGACTCGAACCCGCCGTTTGCGAAGAGGTTGACGTTTTGCGCCGCAGCAATGCCCAGGCTGTCGAGCGTCGCCTGATCCTGTGCAGGCGTGCCGTCGAACGTCGCCCCGCCTGCGAAGCTCACCGGGCCAGAGTACGTGCCGCCAGTTGCGGGAACAATACCGGCCGCCACAAGCTGCGAAGGGTCTGCCCCAGCGTAGAACTGGTCGACGCTGTCCATGGTCGTGCCGCCAGCGTCTTGGACGATCAGCTTGTAAGGCACATTGGCGGTCAGCCAGATGTCGGCCCGGCCGGCAGCGTCGAGAATCACCGGGTTGGCATTCGGTGTGGTGCCGGAGCGGTCGGTGTAGGTCGACAGAGGGATCAGCGTGCCAGCTTCGTAGCTGAAGATCTTGCCGCCGGACAAGGGATTGCCGGCGTTGTCGAAGAACTGCGGGATGGCTTGGAGAGCTACGGTCATGAGGGTCCCTAAATGAAAAAACCCGCCTGGAGCGGGTCTAGAATCTGCCGATGGACTACATCGACTTCAGGTGGATCAAATTCGGCGCCATCGTCCTGGCTGCCTTCATATGGGGCATCTGGAAGGGCATGAAGGGTCACTGAGACCCCGCCACCGGCGCCGTGCGGTACAGCAGTTGCTGCGCTTCAGGCGCCCCCAGCAAGCGAAGGAGCTGGTTTGATTGGGGCTGACCCATCACCGCGCTCTTCATCACGTTGCTATTCAGCAGCATGTTCGTGCCCCGCCCCGTCGCAACGCCTGCAGCCAGTCCACCCGGCCCGGTAAGCCCCAGAGCCAGAGCCCCAGCCCCGACGCGCTGGGCGGCACCGTGGGCACCTTCGCGGCTCTTCAGGAACTGCGCCGAGATGTCCGCCAGCTCTTGCAGCTCGGGATTGTTGATGTTCCGCATGTTCGCCAGTCGGCCGATGGAAATACCACCTTCGGCGCCGTTCTGCGCGATCTTTTCCAGGGACAGCATGTTTCCGTACTGCTGGCGCACGGCCTTGAACGCTTCGGCTTCTGCAGGGCCGAGTGAGCGGTTCAGCGCCTCCATCAGCTTCTGCTTGAGGTCCAGCGCATAGAAGGCTTCAGGGCTGTTTCGCTTGCCGATGCGATCCAGCGTCTTCTTGATGTTGTAGGCAGCTTGACCGTCGATTTCACCAACCTGCGACGCCTTGGCCAGGATCTCGTCGACCTGGTTCTGGATGATCCGCGCGCCGTCAGAACCAAGCTCCTTGCTGGCCATCTGCGTGGCGTCGGTCAGGTCGTTGAGGAACTGCGAGTCCACCTTCACGGTGTTCTGGCTCAGCACCTTGTCGAACTTGCCGCCGAGTTCGTCGCCTGCCTTGCGCAGCGCCTGGGTGACGTTGGACGAGTTCTGCCCGAAGGTGCGGGAAACCGCCGTGTTGAGCTGGTCTTCCATCTTTCCCATCGTCGCGGCGCGGCCGCTGCCGGGCACGTAGTCGAGGCTGGAAGCCAGCGCGTTCAAGGGCTTGCTATTCACGAGCCGATCAGCCGGGATGTCGATGCCCAGGTCTTTGGCGCGCGTGGCGAGAGCCTTCACTTCCGGCGCCAATTGGCCGCCTGAGACGGCCTTGCCGATGCTGTTGCCGACCATGCCGGCGGTCTTGGTGGCCACTGGGAGCGCGCCGCCGATCATGGCGCCAGTACGTGCGTCTTCTGGGTTTACGAGGCCCGCAGATGCGCCGCCGGTGATTGCACCGCCTGCAATGCGCGTCAGCATGTTCTGCGCGCCTGGGGCGGCACCCTGCCCCAGCGTCATTCCGCCAGAGCGAAGAGCATTCACGAACTGAGGCGCTGCGCCAGCCATGGAAGCGGCATTCCCCAGCAACCCGCCCATGCCCGCGGTTCCAGCGATTTCACCGGTCAACTTGCCGGCGCCGTAGACCATTGAGTTCGGGTTGGCGCCAGCGGCTTGCAGGCCACCGTCGATTCCGGCGCGGCGGGCGTTGTTCGTCGACATCAAGGGGCGGCCTGCAATTGCATCCTGGATGGCGTCACCCGGAGCAAGCAGCGTGGAGCCGATCGACCCCGCCCCGCGCACCAGCCCGCCGACCAGATCAGCAGCGCCCTGCTTGACGCCTCCAACGAAACGTTCGCCAGCGCTGGGCTCGTCTGCGGACGTGCCACGAACTTCTACGCGCGGCAGGTCGCTCGTTCCGTTCAGTTGCTCGAGCAGTGCCGGATCGTCGATGTATTGGCGCTGCGCGGCTTCGGCCGAAGGGATGACCGCCTCGACGGCCCGCTGCAGAAGGCCCTTTTCCTTCGGGATGCGAGCTGCTACTTGCTGTCCGTACTGGAGGGTGTTGGGGGCGTTGGGGTTGCGCGGGTCGGAAACGGCGACACCCCGGCGAGCTTTCTCAAGTCCACCGGGTCCGCCGTAGTATCCCGCCGCAGTAAGGGTCGGATCGCCGCCAGCTTGCTCGTGAAGCTGTTTGATGTAGCGGATACCTGCACGGGCGTTTTGTACCGGGTCATTGATGTCCCAATCCCTGTCAGCTACAGATTTGAACGTCGAAGGGATGATCTGCATCCCGCCGACGGCGCCAGCGTTGGAAGTCTTCGTGTTCTTGCCGCTGCTGGATTCTTGAGCGTAGATGCTTCGGGCGATGTCGGCGATCGGCCCCTTGATGCCTTCGGCTGCGAGAGCATCGTCAAAAGGATTGCCGCCGCCGTTGAGCTGAGCCAGCAGAGCGGGGTCTTGGATGTAGTTGGGCATATCAGTTGACTGCGTACCAGCCCTTGCCGTCGTTCTCGTAGGTCTTCCCGCCGATCACCTTGCGCGTGGCGCCACCGGCCGGCTTGGCTGGCGTGCCACGGACCTGGGACACGCGGTTTTCGCTGTCGGGCACTTCGGCCAGGATGCCGCGCGTTGCGAGTTCGCGGTTGGCCTTCTTCTGCTCGCGCACCTTCGGGCTGTCACCGGGTTGGGCGAAGTACTGCTTGTCGGCGTTGTCGAACTCGCTCGGAGCGATGGCTGCGCCCGACTCGCGACGCAGCACCGCATTGATGAAGTTGCGCTTGGCTTGGTCCAGTTCTTGCCGGGCCTCCGGCTGCAGGGCGGAAATCACGCTGCCGATCACCGGTGTACGAGAGCCAGGGACCGAAGCGTTCACGCCTTCTTCGGCGAGCTTGGTGAACACCTCTTCCGCCTGTTGCATACGGGAACCGAACTGCAGCGCCTTGGCCTGCGTGTCGTTCAACGGCTTGCCGCCTGCTGGCTTGGTATTCGGGTCTGCGGGACCGCCCGGAATGAACTCCAGCGAGCCGTCTCCAGCCTGGCGATAGCCGCTGGGCACACGCCCGTTCTGGTTGGCTTCGCGCGAGCGGGAGTCAGTCAGGTCTTGACCGCGGATGGTCGTGCTGCTGGAGATGTCTTGCCCGCGGCGTGCGGTTTCCGCAGACAGGTCTTGGCCGCGCACCGTGACTCCCTGCGCCTGCTGCTGGATCTGCGCGTTCAGACGCTCCTTGGCCGTCAGCGTGGCCTGCGCGAACTGAGCCACGCCGGCCGGGTCGTACTGCGGGTTCCACTGCGACACGTCCAAACCTTGCTGCTGGGCGATGGTGCGCGCACGGTCGTAACTCGGCTGGTCGGTGACGCTGCCGGCCAGATTCGACAGCATTTCCAGCTTCTTGGATTGCAGCTCGAAGCCGCTTACCTCGGCTGCGCGCTGGTCCTTGTTGGCCGCAGCGTTGTTCGTGATCACCTTGCCGGCCTGGTCGAACAAGCCCTGCGATTCGAGCAACTGCGCGCGCTGCTGCGCCGGCGCAGAGGTGAACTCAGGGCTTTGAACCAACTGGAGCAGGCGATTCTGCTGCGCCGTCTCGCGCTCGCTCTTGTCCGCGGCGCCCGCGTAGGCCTTGATCTGGTACGCCTGGGCCAGCGACGCCAGAGGGTTCACCTGCTGGGGCTGCTGGACCTGACCGTAGATGCTTGCGTCGATCGGCATGTTCAATCCCTCGTGAAGTCGTAGGCCGACGGGTTGGGGAGTCCGCCCGACGTGTAAGGGTTGTTGTTCACGCTCGTGTTCCGATTCAACAGCGTGTTCATGAGCTGGTTGCTCTGGTAGTTGTTCACCGCCCCCGTCATCGCGCCGCTGATGTTGTTGGCGTTGGCAATACCGGCAGCCCCTTGTGCGTTGGCGTTCGAGGTTGCGTTGGCCCCGATCTGCGCCGCGTTGGCCGCGCCAGCAGCGCCCAGGTTCTGCGATCCGAGCGTGGCTGCACCGGCGAGCGACAGGAGCGGGTTGACTGAGTTGTTGAAGTTGGCTTGGTGGGCGTTGAAGCGGTTGCCCTCGTTCGTCCCGAACGTGCCCAGTGCACGGCTGTAGGCGTTCTGAAACTCCTGCGATGCGGCGCCCTGGTTGTAGTTGGACGCCGCTTGAAGCTGCGAGCCAGACAGGAAGCGGCCGGATGCGGCCCCTTGACGGTCTAGTGCCTTCTGCCCCTGGTCGAGACGGAACTGATAGCTCGGGTCGTCGAACAGGTCTTCGCCCGTGTAGCTGAACTTCTGGAACTCGAAGTCTTTGCCAAGCTTTCCATAGTTCGGGTCGGCCGCGGCGGCGGCCTGCGCGGCCTGCTGTGCGGCGGTACGCGATGCAGTTTGCTCCGCGAGACGCGCCTGAATCGCCGCCTCCAGACCTGCTTCGTCGACAGTGGAGGTGGTGTTGACCCGGCCGTCGTACCAGCCTGGAACGTTCGTCGCATCGCCCTCGCCGCCGTACTGAGCCACGCCGGTCTGTGGCGAGCCCTGCGCAAAGGCGCTGGACGGTGCGTTCTGGAACGCGCTGTTGAGCGGCACGGCGCCGGCTGGTTGAGCCGGCTGTCCCGAAGCAGTGCGCGTGTACTGCCCGAGCAACTGATTGCGCAGCGCGTCGTAGGTTTGCTCCGGGGCGCCCGATTGCGTGCCAAGCCCCCCGACAGACGTTGACCCGCTGAACCCGGTAGGCGATATCCCCAACAGGTAGGACAGCCGATCCCGCGCCGCATTCCCGGTGTTGATCGTCGGCGCCTGCAGTGCGACGTTGTTGTCGTACTGGCGAGCGGACTCGGCGTTGGCGGCGTCCGTGGCCGCCTGCTGGCCCTTTGCTGCCGACTTCGTTGCGCTGGAGCTCATCGCGGCACCGGCTACGGTGGCGACCCCTGCAATTGCTGCGACCATTGATTACTCCCCGATGTATTTGGTGTAGAGGCGTTCGGCCTCGGTCCAGCCCATGAACTCAAAGAGCGGGCCGGCGTCCAGGCTCTTCTTCGTGCCCGTGAACAGCTTCTTCACGCCACGGGCCTTCAAGGTTGACTCCACGAATTGAAAAAGCCGCAACGGTGTGCGGCCTGTTCTGTTTTCTGGAGCGATCCAGTAGATGTCGGTCAACCCGCATAGCGTGGAGACGTAATGCAGGTGAGGCCGTACCAACGTGAAGTGGTAGCCGACGATCTGCCCCGCCTTGCGCGCTACCACGATGTGCAGCATGCCCATCGACTCCATCGCGTCGTAGTTGGCGAAGTCGGGGTCCAGAGGCATCTTGTCGCGGTTCAGGGCGACTTCCTCGTAGTGCTTGACCCACAGGGGAGCCATCTCAGCTTGCACGTCGCTCCAGGCTTCTACTGCGTAAGTGATCATGGTCAGGCCTTGATGTCGATGACCATGTGGATTCGCTCCACAGGGCTGTTGTTGATCACTTCGTGTTCCGGGCGGCCTTCTTGTTCGGGGCCTCGCCCGTTATCGAACCACCAGGCTTCGCCGGGCGCCATGAAGACAGACTCGTCTCCCGCGTGGAACACGACACCCGGCGCGCTCTGCAGGCAGATGTGGTGCCGACTCCAGTAGTTGGCATGCTCGAGCGTGTCGGCGTGCTTGAAGATGCGCCCGCCCGGCTGAACCCGGTTGATGATGACGCGCCCCAAGCGAGTGCCGCGCACATAGGCCATCAAGTTCATGACCAGATCACGGGCTTCTGGCAGCTTGTCGTACACGGGCAGATCGACGCATTCGTGTTGGTCGACCGTGCGCAAGTATTCCTGCTTTTCCTCTTCCGTCTTCGGCACAGGGCGCGGCGGGAAGCGCAGGATGATGCTGTCCGTTTCGCCAAACGGACCCTGGGGGAAGGTGCGAAGGTACGTGTCCTCGTGCCACCAATCCGGGTTGCGGGCGATCTTCGCCATCAACGGTCCTACGTTCACGTTCGTAGCGAGGCGGTGGAAGTATTTCATCGGGGAATCAGAATCAAGGTTGGAGCCAGCGTGTACGCCACACGCACCGCATCACCAGGGTTCAGGCGGATCATTCCGGCGCCGACCGGCAGGAAGGAGATGCCGTCACGGCTGAATTCGATCGAGGACACGGTGCCGCCGGACAGTAGCACGTCGACATCGAAGTCGCCCGCATTCGTGTACGTGTAGGGCGATGCGCCGACGACCTGCGAAGCGACCGTGTTCGTCGGGTTGCGACCGACCTGCACGAGGTACTGTTGAAGCCACAGGCTCATCTTGGCGACCAGCCCGCCGCCTTCACTCGACACGTCGGCGATCTTCTGGCCGATTCGGGGACGGTTGACCGGCTTCATTGCACCTCCAGCGAAGCGCCCAACACGACCTTCTTCACAGGCGCGTCGACGGCGATCTCGTACAGGCGATTTCGAGCCGCGCCCAGGCGGTTGAAGATGATCCGCTTGCCGTACTCGCCGAGCTTGCCCATGGTGCGGGTGATCTCGTTCGACCAGGTGCGACCGTCGTCGCTCCAGCGCAGGGAGATTTCCGGGTCCGAGCCGTAGCCTTCGGTCAAGCCGACACCGGCCTCCATGAATATCTCAAGACGGCTGTGGAACAGGCGACGCCCCTTGTCCCAGATGTACGGGCACACACGCACGGAGCGGATCGGGTCGCCGTCGTTGCTGTATGCATCGAAGGACATCTCGTACATCCGGCCATCGCGGTAGTCGCCAATGAGCAGCTTTCCGAACGCCGAGGCGAAGCAGTTCAGGCGGAAGCGCTGGAAGTCCGCTGCGGCCCACTCGAGCCATTCGAACCACGAGCCAGAGTGCGCGTCGTAACACCACGTTTTGTTTGCCGTCGGGAACGTGAGGATGTAGATCGGGTGGCGGCGGATGTCCACGCCCACGGCGAAGGCATCGTCGACGCGCGCATATCCGGCCATCTCCTTTTCGAGCGCCACGGTGCTGATGCGCAGCGGAGACTGGCCCTGCATGCGGTACACAGCCAGAGCGCCTTCGGGGTTGTTGCCCAGCCAGAAGACCGAATCGTCGGAGATGGCAGCGGAGTACGGCGCCGAGCAGCCCACTTCGGTGAATGTGCCGTCGACCCGCTGGAAAGGGAAACTTGCGTCTCCTCCGTTGTACCAAAGCTCCATCGTCCCGGTGCCGAACACATGCAAGAGCCTGTGGTTGCTGATGACGGTCGACACGTTGTCTGGCAAGCCCTCTGCGGATGCGAAGTCGATCGCATCCCAGGACAGGAAGTTGTACAGGCCCGAAATGCCGAACTGCTGGCTGTCAGGGAGTGCGACGATGCCGTAGCCGTCCTGATAGGTGGTCTGCGTCGCCCCATAGACGAAGCCGGGGTCCGTGATCTGCGTCCATGCCATCGTCGCGATGTCGTAGACGAAGCCAGAGAGGCCGTCGACCAGCAGCACCTGCAGGCCGTTGCTCTGCAACGTCACGCGGCCGGTGCCGTTATAGGTTCCGATCGCCGTGAAGGTGGAGAGGTCAGGGCTAACACGCCCGAACGTCTGGCCGACTGCGGCGAACATCTCGCCGTTGACCTCGACGTAGCCCTTGGATGCGCCGCCCGCGAATGTAGCGAGCCGGTTGAGGCCAGGCACGCCGTAAAGCGCTGTCGGGGTCTTGGCCTCGTTCTTGTCGATCTCGACGAGGAAGTTCACGCATCGCTGGTTGTTGACCGACAGGCTGGGCGCTTGGTACGCCTGACCGACGAAACCGGGGATGAACTTCACGCCGCCCCCGTCGCCTGGAAGTTAAAGCAGGTGTTGTCCGGCACGGTCGTTGGATCGATGTTTGCCTTCGTCGCCGAATCGAACATGCGAATATTGACCTGAGTCGTTCCCGTTGCCCCTTGCGGCACTGCTGCATAAAGTAGAGGGGGTTGCGCGGTGTTCGTAGACGACTGGCAGACGCTTGGGAAGTTCACCACTCGATCAAAGGTGATGAAAAAGCTGGTGGCCGAGACTGCCGCCAAAGAGACGACGCCCCTGGACTTTGTGGCCGAGTCAAGCACCCACGTCCCGCCCGTCTTTATCGCGCGCCCTCCAAGGATGATTTCTCGCGCCGCGACAGCCTCGTCCTTCTTGGACCGATAGCCAATCACCGCGTAGATGTTGCTGAAGCCACTGTGTCGGGCACCGCTGAGCCCATCGACTGCATCACGCACGTACACCTTCACCAGCGGCGAGGTCATCATGCGAAGAGACGGGGCGAAGAAGCCGAACTGCCCCGACATCGCAGATGGGCCAAGCAGGCCCGCGGAGTCCTCGAACTCGATTGACACCGGCGCGCGATAGTTCGATGAGTATGTGTCGCCGAAGGATTCGACCGTGATGCCGCTGCAGTAGATGGGCAGATCGCCGTCCGACAGCAACCGCGCCACATAGCTCTCGTAGCCGGTTGGCGTGGGGTGCGTGCCGTCAGCCGTGAGAACAGGATTGGGTCGCGTGGTGTCTGTCGGGTCGACGAACCAGGAGTGGAAATCGAAGGTGTAGCACCCGTACAGCGGGAGTACGGTCAGGATGAATCGGTTGATATCTTCCTGCAGCGCACGCTGGGTCGCATTGTGGAAATTGACGGGACCTACCGTATTGAAACCGATGGGGATGCCGGCCTGCAGCGCAAGCACCGCCATCTTGAGCAGATTGGCTTTGGTGATCGCCGCGGACACCAAGCCGGAAACATCGTTGATGCCTGCATTGACCCACAGCCATGCGGGCGGCCCCGGAAGCGTCGTATCGGGACGACCGTCACCAACAGCAACCGTCTTGCCCAACCCATCGCGCTCGAAGCGAGCCAGCACCTGCGCCGTCGTCTGCCCGCCGATCCCTGAGTTGTACCAAAACATGCCGGTGCGGCGACCCAGCGCATAGGCGGGGCAACCGAAAACATTCAGGATTGCATCATTGAACGTCGGGTCGATGGTGCTCTGGTGCAAGCGTCCATGCACGCCAGGATGGCCCTCTGCAATTGAGTCGCCAATAATGACGCCGAAGGGTAGGCGAACCTGCACCCAGTTCGTGCCTAGTGCGGCAGCAAGCCATGCGCGGTTATCAGCAGCGGTCGTCGAGATGGCGCCCTGCCCGTTAAGCCGCGTGTAGCTGTAGTCCGCCGATAGACTCGACGATTCGGCAACGCCGATCGCGAAGGTGTTCTTGGGCTTGGTGGAGATGAGGCGCGTGGTCCCAGTCTGTGGCGGCAGCGAAAGGCCTGCATCAAGCGACGTGATAAGGGCGCGGGCATCCAGATCCGTTTGCACGGTGCCGCTCGGGGTGCCTACGAATCCAGCGCCGGTGGACGCAGCTTGGTCAACCTTTTTTACTGTTCCATCAAGGGCGGCCACGGCTGCCGCCGCCGCTGCTTCCGCGTCCTCAGCGGCCTGTACAGCTGCATCGACTTCTGCCGAGATGTCTCCAACCGACTTCTTGAATTCACCCAGCTCAGCCAGCGCGCCTTCAACACTAACCGGGGACTCAAAGTTTTGCTCGGCGTCCAGAACGGTGATGTTGTCAGCCTTGCCCACCACCCCGAATGGATACGCCGGCAGCGAGCCGTACTCGTAATCCCAGTAGTAGGCCGAGGGCCAGCCGCCGGGTGTCTCCAGCACGCCATAGGCGAGCGTGGTCACGATGCCGTCAACGTCGCCGACGATGCGGTACGGCGAGCGTCCGATGTAGTTGTAGGGGACGGTGAACGGCGTGCCCAGCGGAAGATTGCCCGCAGGCGCATCGAAACGCACATTCGTGACGGCGATTGGCGTGATGTCACCGTCGTGCGCGTACACCTTCAGCACGATCGACAGGTCGTCACCGGCGTAGAAAAGCAGATCCCGCTTCTTGGTGCCGTCGAGTGCTACGTTGATGTCCATCAGAAATCGACCGCGTAGGTCGTCGGTAGGGCTGGGATGTTGGCGGCGCGCTGAAGCTCGGTCATGGCCCACGCGGGCCAGAACTCTTTGGCTTCGGCTTCGAAGTCATCGGCCGCCAGGAAGGCAGCCATCGCGACATAGGGCTCCTCCGCATAGGGAGGAACGTCGTTCATCGTCCATTGCGCGAGGCTCTGGACGCCGAAGCTGTAGTGCGCTGCCTTCAGCTTCTCAAGCGCTTTTTCGCGGTCGGCCGCGCTTGGCGCCTCGTCCGCTGCCAGTACCTTGAGCTTCTGCAGCACTCGGGGCGCCAGATCCGTGAGCGTTGCCATATTTCTCTTCCTCGGTCAGGGCGGCGATCGTTGCTGCCTGTGCATCGGCAGCGGTGTGCAGCTCAATGGGCTCAACAGCCGCAGCGGTCAGGGCTTGAAGCTCCTGCTCCTGCTTCTTGCTCTCCACGTCGGTGATCTCTTCGACCTTGGCGTGGAAATGCGGATGGTTCGACAGCTTGCGGATTGCAAGGTAGTCGGCGACCTCGACGTATTTGCCCAGGGGCATCACGAGGCCGTACATGTAGATGGAGTCGTGCGACTCGCCGGGGGTGCCGGTGTACTTGATCTGCATGGAAAGAAACGGGGCCAGTTTCCCGGCCCCGCTTTGATCAGGCATTGCGCGGCAGGAACCACACGATGATTGCCACGGTGCCGGTCGCGTTGGCGCCGGCGGCCGTGATGGTCACGTCTACCGTGTCGTTCGTCGGCAGCACATACGGCAGAGCCGTCGCAGCAGACGAGCGGACCACGCCGCCAGTCACCTGGGCAGCAGCGACCACGTAGCGGTCGTCGTCCACGCCGTCACCAACCTTGAACGCGCCAGAGGTGCCCATGCCGGTGTGAACAACCGTCACGTCCACGATGACCGAACCCGACTGGATCAGCGCCGACTGGATCACGTCATTGAGCGCCGGAGCGCTCGCGAACGTGTAGGTGGATGCCACGCACTTGACCGACTGACCGTCGCCGATGCCGGGCATCTGTTCGGTGCCAGACGACACCTTGAGAGCTTGGAGAATTGCCATGATGTCTTTCCCTTCTTAGGCGTCTGCGACCGCAGAGGTCATGACGGTGACAACGCCGTTCTGCACGAGGTTGCCGGTTTCGCTGGTGGTCGAGGTGCCGAACATCAGCTTCTCGATGCCGCGGATTTCCTGCACGCCCACGCCATGGCGGAAGCCGTAGTCGCGAACGTCGGTGGTCGACTTCAGGCGTTGAGCCCAGGCCGCGCCGAGTGCTTGAGCACCGCACAGGAAGTTGAAACCAACGTCGATGCCAGCAGTGCCAGCGCCGGCGATGATCCCGCCCTCCGTTGCCAGACGACCCGTCGATGCCGGGATGGCCAGGTCCATTTCCGGGATCTCGCGGATGATCACGCCGTCCCACACCAGCGAGCCGCCGGTGAACAGGGGGTTGGTGTCCACGCCACGAACTCGAGCGTCACGGTTGGCTTGCACCATCGTGGCGTCGATCGAGAGGTCACGGAACGAACGCGGGTTGGCGAACATCACGAACCACTCTTCGTCTTCCTCGCGGGTGCGAGTCGGCGTGATGCGCGGGCTGGCCGACTGGGCCATGCGCTTGGCGAGCGAGATTAGCGAAGGCGTCAGCTTGTCGGCGGTGTTGTCGATCGTCGCGAGAGCGGTAGCCCACACGCCGGAGACAGCATTCGCCTTCGAAGCGCCGAACAGGATGCGGTCAGCGTTGGCAACCAGGAAGGCGTTGCGTTCGGCTGCGGTCGTGAGTTCGTACTTCGTCATGACACCGGCCGTGTTGGGCAGGCTCTTCAGGGCACGGATCACGTCTTCGCGCATCTTCTCGCCGGCCCACATCTTCAGGCCAGGGCGAGCGGCTTCGCGGATGTCGATGACCGACTTCTGTTCGTCCCAGTCAGTGACGACCACAGCATTGCGCAGCGGGGCGACACCAACGGTAAGCGAGCGGAGGTCGAGTTCGGCTTCGTTGCCTTCCAGCACGGTGTTGCCGGTCACGCCGCCAGCCAGCGCACGCGCTGCGGCAAACGTCACCCGATCACCGGGCTTGCGGGACAGGTCTTCCTTGACCTGGATGATGTTGGACGGGTCCGTCCCCATGTATTTCTTGAAACGGTTCGAACGGATGTACTCCGTGAAGAACTTGTCGTCCCAAATCTGGGGGGTAAGACCCGCGCGGGCGGTGGTTTCTGCCATTTAAGGCTCCTTCAATTGTTGAAAAGCGATCCCATGGGCGTCGGGCCGGTGAACGCAGGCGCAGAGCGCGGTGCGGACGAACGGGCGCCGGCGAGAGAGCCGGGCAGATTCAGGGGCGCGGCAGCGGCGGGCTTTTGGAGTTCGGCGCGGATCTCGGCTTCGACCTTGGCGCGGTATGCCGCCGGGTCGTCACCTACTTCCTTCAGCAACTGGATGCGCTTGCCTTCCCGATAAGCGAACTCGTAGGGGTTCGCCTGCTGGTGCAAAGCCATCGCCAACGCAGGGTTCTGCTGGACTGCCTCGTGGAAGTGCTTCACCACGTCGTCGAGGTCGGCGTATTTCTGACGCGCGACCATCTCGGACATGTTGAAACGCTCGTTGAGCATTTCCTGCCGAACCTGCTGGATGGGGTCCAACTGCTGCGTCTGCTCTTGGGGTTGCTGCTGGCCCTGGTTTCGCGACTGCGATTCCCGGTACGCCTTCAGCTCGCCTTCGTAGCGGAGCGCCTTTTCTTTCCAGTCCTTCCGCTGACCACGCTCTGCTTCAAGCGCGGCGAGTGGCACATGTCGTTCCGTGTTCTGCGGCGATGTCGTCTCGCCATCGGCTTCGGGTTGCCCCTCGACCTGTTCGACCTGTTGAGTTGCTTCGCCTTCGGGAGCTGCCGCAGGTGCCGGCGCTTCTTCATTGCTAAACGTCTCGTTGAACACTTCGTCCATGCTGTCTTCCTTCATCGCCCGATGTGCCCGGCGGCAGCTTTCAACGCCCGAAATCCCGGCGGCGGAGCCAATAAAAAAGCCGCCTCAATGGGCGGCTCTCTCGTCGGCGGTAATGGGGTTAGATCTGCTTGACCTGCTGCACCTGCTCGATGGGCGGCTGCGTCATCGAAGTGGCGTATGCGTGTGCGTTCTCGAGCACGGTCTGATCGGCTTCGGCTTCGGTCTTGCGGATCTGTGCGACCTTCAGACCAATCTCGGCCATGGCTTCCTGCGGGTTTTCCGGGTTGCCTTGCTTCGACATCAGCGCCTGTTCCTTGATGCCGATTTCTCGGTCTTTCAGTTGGTACTCCGCGCTCTTGTCGTTCAGCTTCATCTCCATCTGGGCGAGCTGCTTGGTCTTTTCCTGCAGGTCTTGCTGGAGCTGCTGCATCTGCTGCTGGACTTCTGGCGGGATCTGCACGCCCTTCTCCATCTCGTCGAGGATCACGTCCTTGTTCCGGATGGACGACGCCTGGATGATGGCCTTCGGGGGAATAGCAAGGCCGGACTGAGCCAGCTTCGCCAACAGCTCAAACTGCTCCGACTGCAGCGACGACAGGTCGGGGCCTTCCTCGATCACGATGTCGACGTCCACGCCGGTCACATCGTTCTGCACCTCGACGACCTCCTGCAACCGCGGATCGCCCGGCTGGAGTTGCATTTGCTGCATCAGGCCGGCCCGCTCGGGCTCGGGCATCTGCATCAGCTTCTCTTCGAGCGTCACCTTCTTGTTCAGGCCAACGAACTTGATGTTGCGGTCGTCGTCAGTGACGCGAATCCACTTCTCGTCGGTCCAGAACTGCCGGATGCGCATCCACATGGCTTCGAAGACTTCCTTCGTCCACTCTCGCAGGCCATCGGCCAAGGGCTCCATCTCGACAGAACCGGCCTGAATCTTGGTCTGCAGCGCGACACCCGACTGAGCCTTGTCGTCCTTGCCTTGCATTGCAGCATTCGCGCCCGTGGCGTTCATCTCTGCCAGCGCTTGCTGCATCAGCATGATCTGGCCGTTTGCCATGTCGCCGGTGGGGATGATGCCGAAGTCCTCGCCGAACTTCGCTCCATCATTCAGCTCAATGTGGCCATCAGGCCGGGCCAACTGAATCTTTGCGGCAGCGGTATCGGCCAACGCGATCTTGTTGCCGAAGGTCTGCCGCTGGCTCAGCAGGTGCAGAGACTTGCTGCGGCGCTTGTTGATCTCGTCCTGCAGGGGGATCAGCCCCTCGACGTGACCGTAGCGGTTGTTCTCGCGGTCCACGTAAGCGGCCCGGATGTGCAGCGACGAGCACGAACGGCCGAACTTGTCCTTGTAGGGCGACACCTGCGGCTCTTCGAGGAACCCGCCCTTGGTGTAGGTGGCGATGTACCACTCGTCGCCCTCACGGTAGTGCATCTGCACCACACGCACCCGCTTGCGCTTGCTGTCACACCAGATGCCGTACCGCGGACGGTCGTCGTAGGTTTCCGACGCGGAGGTGGACAGCGTGTCGTTGATCGAGTCGACGAAATCGGGGTACTTGGCCCGGGCGTCGTCGCCATCCATCCAAAGCACGATGCCCTTGTACTTCACATCGCTGAAGTTCAACTGGCGCGAGTGGATGTCGTATACCAGGCGGTCCCAAGGAATGCGGTTGACCTTGACCATGCGGTCGCCGTCCGGCATTTCCTCGACGATCACGTCCGCTCCACCCGATCCCTCGACCAGGATGTCGTTGTAGACCTCCGAGCGCAGGCCGTTGAAGCTGTTCTGATCTGCGACGTAGCGCAGGCTGTCCGTCGCTGCGTTGCTGGTCTGCTCGTCGTCCGGGTTGCGGGGGAACGCCTTCGGATCAGTCCGTGAGCGCCGCTCGATCCCGCACAAGGTGTCGACCTTCCGCTGGATGTAGTTGACGTAAATTGGCGCCTGGCCACGCTTCTTCAGCGCCGCAACCTCTTCGCTGGTTAGCTGCAGATTGTTGTAGTAGTCCCGGCACCGCTCCGACCGCTCGCGTGCAGTGCGCCCAGCGTCTTCCGCCTCTTCGAAGTACCCGACCAGCTTGCGCAGATGGTCTTCAAGGTTGATCTCGGGCGTAGCTACGCCCACAGCATCGGGCGTCTCGACCGGCTGCGTTGCAATAGCTAGGCTGTTCATTTATTTGATGGTGCTCAGGTAAAGCTCGCGGATCGCCTTGGCGTCTTCCAGGGCGTTGTGAGGCACACGCGAAATAGCGTCCAGATCTCGGCGGACCTCCATGGTCATCGGCGGCGTGTTGATTCGCATGCCCGGCCCAGTAATCAGCAGCGCACAGAAGTGCTGTACATCCTCCGGCCAGTCGGCGACAAGGTGCAAAGCGGCGTCGTACCCCGCCAACCACCATTCCAAGTCGGCTTGCAGTTGATCGATCTCTACAGCGCCGATGCCAAGAACCGGCATGACATTGGCGGCGACCCAAGGAACAGGCTCAGCGCATTGCAACGCCCGATAAAACTCGCGGCCTGCTTCGTCGACCAGGGCGATAGAGATCAGCTCGCCCTTGAATCCATTGAACTCCGTGTCGATGAAGATCTTTACGCTGTTTTCCAAGTGTCTTCCTCGTCGTCTTTGTTGAATGCTTCGTCCCAGCGGTCGATGTGGCGTTTCTTGGCGGATGGCGGCACCACTGCTGGGTGCGCGTCATCCAGTGCGCGGCCAATCATCGAAGCCACGTCTACGTCGTCGTCGTGAGTACCGGCAGGGAACTTCAGGAACTCGTCGATCTCGGCGCCCTGCTCGAACCAGACCTTGCCCATCGCTGCACGCGCCTGGAAGCCTCGAGCGCGGGTAGGCTTGTCGCTGATACTGGACAGCCACTCCATGCGACAAAACACCTGCCGTTCACGCATGCGGCGGATCAGCATGGGCTCGATGGCCTTTTGGATCACCCCCGCCTCACCGAACCAGGCGATGGGCTTGTATTCCTTGACCAAATCCAGCTTGCGATCGATCCACACGTCGGCGCTGGTCTGTCCGCGCCAACCTGCCAGGCGGTACAGGTCGCCCTCAGGATCAACGCCCCAGATGCGATGCACCGTGTAGTCACCACCTCCATCCGTCACCGCGTAGTCGCTGGTGCCGTAGATGGACAGGTGCTTCGGACGCTCCTTCCACGTCTTGAACCAATCGCGCTGAAAGAATGTGCCTTCGTCGGGACTGGGCGACTGCTGATAGAGCGCCGACCAGTCCCGCGGGCCGACTGCAGCCTTGATGCGCAACAGAGCATCAACGTCGTACTGCTCAGGCCACAGCGCTTTCTCGTTGTCGATCGCCGGCAGGTTCAGGACATCCCAACCCTCTCGAGCGTGTGCCTCCATCAACCAGCCTGCCAAGTCGTCTTCGTGCCAGCGGGTTTGAATCACCACCACCCGGCCACCGGGCATCAGCCGCGTGTAGGCGGTCGACGTGTACCACTCCTTGATCCGCTTGCGCGTGATCTCGCTGTCCGCATCCTCCCGGTTCTTCACCGGGTCATCGATCAGCAGCAAGTGAGCACCACGGCCCGTCAGAGGACCGCCGACACCCACCGCGTAGTAAGCGCCGCCCTGCGACACCTGATGCTCGTAGCCACCCATGTCTGCAGCGATGTGGAACCGCTTCGAACTCTTGCTGTCATTCGCCAGCCGCACCCCAGGAAACACAGCCTGGTACGCAGGATCGGCGATCTGGTTCTTCACCTTGCGGCCGAAGTCGTCAGCCAGCTCCTGCCCGTAGGTCGCCGCGACCACGTAGTGATCCGGGTTGCGCCCCATGTACCAAGCCGGGAAGAACTCGCTCGCCAGCATCGACTTCCCATGACGCGGCGGCATGAAGATCATCAGCCGGGTGATCTCACCCTTTTCTACCTGCTCCAGCTTGCGGGCGATCATCCGGTGATGTCGCGCATCCTTGTATCCGGGCCACTGATACGCCGCATAGGCGATCAGCCGTGAAAAGGCGAAGTCTTCCGCCGTCGGCTCAGCGATCGGCACGCTGTGCAGCCTGGACTGCGGCGTCTCGCTGCTCCTTGCTGGTGATCTCGATAGGCCCGCCGTTCGGGCCGCTCACTTCGGTGCGAGCCAGCTTAGGGATGTGGTACTCCATCGCTTGGAGCAGCAGCATCGCCGCTTTACCTGGGTCAGGCTTCACGCCGTTCTCAGGGTCGCCGTCCGCCGTGTCCTGAAGCCACTGCTCGAGCTTGGAGACGTTGTTCTGCGCCAGAAGGGCTACGGCTTCGCGCACGTCTTTCGTGGTCTTGTTGATCGATCCAGGCTGCCTGCCGCCGGTCTTTGCGCCCTTTGCCATTTCGTAATCCAGACGTGTCTGTTTTAGACAACGATCGGACTGGCCGACTCACGCAGCACAGCCACCTTCGCCTCGATCTGCGCGCGAGTGCCTTCATCCAGTGCGAGCCAGCGATCCGAAGCGACAAGCGCCTCGTGGTTCGCGATGGTCCGCTTGACCTGGGTGGGGCTCATGGCCTTTACCCGGTCTGCGTAGATGGAGAGGTCAGACACGTCAGTTCCAAATAAAAAGCCCACCGGCATCGCTGCGGGCGGGCGTGAAGATCGATTCCTCGACCATGGAGAAAGTGTTGTCGGGTCAGGCCCTGTTGACATGGAGTCGTGAGGTGTTGGCCTGCTCGGCGAACGAGGTTAGCGAGCGCCAACGAAAAAGCCCTCCATTGCAGAGGGCTCTGTCTGTGAGCTTTACCGGCACCGCCGCCTCCAAAATGGATGGGCTTGTCTTATGCCGACGCTCACAAGTTGCTCTGTTTGTACCACATCCTTTGCGGCACAACAAGAGGTTTTCGTACAGTCATGCACGAATATTTATGAGCATCTGCCGTCCGTCCCTCACAGCGAGTGCCAGCGCCTCCATGGAAAGGCCGAGCGTCTTGCACACCTTGGCGGGAGCTACAGGCTTCACGTAGCTCCAGTTGAGCGCCACCCGGTTGGCGACAGGCACCAGATGCATGCCCTTGGCGATTCGCTGGGCGTCTGTGCCATCTACGGGCGTGCCGATGGGGCCGCGCTCGAAGTTGTCAGGGCGGTAGAGGCGGAACATCGGGCTTGCGTTCGCCCCTGACGGGCCACCTTGGCACCAGCGTGCCCAGTTCTCCAGGCGCTTGTGGATCTCTTCGTGCTTCGGCTCGATCAAGCAGAAGTCGACTTCGGTTCGGACTTTCATCAGCATCTAGTCCCCCTTCCCTACATGGCGAAGAACCCGGGTGTTGCCGAAGCCGACACCTTCATGAACCTTCGTATTGCCGGCCGCATCACGGATGGCGTAGCCGACCCGCATGTAGGCAGCGCGATCCCTTGCCGCCTCCCGCGTCTCGAACAGCCCCTTGTTGACCCACTTGTGGGCGCGGCTCTTGCGCACTTGCACTCTCCAGCGGATCAGCATGCTGTTGGTTCGGGTCATGGTTGGCTCCTAGTCGAGACGGATGGTTTGGCCTTTGAGGAAGCCGGAGCACACGGCGCCGGAAACCTTGCGACCGCTTGGCCCCTTGGCCGTGAAGCCGGTCGAGAACGTGTCTTTCTCGGCGCAGGCAAAGAAGGCGTAGCCGGTGATCTGAATGTCTGTGTAGCCAGCGTCTGCCAAGGCGGCACTGGCTCGGTCGGTCTGCGTACAGCCAGCCAGCAGGACGGCGGCGATGAGGATTGCGAACTTCATGGTTGGCCTTTCGTGGGGGTGGAGCAAGTGATCGTTCCGAGCGGCAGAGGCAAGCCAGCAGGGATGAAGTGAGGCGACCCGACTTGAACCGGCTTGGTCCAGTCGATGACGGGAACACCGCTGGAACTGCGGCCGCTTTCAAGGACAGCGACGCGCTCGCGCAGCTTCGTGATCTCTTCGCGCAGTTGTTCGATCTCGGTCATCAGCCTTCTCCTCAGTGAGTTGCGGGCGCCAGCAACGCGAGCGCGTCGTCCAGCATTTCTTGCTCGGTGAAGCCGTAGTGCTTCGGGAATCCCTTCGTGCCCAGCCCGTGGACGCCTTCCGGGCCGCGGTGGTGGTGGACGCACAGCGGGATCAGCGTCAGGTAGTTCCCCTTGCCCCAGCCTTGGCCGGCGCGAAGGTGGTGGAGCTCGACTTCCGGGGTGAAGACGGCCCACAGCTTCTTGCAGGCCATGCAGCCGAGTTCGACCAGGCGGCGTTTGTGTTGCTGCTCAGCTTTGGTCATGGGCCACCTCGTGGTCTGCCATGAAGGCGACGGTGTATTCGATGAGGCTGGAGCCGCGGCGCTTGGACATCAGGGCCGTCGATTCGCGGATGTTCACGAACTCGCCCTCGATGCCCGGCACAATCTCGGCGCCCTCCTTCGTGGCGACGGCATGGCCCGACACCATCAGCACCTTCCACTCAGCCAGGGTGCGGCGCTTGCCGGCCCACTCGATGGAGGATTTCGCGAGATCACCGCACAGGGCGTGGAACTTGGCGTTCTGTTCCCCGTTGCGGCTGGGCTCGGCGATGGTCACGACTGCCTCGTCCGGGGCGCCCCAGATGGCGTCGATCGCCCGCTGGCGGACGTTGTTGTTGACCAAACGGAGGATGCGTTTGTCCATCACAGCACGCACCCCATCGCCTTGAGCGCTTCCCAAGGCGACTCGACCACATGGAGCGGCACGTCAGCCCACTCCTTGTGGAACTCGACCTGGTCGGCGGTGAGCTTGCGGGCGGAGGGCACCTTCTGGCCGTCCTTCACCTCAAGCAAGACCAGCTTGCCGCGGAATGCGCACAGGAGGTCGGGCACCCCTTTGCCGAGCGCGGCCAGGCTCAGGACCAGCACGCCGGCAGCTCTGAGGGCAGAGACGACCTTCACCTGGTTGGAGTCGATCTTGGCTGCCCTACGCATGGCTTTCCTCCCACTGGCTCTCAAGGTCCGCAATCGCCCCAGCCTTCGTGTACCCGATGCCCATCACGAGCCGTCCGCCGAGGAGCTGTCTGCGAGCGTGCCAACATCCCCCGAACTTGAAGATGCTGGTTGCATCGCCTCCTTCAGCAGCCGAGGAAGATCGGCGTGCTCCCTGTCCTGCGCGATCTCCTTGGCTCTGTCCCAGGCCCATGCTTTCCAGTTCGCTGTGAAGGGGGGCGACAACAGCTTGAGCAAGTGCGCCAGATGTTCGGATGTGGTCATTGGTCATACGATCCGTCCGTTGATGACGCGATCGAACAGGACGATGCCGCGCGCTTTGTGGTGCAGCCGCCCATCGCGGCGCCACGACTCGTACCAGCCCTCCGAGAGCCACATGGCAGCGAAGAAAAGTGCCTCGTTCATCCCTGAACCCCTCCCCTTGCACCCAGCCCGGCAAGCTCTTCGTCGCGAACAAATCGGTACTTGCCAACCGCATTTTTGGTAATCCAGCCCTTCTTCTCGAGCTGCATCGCCCAGTAGACGGCGGTGGTCGGCTGCTTGCCGAAGCGTCGGGCGATTTCCGTGCAGGCCGGTGGAAGCTGGTCGTTCTCGCGGTGGAAGTCCTTCATGAAGACAAGCACCTCGAGTTCTCGGTCGGTAAGCGGTAGCTTCATGCACGTGCTCCCAGGCCAGCGAAAGGGTCGAAGGCGTTCTCGGTCCAGACAAGGTTGTTTTCGATCCGCGACACCAGGCCCTGGGTCACGTTGAATGCGCGAGCCTTTGCCCGTTGGGTCAGGTCGCTCTCCCGGATCGCGCGGGCGGTTTCCATGTCGATCTTCTTGCCGCGGCCCCGGCCTGCCACCTTCCAGCGGGCGGCGACGTCAGGGCGCGCGATGGTGGTGCGCATGATCTGGCTCAGCGTGAACAGCTGGAGGTGCGCGAGACACGTCGGGCGGCCACAGGTCGGGTGCGGAATCTGGCCTTCCGGGATCGGGCCGACAGTCGCTTGCCAGTACTTCCGGCGCATGCTGCCGCCAGCGATGGGGGCCTGGGCCTTGTTCAGCTTTCCGTTCCACAGGAGGCAGTCGCCGTCCTCGGTGCACTGGCAGCGGATGTAGGCTTCGGTTTGAGCGGCGGTTCTCATGGCGTCCTCCGATGCGGGAAGTTCGGGAAGTACAGAGTCGAGCCGTGGGCCGAGTCCGTGTATTGCTGGCTGTCCCGGTCGAACCACAGCAGGATCGTGGGTTCGTCTTCGCCGTTGCGCTGCTTGCGGCACAGGATCGCGGCGTCGTGCTCGTCCTTCTTCTTGGCGCTCGAGCCGTTGGCCTTGGTGTCGTCTTCCTTGGCCTTGTTGCGCCAGACCATCATCACGTTGTCGACCAGATCGGTGATCGCGCCGCTGCCCTTGTTGTCGTACTTGTCGGGGATGTGGTGTTCGTTCGCCGGCTTGCGGGTGTGGTGGATCAGGTGGACGTGCACCTGGTTGTCGCGGGCCAGCGCGGTCAGCTCGTCGACAAATTCCTTCTGGCCGTTGTAGTCGTCCTCGCCGCGAACGCACTTCATGAGGCTGTCGATCAGGATGTGGCCGACGCCCAGCTCCTTCGCGCAGTACCGGGCCATGCTGATGACGCGCTTGGCGTCGACGGTGCCCTGTTGGTCGTAGATCCACAGGCGGTTATCGGTCCACTGGCCGAACTCGGTGTAGAGCGCCGTGAGCATCGAAATGCCCTCGCCGTTCTGGTATTCAGGAGCGAAAGGGTTCGTTCCGGCGTACATGCGGGTGAGGCGCTGCATGGTGGTCTGCGGCTTCATTTCGAAGCTGGCGATCACGCCTTTCTCGTCTTGGCCGAGCAGCGAAAGCATCACCTGCGAAGCGATCTGCGTCTTGCCGTGGCCGTTCTGGCCGGCCCACAGGGTGACTTCGCCCTTCCGGAAATTGAAGACGTTGCGAGCGCGCTCCCAGGGCAGGAAGACCTTCTTCGACGTGTCCGGGTTGCGCAGCCGGTCGATCAGGTCGAGCATCCAGACGGATGCCGGCTTGACGTGCGTCTGTGCGTCCGTCTCGACCAGGTACGCATCGAAGTCGATGGTGTCAGGAATGATTTGCAAGCTGCCTCCGGATTTGGTGCATGGCGTTTTCGTGTTGCTCGGACAGGCCGAGGGTTGCGTGATCGCAGGCGACGCCTACGGCTTTGGGGTTAGCGGCTTCGACGGCGCCGATGGTTGCGTCGAGCAATGCGTCGTCACCGCTGAGGTCGAAGATGTCGACGTGCAGGCCGACGACCGGGCGCCAGTCCATCGAAACGGGATTTCCCGTCACGGCGATGCAGTCGGGCAGAGCAGCGACCGAGGCCGGGCACTTGCCGACAACGACCCAGACCGCAGCCGGGGCGCCACCGCTGCGGCGCAGGTTGGTGAGGGACTGGAGGCTCATACGGCGCCCGCCCAGATGTCGCGGGTGTGCGTGTCGACGGCAGACGTGCCTTCGTCGTTCCACCGCTCGGCGCGAATCCACGTCGCCGGCAACGGGATGAACTTGCCGCCGTCCTTCGTCCAGTCGATCGTGTTGCGCTTCGCTTCGACCGCCGCGACCATCCGGGCCAACAAGTCGGCATTCGGGTTCAGCTTTGCAAAAGCAGCCTCGGCATCCTTCCGGGCTTCTTTCTTCGGGTATGTCGACCAGAAGGCGGCGAAGGCCGACGTGTCTTTCTTCTTCTCTTTATCTGTATCTTTATCTGGAGTTCGTTTGCGTTCGGTGGTGGTCGGCTTGCGTTCACCAGAGGCTTTTTGGGCCTCGCGCCATGCTTTTGCACGCTCCGCACTGCCGTCTTCGCGTGCAACCTGCCGGTTCTCCCAACCTTTGAGCAGATCACCGTCCAGCACACGCCCTTGCATGGCTGCGATGACTTGTTCGACTTGTTCGGTGTCGAGGTCGAGTGCGCTCGCTACATCCTCCGAATTGAACGATTGCGTTCGGCCGCGTTCGGTTGCGTTCGATGCACAAACCAGGAGGTGAACATAGACGGCCATCACGTCGCCGATGCGTTGTCCGCTGGCCTTCGAAATGGTGCGCCACTTCGGATCAGTGGGCATGTCGTGCCACAGGCGGAGCCATTGATTCGCCATTACGCGGCCCGTCCTTTCGAGTCGACCATGCCGACCTTGCGCGTGTTGCAGGTGCGGCAGAGGCACTGCATGTTGTCGGGGTGGTGCTCTCCACCATTGCGGCGGGAAACGATGTGGTCAGCGACCAGCGAAGCCGTCGACGCGCACTGCTGGCACTTCTTACCGGCCCGATGAATGACGAAGTCACGCAGAGCAGCGTGAGCAGGAATGCGCATCTTCAGCCGGCCTTTGATCTGAGGGACGATCCACTCTCGCCCGAGGTGGTCGATCCAGAACTTCGGCGAGATGACGCCGTAGTCCCTCATGCGGCCATCCGGAGCAGCTGAAGCTGCTGTTCGAGTTCGCGGATCACGGCCTCTTTGCTGAGGTCGACCAGCTCGCAGTTGAGGCGCCAGGCTTCGTACTGGACCGGGGCACGGTTGCCGCACAGCTCCATGACGGCGACGCGCTTGTTTGGGGGGAAGTTGCCGCGGCCCTTGCGCAGACGGCTGAAGTGGCCCTTGTCGATGCCCAGCGTGTCGCGGATCGCTTCGTCGCTCAGATTCGACAGATTCATGCAGAGGTTGAGCGCTGCCAGCTCGTCCTTGCACGCCTTGATGAACTCAAGCGGAACGTCCTTCGGTGTGCGCATGACGGCCATGCAAGGGATCTCACGCTGCGCTGGGTTGGTAATGGTTGACATTGGTAGACGGCGGTTGACTTCGGATTTGTCGAAATGAAAGGGACCATCCGGCCCCATGAAAAACGTTTACGAGTTACTTCTTCCAGCGCTGGTTGAGTTCGGCCTGAGCGAAGCCTTCGATCGCGCTCGGCTGCAGAACAACAGAGCCGCCAAGCAAGATGAAGAACAGAGCGCCGAAGAGGCAGACAGCCCAGGACTCGTTCGCGAAGACGGAACCGAGAGCCATGTAGCCGCAGGCAGTGGCGGCGATGAGAAGGACGCGATGGGCGGTCATGGCTCAGGCCGCTTGCTTGGCTTCAAGCTTCGCGAAGACCGCGCGCTTGATGACCTTGAGGTACATCAGCCGGGCGTCCGGAATGGATCGCTCCAGCTTCGTCTTCGGGTCGATGCCGTACCACTGCGAAACCGCCTGCGGTCGGACCTTGCAGAGCTTGGCGACCTCACCGGGTCCACCAAGGGCTTGAATGATGTCGGCTGATTTCATGCCTGAATTAAAGCATGCTTTCCACGCAAGGTGCAAGCATTCTTTCAAGCCACTTTCGTAAGCTTGCTTTCATGACATACGGAAGAAGACTCAATCAGGCCTTGCAGCGTGCAGGCAAGTCGCGCGCAGACCTTGCCAAGGAGCTGGAGGTGAGTGTCCAAGCTGTCGGCCAGGTCATCACTGGCGGGCGGAACGGCACGCAGACCTTCACAGCCGGCAACAGCGTTAAGGCCGCGCGCTTCTTAGGTGTGGATGCGCTGTGGCTGGCGACCGGCGAGGGCGAGCCGACCATCGACGCATATCGTGACTGGCCGCTCAGCGTCCCCTATTCACAGTTCGTTCAGCTTCCGACTGCCTTCCATGCAGTTGTGGAGCAATTCGCGAAAACTCACTTAGTTGGTACGCAAACCCCTAGAAGTAAGGCTTCCGTCCTACCGCAGAATGTGACGAAACGTGAACAGGGAGCGATAGTGTTCGTAGACCACAAGCTGCAGGATGGAACAAATGGGGCAAGTGATACCGATGAGGACAGTTCACCAAAGCCAGCTACTCGCAAGGGCGCTGGACATAGTAAGTAGGATCAGATCAGGAGAACTGAACGGGATGATGGACGTGCTCAGTCGGGCCGATGGGAAGCAGGAAAGTGGGATTACCGGGGTGTTTATGGACGACAGCGATCTCGCTGTACGCTCAGCGAAAGACGGCTTCAACTGCCTCTTGGGGTACAGAGCAAGTCTCGAGGAACCGAATCAACTACCGCGCAGGCTGCGCAAGGACTACCAAGATGAAAAGAGTTGCAGTGTTGTGTCTTGCAGCAGTCGCCGCTAGTTTGACTGGCTGTGCTTCGATGCAGAGGACGGAACAGGTCTGGGAGGGTTCGGGCAACTTCAATATGGACCAGGGCCAATGCCAAGCCCAGGCCTTTGGAACGCCGGGCGCCGGCAGTCTTCAAATCGCACTGGTCTACAACAGTTGCATGCGCGGCAAGGGCTGGCAGCTAGTCGAGCGACCGCGATAAGCACGTCTCAGCGACTCCCCAGTTAGTCGCCTACATCTTCCGCAAGCCGCCCATTGAGGCGGCTTTTTTGTGGCCATTCGCTGTGCATTCGTCCAGCTTAGGGTTTTTCCTTCGAGCTTTTTTGAAAGCTTGCTTGCATCTCTGTTGGAAAGCATGCTTTAATCGCTACACGCCCACCAACCACCCGGAGAGCACATGGCCACGAAGAAGACCCCGATCGAGAAACCGCTGACGCCGCGGCAGGAAGCAGCTTTGGCTGTGTACGCATCGCTGATTGGCGGCCTGGCGAACCAGGTGCTGAACGCGGAGAACGGCGAGGTGTTCCGGGCACTGCGGAAGGAATCGGTCCATGCGGCTGATGTGTTCTTTCAGGGCCTGCCGGTTTAACCCCCCACGGATCAACGCAGCAAGTCGCTGCACCCATAGGAGAAGCGAGATGAACTTCAACACTGTCCGAATCGAAGCCCAAAGCATTGGGACCAATGCCTTCTCGACGTACTTCGTCGAATTGCTCAACGTAGCCGGCGCCGGCACCACGCCGCTTCAGACCTTGCTTGTGACCGAAGACAAGGACGAAGCCCGCGCCTTTGCTCGCAACTACGCCGATGAGCACTTCCTGCGCGTGGAAGACGAAACGCTGGTGCAAGAGGCTGTTGCCGCCTTCAAGGCCCGCGGGTACGTTGCAGAGGCCAAGTACAAGGCGATGGCATCGGCTTCGCTTGAGCGTTCCATCGAACGGGCTTATGGGAGAGCGTCCGCATGAACGCCATCGCCAAGGCCTCTCCCTCTGTTGCATCGCCTAAGCCCGCAAGTGGTGCGGTGGCTGATGTCGTAGAGACCTGTTCGGGCGCCTCAACATTTGACGGAAGCGCGGCCTATGAAGCGTATCTCAATGTCTCCTGCGCTACCCCCGCGCATCCAGCCCCGGCATCCTCTCCCTCTGTTGCATCGGTGATCGTGGGAGAAGAGAAGTGAGCGGGCTGGTTCTTCCGTTGAAGGGCGTTTACTTCGACCAGATCAAGCGCGGCGAGAAACTGCGCGAGTTCCGACTTGCCACGCCGTACTGGGTCAAGCGCCTGCAAGGCCGACGTTACGACCGGATCGTGCTCACGCGCGGATACCCGCCTCGGGATGACGCAGAGCGCCGCCTGGTGCTGCCGTGGCGCGGCTACCGCATGCAAATGCTGCAGCACGAGCATTTCGGGCCGACGCCTGTGCATGTGTTCGCGATCGACGTCTCTGGATTGCCAATCGCATCGGAGGCCGCATGACCGCCTTCGCCCACATCGTCGAGTTCCTGAGCTGGACCAATTCCACCGACCGTGCCCAGCGTGACATCGAACGCTGCAAGAGGTTGGTTGCTGAGTTGGAGGGGCAGTCATGAGCGCGCAGCACGACCGAATCGTGCGCGTGTGGGAAAGCATGCCGGGCGATTGGCTGAAGAACTTCGGGTACATACAGTTTGCCGAGGCCTTGATTGCCGAATTCCAGCTTGAAAGCAAGCAGGAGCCGGTCGGCACTGTCGAGCGCATGCCGGGCACCACCGGCTTCGGGATCGCTGTGTTTGAGAACTCGGCCGTGCCAATCGGCACCGCGCTCTACACCCAACCTCTCGCCTCCCTCCCCTCGGAGCGCCCTGAGGCAGAGGATGGATGGATCAGCATCGCAGCGCGTTTGCCGGAATTGGGCCAGTCCGTAGCGCTCATCGACGCGGACGGTTGGGAGAACACAGGCGGCGATCTGCAAATGAATGTCCGCGCCTGTGGCTATCTGGAGGAAATGGGCTCGACGCCTTACTGGGCGATCCGCGGCGAGCGCGCAAAGGACGTCAACGCCTTCACGCATTGGCTCGCACTTCCCGCTCTTGCCGCCTCACAAGGAGCGCAGGAATGAGCGACCTGACCTACGACTGGGATGCCGGCCTGTCCGAGCCCGTCCACTGCGCGTTCAACGACCACGAGGAAGGACCGGAGCTTCTGACGGCCATCGTCGGCGGGATCGACCTCTACCCGATGTTGACCGAGCGGCAAGTCGCGCACATCGAATCCATCGCCTACAGCCACCTTGAGCGGCAGGCAGCGCAGATCAACGGTGAACGGCGCTACGAAGCGCGAAAGGAATACGCATGAGTAACGAACTGACGCCTTGGTTTCCGGCAAAGGTGCGGCCAGTACGGGTCGGCTACTACGAGCGCGACTACGGCATTTCTGTCGATGAAGTGCCGGACTATTGGGATGGCCGTCGCTGGTGGGTGGTGCCGGTCTCGAATCTTAATGAGCGTATGGCAGGCGTTCCAAACCTTCCATGGCGCGGTCTTGCAAAAAAGCCATGAACCGCCTTCGCTACACCGCCGCTTTCGTGCTGCTGATCCTCACCGTAGCGCTGTACTTCACCAACAGAGACACCGACCACCAAGAGCGTACTTCGCTCACCGTTTCCGATTCGATCAACGCGGCGAGAGTCGCACAGAAGGAGTAAGCATGTCCAAGCACGTCATTGAAGGCTTCATCGTCTGGGAGAAGTGGAAAGACGAACGCAATGAGAACGCCAAGTTCAAATTCCAGAGCTATAAGCCGGGCAGCCCTTCTGACTGCTGGGACACGGTTCTCGTCGGCCCTCACTCTTTTGAGTTTGATGTGCCGGACGACTTCAACCCGGTGCCGCTGCAAGTGGGCATGTTGGAGGCGCAGAAGAAGGAGTTGCGTCTGAAGCTCGCGCAGGAACTGATCCGGATCGACGAGAAGATTGCCAATCTCACCTGCCTCACGAACGAGGTGGCCGCATGAGAGCCGACCTCTCCCCCGACGACTTCCAGGGCCTCATGCAGACCCACCGCGAACAGGCTCGGTTGCGCTCCTTCAGCCAGACCGCGATCGAGTGCAAGGTCAGCGCCCGCGAAATCCTCGACACCGTGCTTGTTGCCTCCTTGGCGTGCTCGCCGGTCGTCGCCTTCCTCATCTCTCTGGTGATCTGACATGAATGCCATCCAAACCATCAGCGACTACGTTTACGGGGCCGAAGTCGGTTTCCAGAACGTGCTGGTCGACCGCTCCCTGAACTTCGAGCGCGAGGCCGGCTTCGCCATCCAAGTACTCACCGCCAGCGACTACGTGGCGAAGCTGGCTGCGGCTGACCGCCAGTCGGTCATCAACGCCGTCACGAACATCGCGGCCATCGGCATCAGCCTGAACCCCGCCAAGAAGCAGGCGTACTTGGTGCCGCGCAACGGGAAGATCTGCCTGGACATCAGCTATATGGGCTTGATCGACCTCGCGATCCAGTCCGGTTCGATCCTCTGGGCGCAGGCCGACCTGGTGCACGCCAACGACGCCTTCACGCTCAACGGCTTCGACAAGCCACCGACGCATTCTTTCAACCCGTTCTCCAAGGACCGGGGCGAGATCGTCGGCGCATACGTTGTCGTCAAGACGACCAGCGGCGACTACCTGACCGACTGCATGAGCAGCGACGAGATCGACGCGATCAAGAACCGCTCGGAATCCGTGAAGGCCGGCCGGTCATCTCCATGGAAAACCGACTACGGCGAGATGGCGAAGAAGACGGTCGTGAAGCGCGCCTACAAGTACTGGCCGAAGTCGGACCGGCTGGACGAAGCGATCCACCACCTGAACACCGATGGCGGCGAAGGACTGGCGGCCACAGCGAAGCCGGTCGTGATCGATGCTGGCCCAGTCATCGAGCAGGCGCGCGCCACAAAGACCGTCGAGGAACTGTCTGCCTTCTGGGCCGAGAACAACGGCAAGCTGGCAAACGACCTCGCCGCGCACACCGCGCTCAAGAAGGCGTGCCAGGCGCACAAGGCCCGCCTGCTGGCTCCGGCACAAGACGACGTAACTGACGTGGAGGCGAAAGATGCCGTGGCTCAAGCTTGAACAGGGTAGCGAGGCGTGGTTGTCGGCGCGCCGGGGCATGGTGACGGGCTCGCGCTTCAAGGACTGCCGCGACCGTCTCAAGAACGGCCAGCCGTCCAAGGCATGCCTGGACTACGCGCGAGACATCGCCCGTGAGCGCTGCGGCGGCACCGCCCCGGCCAAGTTCGTGAACGCCGCCATGCGTACCGGGACCGAGCAGGAACCCGTGGCCCGCGCGATGTACGAAGCCCAGACCGGCCATATGGTTGACGAGGTGAGCTTCTACGTGTCGGACGATGGGGTGTTCGGCCTCTCGCCTGACGGCACGATCGACGACGACGGCGTGCTTGAGATCAAAACCCTCGTTTCCAGCGACACCCTGTTCACCGCCCTGGTCGACGGCGACCTCTCCGCCTACCGCGATCAGTGCCTGGGCTACCTGTGGCTGCTGGGCCGGCAGTGGGTCGACCTCTGCCTCTGGATCCCCGACCTCGCCAACGCCGGCCGCAAGGGCCTCCACATCGTCCGCATCGACCGCGACGACGACGAGATCGAAAAGCTCGAAGCCGACCTTATGAAGTTTGCCGTGCTGGTCGACGAGTACGAAACCAAATTGCGCCTCAAGGCCGCCTAAAGGACAAACCCCATGCAAATCCCTGAACAAACCGCCGAGCGCGCAGCATTTGAAGTCTGGTTCTGCGAAGACGGAAACTATGAGCAGGAGTGGCTCGACGGGCGAGTTGTCGCCGGCGAGTTCCTCTACTCGAATGCCGACACAGAAAACATGTGGCAAGCATGGCTAGCCGCTCTCGCCACCACCAAGGCCACAGCACCAGTGGCGCGCGAGGATTTCGACAAGCTGTCGGCCGACCTGACGCGGGCAAAGAATCTGGTGGTGCAGCTGCACAACGTGCACCCAGCGACGCGCGCGATGATCGAAGACGCCACAGGCTCATGGTTCGTGTGGGGCCAGGACCGTGATGCCGCACCCCCTCCGGTGGAAGCCATAGGGGAGCCGGTGGCGTGGAGCAAGGCCATCGAATGGGGTCCACGGCAAAGCGAAATGGTTGTGAAGTTGACGCGCAAACGTCAGACAGACCACGGATTCAACACGCCTTTGGTCCTCGCCACCCCTGCTACACCCAGCAGCCAGGATGCACCACGGGCAGAGCCTGCGACCGTCGAGCTACAGCAAGGCTGGGTCCGCTACGAGAAGGCACGCAGACTTAATCCTCGCCAGTGGGCCGAGCTGCACGCACGAAATCTTGCGGGCGAGACTTTCGACGACATGATCGACGCGCTCCCGGCGCCAAATACGCCAGTGCCGGATGTGGCAGTGCCTGCGGGGCTGAGTGATGCGCAGCTGCTGGATTGGTTAGAAAAGCACGGGGCCACGGTAGAGATCGTGAAGGTAGGTCCTGGATGGTCGTTTCGAGTCGGTGGCTCGAATCGGACTCTACGCAGCAACCTTCGCGGCTCCATCCGCGCCGCTCTGGCCGCATCTGCACCCGGTGCCCCAGACCTCGCGCAAGCCCAGCAGGGCACGGAAGGAGGCGTGTGATGGATCAGAACAGGATCGACGCACGTGGCGCCAGCATTGCCCGCGCTGCAACCGTTGCCCCCGCAGGGGCTGACCTACCACAGGGAGCGCTGACGGGCGAGCCGGTGGCGCACGTCGAAGACCCCCCGCTCTACAAGCTGGCCGAGAAATGGGCCAGCGCCAGCTACGAAGAAGGGGCCGAGCGAAACCGCATCGGCGCCACCATCGCGAGCATCACGAAAGTCTCGACTGCCGAAATCGATGCGCGAGACGCCTTTATCGCCGCTCTTGCTGCACGCTCAGGTGCTACAGCAGCGGCAGGAGTGCCGGACGACGAAGCCATTGAAGACTTCCTCGCGGCGCGCATGACGCCGGAGGGCCGCGTCCCAATGCTCGCCACCATCAAGGCCGCGCTGGAAAAGTGGGGCGCCGCACCTCTCACAGCGCAGACAGAAACACAGCCCGCAAGCGAGGCGGTGGCGATTACCCGCGAGCGAGCTTTGGAAATGGGTTGGCATCCACGCGACTTGCACATCGCCACCCCCGCGCAGCCAGCCCCGGCACCGGGTGCGGGGAAGGGGGAGAAGCTGTGATCGCCGCGCTCTACGTCGAGACCGACGGCGGCTACATGGGTCTGCCTGGTGTGGATCCATGGGATGAACCGCGCGACGCACGCAAGTACAGCGGACCGCACCCGGCAGTGGCGCACCCGCCGTGCCAACGGTGGGGCCGATTCTTCCACGGCAGCACACGAAAGCCACATCAGTTCAAGCTCGGCGACGACGGGGGATGTTTCGAGGCTGCATGGGCCGCGATCCGGCAGCACGGCGGTGTGATTGAGCACCCGTGCGACTCGCGCGCCTGGGAGCACTTCGGCATCAACCGTCCGCCACGATCCGGTGGCTGGGTGGCTGACGGTCATGGCGGCTGGACGTGCTGCGTCTACCAGGGCAACTACGGCCACTTCGCCGGCAAGCCGACATGGCTGGTCGTGCACGGCGTCGCGCTGAGCGATCTGCCTATCTTGCGCTGGGGATCGTCCGGCCAGCGCATCCACCCGGTGGCCTTGGCCAAGCACGGCTACGAGAAGGCCCGCCGCATCGGAATGATGGCCATGGTCGGAGGCAAGGACAAGACGCGCATCCGCAATGCCACGCCGGAAGCGTTCAGGGACGTGCTGATCGCCATCGCGCGGTCTGTCGCACCCCTCCAACCCACTCCCCCAGAGCCACTACACGGAGAAGGCAAATGAGCGACACGGCAATTCTTCAGCGGCTCGACAGCCTGACCGCGGCGTTCGTTGCAATGTCACGGCTTGTCGGCGCCAGGCTCACGCGCACGCAGATGTGTGAGCGGCTGGGCATCTCGAGCAAGACCCTCACGGATCGCGTCAGGCGCGGCGTGGTGCCGTCGCCGGGCAAGGACGGCAAGTGGCTGGTCTGCGAGGTGGTCGAGTGGGAATCACGCGAGGCGTCGCGCAATGTCTGAGGCGGAGGGGTTGAAGTACGTCAGCGCCTGCTTGGTGTTGGACCAGCCGAACACCTTGCAGAGCGTTAGTACGTCCAGCTTCCGCGCCATCGCCGTGGCGGCCGTGTGGCGGGCGTCGTGAAACACCAGCCCCTTCAGCCCAGCCTTGGCGCGCGCCCTGCGGAACAGCGCGTCGAGGACGGTCGACTTCAGGCCGAACACCGAGTCCTTGTCCCAGTCCTTCATCTGCGCGATGAGGCGCTGGGCCACGGGTGTGAGGGGCACGTCGCGGCGCTTGCCATTCTTCGTCACCAGCAGGACGACGTGATCGCCCTTGACCTGCGCCCATTGCAGGCCGGTCAGTTCGCTGGCACGCATGCCGGTGGCGAGGGCCGTCAGGAAGCACGCGGCCACGGCGCCGGACACGCTGCGCACCGGGAAGCCGTAGCCGAGCGCGCGCAGCACCTTGCGGGCTTCGTCGTGGCGGATGATCCGGTCGCGATGCGTCGGGCTGGTCGGCTTGCGAACGTCTCGCACCGGGTTCACCTTGATCCACTTCCACTCTCGGCGGGCCGTCTCCAGCACAGCAGACAGCAGCCCCAGGTCGCGCAGCACGGAACCGCGCGAAGTCGTCGTGAGCCGGGCGTCGCGCCACTTGCTGATGTCGTCGGTCGTGATCGCTTGGAGGCGCTTCTTCACCGGCAGCGCGGCGTGCAGTTCCTTCTCGAAGGCGGCGAGACGAATGGTTTCCCAGTGCCTGCCGCGCTTCTTCGGCGATTCCTCGTCGCTGTACCGCCTGAGAGCGTCCCTGAGCGTCTTTCCAGCGCCCGGCCCACCCTTCCCCTCGGCCTTCAGTTCGATCGATCTGCGCGCGTTCCAGTCGTCGGCCTCGCGCTTCGTGGCGAACGTGCCGCTGTCGCGCTGGCCGTTGATCTCAAGCTGGACACGCCATGTGCCCTGCGGCGTCTTCTTCGGTGCAGCCATCGGGGGATTCGTCGGGGGAATTTCGGGGGAGGAACTTCCCGCACTCTGTCGTCTGGTGCGGAAAGGGCCGGCCGATCATACCCAGCGGAACCCAGTAACTACGCCGGTTTTCCCTCTGTAGCGGAAAACCGAAGACTTCTATACACTGACCAATGGTGCCCGGAACGGGCGTCGTACAGGCCCTGTTTATGCGGGTCTGCGGGAAATCCGGGGGGATTTCGAGCGGTCAGTTTGTTTTCCCCGTTGTCTAGCCGGGCGCGTTTTGCTTGGCCGATGACGATTTTAAGCGCTGAGTTTCCATCTGGGCACTTCGCCCGCACTCCCAAGAAAGTGAGCCTCAAATGAGCATCGCCTACAAACACCGCCGCTGGAGCGACAACGACAAGCACCTCGGCCCATTCCTCTACAGCCGCGACCAAGGCTCGAAGCGTTTCGGCTTGATCGCCATATCTGGCGGCGACAAGAATGATGACGATGCGGCCTCATGCCACCTTCGCTTGCATGCGTTCGGGCATACGCTGATCTGCGACCTGCCGCCGATCCTCAAGCCGTGGCGGCGTTGGGTTGACATGACGAAGTACGATTGGCACAAGGGGCCGGGCGATGGCTACTGGGATGTGCATGCCGTCCAGTACGGCTTCATGTACGGCGAAGGGTTCCTACAGGTTTTCCATGGCCCCCAGACCGGCGACAGCGAGACGACGCGAAGCTGGTGCAAGTTTCTACCGTGGACCCAGCTGCACTTCCATCGCCATACCTATCGGGGGCTGAACAACGAAGTTTTGCGCGAATGGATCGAACCCCGGCGACGCCAACGCGGCGGCAGCCTCAGCCGATACGACGAGCAGCGCGAGTTCAAAGAGTCCATGCCTAAGGTCGCTTTTGAGTTCGACGACTTCGACGGAGCGCGCATCGTAGCAACGACGCACATTGAAGAGCGCGAGTGGACTTTCGGCGAAGGTTCATTCCAGTGGCTGCGCTTCTTCCGGCGCAACAAGGTGAGCCGCTCCTTGGCTTTGGATTTCAGCGCCGAAGTCGGACCTGAGAAAGGTTCGTGGAAGGGCGGAACCACCGGGCACAGCATCGAAATGCTGCCCGGTGAACTGCACGAAGCCGCGTTCCGCCGCTATTGCGAACAGGACCATCGCAGCAAGTACCGGCCGTTCAAGATCACGTTTATCGGTCGCGCGCCAACCTGACGCCCCGCCTATAACAAGGCCCCCATCTCGCAGCCATGCGCAAGGCTGCGAGCATCGATACTGTATGCTCATACAGTGGCTCTACTCTTCGATCTCATCGTCACCCGCGAACAAGGGAAGGTCATCCCAGCGTGGCGCCATGCGTTCCCGGTGCGCCTCTTGGGCGTGTCGGTGATCGTCGAGCACGTCTTCGAAAAGCAGCTCGCCCGGTACATATCGCGTGCGCGCGTGCTGAATCCTCCGAATGACAAGCCATGCCCGAGCCCTATCTGGGATGCGCGGCTCATCGATCTGACGCCTGATCGCCTGGTTGTGGGTGGCTTCGAACGGGTCGAGGATGGAATCGGCGTCGAGCGGGACTACGCGCAGAGTTGGGTGCTGCTGCCGGCCAAAGGCTGATGGGTCAGGGCTTCAACCGCCCGCCCAGCGAGTAATCCACCGGAGCGGCAGGCTTGCCCGCCAGAGCGGCGGCCCGGCATTCGTTGTACTGGCCGGCGAGCTCCACCAGCTTGAGCACCGTAGCGCCAAAACTCGGGTCGGTCAGCTCACTGATTGCCGGGCACGACGCCACCAGGAGCGGGCTCGGGCGCCCGTCCAGCGATCGCGGCGTTGATGTTGCGCAGCTGGCCGTCAGTATTGACGCACTCAGAATAGCGAACGTTTTCCCGCACCTCCCGCTCAGTGCGCTGAACGATCGTCCGGTTGACCGGCTTGAGTTTGGCGATGGCATCTGCCGCTCCTTGCTGTGCGGCTTCTCGGGTTTCGAGCACCGCCTTGTTGATCTTGGCCTGCCCTGCAATCTCGCTGTCTTTGCCGACCCCCTGCCCGTAGAAGAAGGCGCCACCGACTGAGGCGCCCCACCCCACCACCACAGCAAGGATCAGGTACGGGTTCATGGCTTGTCGCTCACAAAACGCGCTTCACCGACCACAACGGAGTTTGTTGCTCGTGGACGCTCCACAACGGTCCTCCAAGGGCACGCGCTCGAGCTGTGGCCGGAGCCGCCGCAGAGGCAGCAGGCTTTCACGTCGACTCCACCCGGTATGCGTCGCGCAGCCGGCCGTCGTAGTTGTGCTTGGCGTAGCTGGGGCCGTTGTAGAGCTTGGCGAACATGGCCCAGTCCTGCGCCTTGAGCGCGCGATGGATCGCCCCGCCGCGGTCGTTCTTCAGGAAGGACACGAAGGCGTCGAGCTGCTTTCCCTCGCTCTCGTACATGGCGTTGATGAAGCCTTGCAGCGTCATGTAGCCAGCCGTCTGGTGGTTGAACCCCATCAGTTGGAATTTCCCCCACGACGCGGATTCAAGCGCGGCGGTACGGTCGAGCTTCGCGGCTTCTGCTAGGCGCCCGTGCTGCGCCGAAGTGGGGCCGTAGCCGCCCGGCGTCTGGTTGGAGATGCTCGGGTGCGTCGCGTCGAACCGGCCCTGCGTGCGCTTGCTGAACACATGCCGCTCAAAGAGGATGGTCGGCTCACCCGTGGCGAGGAAACCGCCGTTCGGTGCCTCGATTTGTGCCACTGCCTTGATGCTGGCTACGTCCACGCCGAGGGTTTCGGCCGCGCGCGTGAAGTCTTCGGATGTGAGGGTTTTCATGGCTTCACCGCCACATTCACCTGCACTTCATCGGTGCCGACATCCGTAGTGACTTCTCCGGTCTTCACGGCCTGGTTCAGCGTCGCCTCTCGCACCGACTTCTGCTGCCATGCCCGCGCGGCCGGAAGGACGACCGTTGCCAAGAAGATCTGCAAAACCATCGTGGTTCCGGGGCTCAGCTTGAGAATCCCCGCCACATCGGGCCAGCTCGACAGCAGCGCGTCAAGGATGTTCAGCAGGTAGGGGAACAGCGCGGCCAGCATGCCGATGTACAGCGAGATCGCCTTGTACCAACCGGCAGAGACGTGCTTGTCGTACCACGCCCAGAACGATGCTTTAAAGTCAGTCATTTCCGTCCACTCCCAGGTTCTGCGGCTCGGCCGCGTAGGATTGCGATGCCTTCCTTGATGTCGCCGAGCGACTTGCCCTGCTCCTTCATCTCGAGCTTGATTTCTGCGATCGCCTGCGTGGTCTGAGCGCGCTCGATGAGAGCCACGGCCTTGACCTGCTCGAGGTCGGAGCGCGTTTGCACTTGGTCGGTCTTGATGGCGCCGTAGGCAGCGAAACCGCCGACCACAAGGACGACGATCTGCAGAACGTGGCCCGTGTTTAGGGTCGGATCGAAGCGCACATACTTCCTTTGTGCTCCATCGAGCGGTTGAAGACCGCTGTCCAGCGGCGTGGAACGTGAGCGTGAAGAGGTCATGGCGGCCTCTCAGGAGTACTCGTAGACGAGGATCAGGCCGGGGCCACCAGCGCCGCCTGGCTGGCCGGGCGACGACGTACCATTGATCGCGCCACCACCACCGGCCCCCGGGCTGCCGGCGCCGTAACCACCGCCTGTTGCCGACCCAAGGCTGCGCCCGCCGCCACCGAACCGCGACGGGGCGCCAGCGCCGGAGACGAAGGCGCCGGTACTCAAGGCCTGCGCCGGCCCTCCCTGCTGGCCCTGCGTATTCAGGATGTTGCCGCCCGTGGCCAGTCCGCCATCAGTGCCGCCAGTAATCAGATACGGAGGGACAGCATTGATCGAAGTGCCGCCGAGGCCACCAGGCGCGGTGAGCGAGCCGAAGATCGTCGTCCCTCCATTGCCACCGCCGCCCGCGCCCGCGCCACCGATGGTGTAGGCCTGAGACGCCGGCAGCACGTCGAAGTAGTGCTCGAAGCAGGAGCCGCTACCACCACCAAGCCCGGTGCTGACGTTGGCCGCGCCAGTGG
>Ga0247807_10000229_pt1 | contig 37836 bp, 36 predicted proteins | sample UWRJL074202C1_FD_179931 | JGI IMG/M metagenome (GOLD analysis project Ga0247807, IMG submission 179931) | Plant litter microbial communities from Arlington Agricultural Research Station in Wisconsin, United States - UWRJ-L074-202C-1 | ecosystem: Environmental > Terrestrial > Plant litter >...
GAGTGTTCCCCCTCTCCTCAAGTGTGTTCCCCCTCCCCTGAAGTGTGTTCCCCCTCCTCTCAAGTGTGCCTTAAAGTGTGTTCCCGTCTCTCCTCACTCCAGAGACCAGGGCGACAAGTGGCAACCCCCGCCAGCAGAAAATTAGTTTGATATGTCAACCTCTTCACTTGGATTTATTGGACAATAGTAGTTGGTATTTCGTTGTCAGGGAGGATCAACGGCCACTCCTGCCCTGGATAGCCATTCGAGATTTCCATATGAGCAACAAGGTCTTCCAGGCGTATTTGGGCTCACTCAGATCGCACATGCTATAGTTCATATTGGTCGTTGGCAGGCTGTAAGAGGAGGGATTTAACCGAGCCCCCTTTCCATTATCATGCTCACAAAAAGTTAGGCGATATCACGTGGTGCTGGACACTACCACCTTCTTGTGGCCACATCACACTATTCACAACAGTAATTGCAATTTTGAAGCATTCTGCCGGGCCAATGCTTCCATCATCAATTTAGCTGGAGAAAAACTGTACTCTATGCTCTATGGGATCATCATTTGTAATAGACTGATACTGGGCTTAATTATGCTTTCTTTAGAGACTGAATTGAACGAGCTTCGAAAACGCTGTCCTCGTAGCTTTTTCTTATACTTAAATAAGTAAAACAACTTTTGAGTACAACTCTGTCGTTACATCAACTCTAATCCAAATCCCTCAAATTTCACCTCCAGGTCTTCACCAGGCATCGGTCTTGCGGCATAAACTCCCACCCAAACTTCACTATCGCCCTTCTCGCTCAAGATCCACGTCACCTCCCTCAGTGGGGACTTCTTCTCCCCATCCACCGCATAGACCCATAATGTGTCATCTTTCTCATGCCTTTCAACCAGCAGCGAGACTTTGTTACCATTTTGGATGTTCGTCTGGGCTAGACTCCAATCCGCGCTACGATCCTTGACTACGGTGGACACGTAAGCAGCACCTTGGTAAAACTCGATGCCGGTTTTGATCCATTTGCTTTCTTTAATGTCGCTCCCAGGGGTGGGAACTATGAAAACGAGTCCACCTTGATCGTAAAGTGCCCTACCATTTGTCAGCCATCTATATTCGGGAAGCCATGATATGAAAACCCATCAAAATATGAATTCAAGCTGAGAACATACTTCCAATCTGCGGAAACAGTGACACGTAGACTTTTGAAGTCTTTCAGTTTTATTGTTTTATAGAAAATAGGAGCATTGAAGGTACTGATTTCTGGCGGTCCGGGTTTTCCTGTATGAAATAAGTCATTGATTTTTCAACAATAAGGAACAAAGCTAGAGAAAACAGGTGCATACGCCATATATCTGTTGGAGTCTCGGGATTCAAGACAAATGAAGTAGCCGACGGTTCAGGTGTGGCTCCTGGCTCATTGAGGCAGGAGAATTTCAAGTCAGCCATAATTGATTCAAACAAGATTGTTTTGAAGAAGGTTTTTGAGTAACTAGATGGAGGGGTGGAACATATGGGGAAGGCTTTGATCCGAGGAAGGTTGCGTATTAATGTGGAGGTGGCTGTCACATGAGATGCATGACTAGATCGGATTGAAACCAAGCGGCGCTTTGCTTGGCATCGATTGTCCAGAAGGGATGATGTACAAAGTTGTTACTTTTCTTTTTGATTTCTTCTGTAGAAAGATCATTATGCATTCCATAATTCACAAAAGTTCTCCGTCATCGTGACAGCCCTTACGATACTTCTTATGAGCAAAAGAAAGAGCAGGATAAATGGATGACTAGTTCGCTTAGCCCTACGACTGGATATATTTGATCAAAATCTTACAAATGCTGCCTGAAGCTAATAACTACGTACATATCAAATATTATATCTTCATCTTTAAACTAATTATGGAATAACCCAAAACTCCTGCCACATGTTTCCCCCAAAAACGGACTCCATAATGCAAAGTCTAGTGCCATCATCCCAACTAATGCGAAATGCACTCCCGCTCGAACGCCAAATCCAGAATAATCCCCACAAAGATAATCACGACGGACCAGCAGTAGTCCCTTCTGATTCGTTCTTGTTTTCGTCAATTGCCTCGCCATTCTCTTTCTTGGCATCAGGGTTCAGAGGCTTGTTAAAATCATAACCGACCTAAGAGAAAAAGGTATTAGTAGTTGCAACATTCGAGAACTGGCACAGATCTCATGGAACGGAACATACATATTTGACAATGCCTAAGCCTTTGGTTCTTCCTTCACGAAAAAGTAATCTGTCACCAGGGGCAAGATATTCAGGACGTTGAACGAAACGGAAAGCTACAAGAGCACGATCTCCAGTTCGGATATATGACCGGTCAATATCCTAGGGAGTAACGGATTAGCACTCTACCGTGGTAATATGAACTAGTTTCCCGAGTGTAGAATGAGTCTGTCATTCTGGTGTCACTTACAATTATAGCACAGGTTTGAGAAACTGGGCCAACATGTAACATAGCTTGGTATTTAGTCTTGATAGTTGTAGCGTGGCTAAGAATCAAGACTGGAGAGCAGTGGTCAGCACGAAGCAACTCGATTTATCTGGGGGGCTAGTATTCACCTTCTGCGACAAACTCTCGATACACCTTTGGCGGGCTCTGATCCAACTTTGGCAGCACTACCATTCCCTTTCGTACATCCTTCCGCCGTACACGCTTCAGTGCAAACGAAGCAGATTGTCCCGCAGAAGCTACAGGAACAGATATCCTCTTTCTCTCTATCGATCGTATGCTAGTAATTCAAGTCAATAACGCGGTCGAGATGCTCTTGAAGTTGACATACCTCGTGGTGGTAAATTGACCAAGAGAGTCAGGGCCGATGAGTATAGTATCACCAGCATGTACTACACCGCTTTTGATAATGCCTGAAACAACGGTGCCAACAAAAGGGACAGAAAAGGTATCATTGATATGGAATTCGAAAGGAGCTTCTGCATCATAATGTCCATAGTGAGGAAGTATGTTCAAAAACTCCCTAACGAGATCCAAGTTTTCTCCAGTCACATTCGAAACCTGGAAAATAGGACATATACGTTGAGAAACAAACTGAGTGGCGGTGTTAATACACTCTTCTCGGTTTTTGATAAAAACCGGAATTTTCCTTGCACCTGGCGACTTTAGGATTCGGGTAATCTGGTTAATAGTCTGCTCCAATATTTGAGGTGGGCAAATATCAATTTTAGTAATAACGACCATGATTGGAACATTGAGTGCGACCGCAATGCCTAGGTGCTCTTTGCTCATGCCGATGAGACCGTTATTAGCTGCTACCATGAGGAGACAGTAATTCGGGCTTGAAGACAAAAGCCCAAAAACAGTGGTTCGAAGATATCTAAATAATATTAATTTGGATTTAAAATTGTGGGAAAGATGATTCGTGACTTCTCCACATGGAGAACTTCGGATAGTGTAAGGTGGATTGTAAGATGGATAGGAGACGGCTTACCTTTCATGGCCGGCCAAATCGGAGAAAGAAATGACCTTTGCAGAGCGTTTGCCAATCTCTTCCCAAGACAGCTTTCGTCCTGGGATGTCAGACGCAACTAGCTGCCCCATTGTATCAAAGCCCATGATTTCCATACCCACAGAAGACGTACGACCAGTTTCGATTTCCTAGAGATACGTTAATTCAAAGTTTGTAAAAATTGCAAACATAACTAATATGAGACAGCATACATGTTTATGTCGGAACAGATTCACTCGGGCTTTTCCACGGCCATCATCTAAACCGCCTTTTACAAGGACTCCCTTTACGAGTGGTTAGTATGAAATATGTTCTTGGAAGAACAGATACACACCAGCATAGTCGATTTTCCAGCATCAACGTTTCCTACCACAGCTATTCTAGTCTCAATGACCTCTTCAACAGAAGCAGGGTGTTGACGGATGAGCATCTTTCCATGGCACCCTTCACTTCCCACATCATCCGCGTCAACACCCTTTGTATATAGAACCTGGCAGTCTGATCGGACCTCCTTTGCACCGGCTACCAATCTCTTTAGAGCGATATCCCAGTCTGATTTGGTCAGCCCCATTGGGTCTCCATTGTTTTCCACCCCCAACTCGAAGATGGTTTCTCCGTGGCCTTCATCGATTCGGCTTTGTAGAAGCGCCGCAAGCTTTGCTAGATTCTCTATATCATTGCTCAGCAACAGCTCCTTGAGCTTCACAGCCGAAGACTTGTCTTCCAAGTCTAGACCGTTCAAAATTTCGAGTTCATCATGTTCTTCCACAGTACCAGTCGCAGAGGCGGTAGATGGATATCGGACGGTTTGTTGGCTTTCAACGTAATCGGCAAACTCACTCAATGCCTAATAAATCATGATTAGTAAATTGAAGTCGCTGTTCATAAAAAGTAAACGTACATGCTCTCCTTTCCGCCGGTCATGCGGGTTTTGCTTGTGCTTGTTGGTGGACATGGCGGGGTTTAAAAAGCTACCTCAATACTGTCTGTCCAATAGCAATATTTGATAGGAGTTTGGTATTTGGATGATCATTGAAGTTAGACTAAGGTAATTGGCAAGAAAAGAAAAGCAAGATCCTAACAAAGACTTGAGAGGGTGGTGGCGTGGACTATTTATGAGATGGTGATGTAGATGAAGTGGTGACTCTACTCCGAAGCCGAAATCTGGGGAAAGGTGGCACGGTTATCGATAAGAAAAGACTCACCTCAACCGACCTAACGAGTCATACAGATATATTGACGCACTCAATTAAAAATACCAACATAGGGCTGAGAGACATAAAAATGAAGCGGGAATTCATAGGTGCTGGATATGCAAGACTCTAATCAAGCGGAAACTTTGGGACCATTTTGTGCGTTTTGTAGCTAGCTATGCCCATACTCCATATGCTCTAAAAGGGTATTTTCCATAAATGCCTGGGAAGTAACTAGCAGTTTCTTCCATACCAATGCCCCAGTCCCTAAATAAGCGCCCAGTCTATTGTATACTCTTTTGGTCTCATGAAGGTGCCTGTGGCGATATGAGGACCACGCTGTCACCTGTATATAGTGTTAATAAGGCTCCAATAACACTTCACCCAAATAAAAATGCTTACCTCGGACAAATAGCATCTCCGATTTCTTGTGAACCGTCTGCCGATAAATATGTTAGACTTTCAACCTGTATGGCATGGAGGGGTTAGCTTGCCTTCATAACCTCCTCTTCGTCCTCATCCTCCTCAACTACATAGACAGTTTCCTCTACATCACCGAGTACCAAGTTGCAATGACTATCGTATGCCTGCTTGCCGTCAGTAGATACCTCTGAAGGCGTAGACAAGTGTGGTACATGTAGCCTGCCTTTCAGCTCTCGATCTCCTCTGAGCTTCACGAACACAATCTCATCAAGGCAGAGGCGCACAAGATCAAGGGGCTCCGAGGCTGGAGCGGAGTTGTTATCATCAACGTCTGCCATGATGTATTTGAGCTTGTGGTGGTGTTATGCTGGTGGTTGTCGCAAAGCGTTAGGTTGTTTGGTCGTGAAGCTCAAAATGGAAATGAACTCTGCCGCCAAGACTTCTCCGCATTTGTACGTGGAACCGATCTTGCATTTCACTTTCACAATCCAACAACAATGGAATAATGGAAAGGACTACAGTTTTTGAATGGCTCTTTGAATGTGCCAATTCCCATGCGAAGCTTTCTCAAGAGATTCGAGGCGATTGAGTCTCGAATCGCCTGCCATTCCCAACTTACTTCAAGCTCGGGGATATGGGGTTGCCCATTACCGCGGATTCAACGACAGTTTCAAAGCTCCCAAAACTCACCTCCTACCTCCGAGCATCGTGAGACCGCATCGCGTGACTATCCTGACCATGGCACCGAACGAGATTCTACTCAATTGCCTTTTACGACACAGATATTGAAACCTGTACGCGAAGATGGAGCACACATATCCGAATCATATTTCTGGACGAGATTACCAACAGCCACTCTTCAATTCTCTTCGATTGGGCGCGGATATGCGAGAGATAGAGAGGTTCTGCCTCAAAAGAACACCATAAAGCGTCTCATGCGAAATGGAGACGGTGGGGAGGGTGGGGATAACAGTGGGGATGCGGTCTTCACGACACAAGAGGAAATTAGAGTTGACACTACTCGACAGCATGGAGATGTCATAGACTTCGCAGATATCGAAAGGTCATTACCAGAATCTGAGAATTCTGGCACGCACGCTGACAAAAGTACTGCTGCGGTTCTTCGTGCGAACGCTCGGCGAAAAAATGCATCTACAACACAACCCAGGAGATTGCGTGATGAAAGCGAAAGCGCTCAGGAAAATAACAATGAAGATACGGCCACAGGGTCTATGGTACGCATTCGTCGAGTGCAGCGCCAGAAACGGCGGTCAATCCTCGTTGAATATGGCATCATAACACCACCAGAAATTGGCTTGGAAAATACCGATGTTCCACAGCCTCTTTTCCGTCGTGATGAGAGTAACAATATAGAAGCTTTACAGGCTCGAATATACAGTGCACTTCAAACCCAGGATTCACATACGGTTTTTCAAGAGCTTAGATCCATTGCTTACTTTCAAGAGAAGCCAGTTCTATCCGAAATTCTTACCTCTTTGCCAAACACCACTTTTGCAGAGGTGCTTCGGCATCTTGATCCAAGTTCTTTTGTTGGTCGTTATGTTAAGCTTCATCAGGAAATTGGAATATTCCATATGCAACTTCTCGGTCTGCCCTCTAGAGATCCACTAGGATACCATCAGTTCTGTCATATATTCCTGTCTGAGATAGATAATATTCTTCACGCACGTCGCCAAATATTGAAAAGATCGACGTTGATAGAATATCGATACTTACTGAGATGCGCGAGGATAACAGGAAATATGCCATATGCGGAAGAAATATGGAAAAATATGAAAGAAGACTCGGTCGCACCAGACATCAAATGCTACAATGATTACCTCGCCACTAGGTGTTATGGGGAGAACTCCAACGTCTTGCAGCGCCGCAGGCTTAGGGTCATCAGTCACAACACTCTCCCGAGAACATTTGCTGTCGAAGATCAGCCATTGGGCTTGCGGGGCCATGCTGTGAAGCGCACGGCAGACCCCGTAGGTATCCATTCTATGTCATCTAGCCTGTTCATGGAAATGATGGAAGCAGGGATTCCCGGAGATGAGGAGACTTTCTGTTTGTTGATGGTAGCTTCAGCCCGCGAAGGCAGACTCGATAGTGTAGCCGCAATCCTTAAACGTGCATGGGCAATTGATGTCGAGGCTGTTGAAGCAAGTGATGAGAAGGATGTGCCGCCAGTCAAGAAGTACGCGCCCGAGTCCTCATTCCACCCCTCGGACAAGCTGCTGTTCACGCTAGCTCACATTTATGGTATCAACAATCGAATATCACAGGCGATGCGGCTAGTGGACTATGTATCTCGACAGTTTAATATTCCGATTCCTCTTCTTGTTTGGGATGAATTGTTTAGGTACACTGTCATCTTGTCGAGGAAACTGCGGAGAGGGTTCAGCCCTGAGTTACAAACATTCGTGGAAAAACCCGAATGGGGCCAATTACCACGTAATGCACCAGAGAGGCTATGGAGGACGATGACATCCGAGCCATATAATATCAAGCCCACGATGGAAATGCACGATGGCTTTATTCACAATTTGATCAACCACCGCTACTATGGATTAGCAAAGGAGATCATGGAGAGTGGTCGCCGTCTGCACATGGAACAAGTAGAGAACTTCAGGCAATGCCTTCTACTTGCGAAAGCAGATCAGACAAGTTCCAGTGTTGTCAATCAGGAATTTGGATTCCAGAATCCCAACGTGGAATGGAGACGACGAGAGGCCGCTTTTGCACAGGTTAAGATGAAGCGCAGCAGGCTCTATATTCGACGCTGGGTAGTTCTGTGGCTGAAAAGAGCCGGCCGTACGCTACGGTACCATTCCCAGATGACAGTTGATATGCCGGACTTTGTCAGAGCCTGGAAGGTGTTTTTGCCGCCTGTCGTAGAGTATCACCTCCCCTTTGGAAAAATTGAAATTCGGACCAAGGCTCACGAAGAGCAACGCAAGAGGCAAGAGGTGTTTCGTAGCCCGGAATGGCTGGCACTGCAGGAGAGATTGTTGGCTGAGAAGATGAAGAAACCGCTTCATGATAAGAAGTATAGGGTGGATTAATGATAACGCCTTTTCAGCAGCGGACCCAAGCTGTTTGAAAATCTGTTCCATAGGGTCAAGACATTCTAGATAAAAGATTGGGTAACAAAACCTACTATAGAAGATTTGTAACTATATCATTACATAGACAATAGACTAGGCAGTGAGCTCCAACGCGGCTATCCAAGTTCAATGTGTTTGATATTTGCAGTGCTTATTTTGCTAGTTGCTGCGGTTTTTCAGAACCGAATATGATACAAGTCGTGATACTTCTTGCTTTCACTCGCAAAACTTTACATATTCTCCTTGTTTTCAAGGCTTCTTTTCTACAATAGATGTTTCATAAACAAAATCCTTTAAAATAGCATTGGGATGCCAAACTAAACTTCCCAGGGGTAATGTCATGTTGTTGCGCCAGCCGCTGAGAGCCTGTAACCAGAAAAACAAACCTAGACCGTGTAGCTGCACGTAAAATCATGCTTTTCATTGTTTTACACGCCAACATATTTGTGGGCAACCTTGCATTGGGTTACTCAAGCACTAAATGCCTCACACTATCGTACGAAGTAAAGAATACAACCAAGCCGCACCGCGCCTATGTTCCCATTTTTTTTACCGATAGCAAGGATCAATCTTTGTGTTTGTGCAACTTGGCCTTGATCTTATCCTTCAGGCTGACCTTTTCTTTCTTTCCCGCGGGACTCGCCTCGACATCTGTAGTCTTCCCGATATCACTCCCCTTTGTACCTGTAGTGCTAGCTCCTTGAGATACCCCTTGTTCAGCCAATATACCTGCACCAGAGAGTTAGCCAATTCGATATTTCTTTCGCGTATATCCATGCATAGACCATAAACTGATCCAACAGCGGGGGAGTTAGGAGAACCTACGCTCGGCTTCCTTTCCAGCTCCCGATTTACCAGCATCAAAATCGCCACCCTCAGCTTTGACACCCGAGGCATTTACAGGCTTCTCTCCCGTCGCCTTGTTCGTATCGTCTTTACTACCTTCCGTATTAGGTGTGCTTTTTGAGGTTCCACTCTCCGTCTCTTTCGTGTCAACAGGTTGTGGCCCCGGACCTTTGAAGGCATCCGGCATAGGTTCTGTGGTCGATCCAGAGATTTCGTTTTCACTCCGCTTAGTGCCAGACTCATTCGCGCTGCCTGGTTGCGAATCTGCTCCACGTTATTATTATCATCCCCAAAGCATTTCCAACCGCCAACTCAAGGAACTCACCAGCGTTTCCCATATCAAAAGGCTCCCCCTTCTTCACGTTTCCCTTCTCCCCCGCAACCGGCTCCTTCCCGTCTCCTGTCTCGGTCTCTAGATTTCCCTTGTCGTAAGGTTCGCCCTGCTTCACGTCTCCCAACTGCCCCGCTACGGGCTCCTGGCCAGCGCTCTCGTTTCCGGCAGCATTCGAAGTTGCAGGAGTGCCGAAAACAGCGCGCGAGGCAGCGGAAGCGATATTCGTAACCGTTTCCATGTTGGTGAGGGGTTGGACGTGGAGGGGTGGGTTTGTGAACGTTTGGGGATCCGTGGTGGGCGATTTGTTTTGTGTTGGTGATACGGGTTTAAGGTGCAGTTTTGGGTTTTTGCGGTTGGATGAATGCTTGTGCGAGGAGAAATGGTTCTTTAAATATGAAGGAGCATCTGACGTCGGGGCTCGGTTACTTGCATCTCATGTCACTCAAAGCGTTTCCAGATCAAGGTAAATAGCTCCATCCACATGCTTAATTGTTACGGTTCGTGCTATATTCCTTACAAAATTGTTTTCTCAAGAGATTAAATATTATAATAGCTAGATCGTGAGCATGATAGCGATTTAAATGATACCATTCACTCTCTTGTAGCGATTAAAGTACGTTTGTTATGCCAGATTTGTTTGTTTTGCTGTTCATTTACCCCAGGTATCGCGACGTCATTCCATAGCCTTGCATAAGGCTGGCCCAAACCCCTGTTGGTGAGCTTTCCTCGGTTGTGTTTGATTCTTCAGTCATGTGACTTAACGTCAACACGCAGTATCTTGGTGCAACATTAATCTGGAGTACATTAAAAGACGCCGACGAGTTTGAAGATACCAAGGAATAGTAGGAGGAGTCATGAAGCATAACTTAATATTGTCTATCCATATAGGAATGACTAGTAAACATACATTGGCATCTCGGCTAAGAAAGGGGGAGAGACCAAGGCGGACTAAATTGGTACCAGTCCATGATGTGATCCGCTATTGTTCAAAAGAATGTCCTGAACAAAACTGATATCAAAATATGGTAATAAAAGCCGAATATCATGCTGAAGACTTAGAAATTGGTACGAGACCTGGTCTAATTTCAGCACCTGCAAACTAATGCACGCAGGCCAGCCCTTCCCTAAAGATCCGGAGCGTCCTTGGTCATCCACGTGATCCGAGTTCGCCCGGCGGCGGTGGTCGTGGTCGTGGTGATGGTGATGGTGATGGCTCGAACAAGCAACTTACACACGGACCGAGATCTGCCTCAAATCATCGAGTCATCCGACGCGAGTTTGAGCAACCCGAGTAGATTATCCAGCTATCCAGCTATCCAGCAATCAATTATCCAAGTCTTCCCCCGCCTTCACCAGCACACCGCCAAAGCCCCAAACCCCCTAGCCCACTAAGCAAGCACAGTAAGCTCCAACGTAAGCTAGCATCACGCGGCTCTTCTGCAAAACTGTTGGCTCTGGCCGTAGCGGTCCGCTGGACGAGCGCGGACGTGGCGATTCCTGCCCTGAAATCACTTGTTTGGCGCTCCTAATCACTGCATATCATATTGCTTTTCGTACGCGGCCGTTCAGCGGAGGCCAGGTCAGCTGGGAGAGGGAGCGGTAAGGAGGCCGAGAGCTCTGAGCCCGGCTTTTGTTTTTGGTGTTGGTGAGACAGTGAGCATAATGTGGAAACGAATTGGAGCGTATCTTCATTCCAACGTTCAAAGAAAACTGAGGGCGGTGTAGAGAGGTCCGCGTAATGTCTCTTGAAACATGTCTCTAGGTACCTGATATTTCTGGATGATCTACTATCTATACACGAAAAATTCAAATTCACAGAGAAGCTTGTAGGCGTAAATTATTGTATTCATAGGCTCTGCTGGAGTAGTGCCCAAACCCTAACAAAGACAATCAAAAAGCAGATGTTATACAACAGAAGATATTATCATAAGAGCATGAAATCAAACATAACAAATTCAACTATGTGTAAAAATATGCTTAGCGTCTCCTAGGCCCTGCGCCGTTTATCAGAGGGCCCTTGTGATCTATATCCAGTTGCCTGGTGATTTTTCTCTAACTCCACAATCTATTTTCACCATAACTCCTGCGTCCAAAGATATCCAAAATGCTGTGAAAATCGCTCAAGTTTGCAAAATCGCTGGTTGGTATGCACCCGTATTATGATCCAAACTCCCTAAATTGGCGGGATGATCCTGTACTATCTGACCCTTCCGGGTTTTCTCAACACTCATAGCCCACAAACGCTTAGCCATAGCGCACTGTTCAAAGTGGGCATTAAACCCATCCTCCGTGTAAGCTCTTTCAGCAATCCTCCTTGCTGCGAGAAACTGCGCACGGAACTCGGGATTTGGAGGGTGGGGTCTCTCATTGTTGAGCTTGTAATCAAATCTACAACCCTGGCATAAGATACCATCTTCCAAGGTCTTTCGCTGCTGATTGAGCCATGGAAACGCAACAGCAGCCATTCCTCGGTATGGTGGCCCTCCCATAAATGACCCAGAACGGGCCGGTGTTTGAAATCGTAACGTGAGCTTGGGTTCGCTACTTGCACTCCGGAGTTTTTGTGACGTTGTGACAGATAACTGACTGGCTTGCTCGGTGCTAACAATTGTGATCTGTTCACAATGTCGCGCAATGAGACCTCTGCGTGGGTGCAGCGGACGTCTGGTATCCCAGTCATAGCATCCCGGGACCGTTCGAATAACAGGAAAGATCCTTCGAAATTCCTCTGGCATAATTCCGAGTTCAGTCCTCGCTTTCGCAAAAGTCATGACCCCAAATTGCGGCTCATTATACAGGCAAGAATAGCAGCACCGAACTCCCAACGGAATGAAGAAAAACAGGCCAAAGTCATTGCATACCACGCAATGTTGATTGATGAGCAGCGCATAAAGCTTTTCAGCTGTGAAGTGTGAGGATGTGGTGGTCACACGAAGAGTATGAATAATGCTTGGCGCATGGGTCATCATGGACCTGTATTCCGGAAGGCTGTCCACAATGCTTCTCGTTTTCGAGTTGGCAAGTCTCATTACTCCCAAGCTGTCAAAGTCCAGTTTCCGTAGGATGTTGTGGATCATTTCCACGGGAAGTCCATCAAAATCCCCCGCCGAATTGGTGCTAGAGTTGGTAGTAACATCTTTATACCCCTGGGGCTTGTCCCCTTTGGTCAGGTTGCGTGTAATTGTAAAATCTTCTTGACCGGGAAACTTATAGGCCATAATACTGCGATTGACTAACTGTTCATCGTCGAAGGGTTTGATAGATGTGTACAAGTCATTTTCCTGATTTGTCATGCTTGGTTTGCAAAGTCAAGTTGGAAGAAATGAAAGTTTGGAAAGTCGCGGTGAGCAGAGAGAAATTTAGGTTGCCCAAATGTCTTGGGTAGCACAGTCACGTGCCAGATCCCCCTGTTCCGACCTCGCTTTTGGTGACACCGATGACAACGGCTTTGCTGGCACTTGCTTTTGGCCCCCGAGACATGCTGGTAGACTCTTGAGACATGGCGCTGCAAACTCTTCGATTGTGTAGATGCTAGAGCTGGGTCGATATATCTTGTCTGCTTTGAACTGTACGTCTACGTACGAGACCAATGAGCTGTTGATATTCGAAAGCTAGATTTGGCTTGGCCAGAAGAGGCAGGTGGCGGTGGTACAATATGTGCAATTACTGTGTCAAAATCATTCTAGCTTCTATTCTAAATACGTGTAGCAGGCCATTCATTTGTAATATCAATTAGGCAGCCATTATATCCTTATACCATTTGAGAACTCTTCCTGTAAAGCTCGGCTCTAAGTGAACGCTTTCTCTTTAAGTGAAAGTCATTGTAGCCTGTCGAAGCAAAGAGAATGAATCGTGGTCATATTCCAATTCGGGGCCGTGGCTACCAGAATGTGGTAGCTCCAGCAAACACTGGTATGTAACGATCTGATACTGTTGGCAATCAGCAATAACCGAAATCATCATCAGCTCCCAAACTCCATGGTATCAAGGCCGACCTCCTCATCCCAGGACGAGGAGAACCGATAAAAAATGGAGCAGTTGTCATCCACGAAGACAAAATTGCATATGCAGGAGCAGAAGCCTCCATTCCCGCCAAATTCCGCTCCCTTACATTTACGAAGGTTCCAGTAATCATGCCTGGCTTGTGGGACTGTCATGTCCATTACCCGGGTGCTCCTCCACCTGGAGGCGGCCAATATGATACATTTCCGGAGAACTTCGCCTTGGCTGGTGCCCGTGTGACAAGATCACTACACGACACACTCTTTGCAGGCTTCACTAGCGTTCGAGAATTGGCCGGATATGGAGGTGAAATTAGTCCTGCTGTTGATGAGGGTTCCATCATAGGTCCAAATATCTATTCTAGTATTTCCGCAATTAGTATGACAGGTGGCCATGGTGACATCCATCAGTTTGGTTTGGATACTGTGGAAAGATATTCTAACAATCAAGGCGTGTTTGCTCTCTGCGATGGCGTGCCTGAATGCGTCAAAACAGTGCGGAAAATGATTCGACGTGGTGCGAAAGTCATCAAAGTCTGTGCCACTGGAGGGGTTGGTAGTCTAGTTGACGGTCCAGAGGATACGCAATTCAGCCTAGAAGAACTTAAGGCAATCGTAGATGAAGCTGCGAGAAACAAGCGGGTGGTGGCTGCTCATTGCCACGGGAAAGAAGGAATTCTCAATGCTCTAAACGCGGGTGTGAAAAGTATTGAGCACGGAAGCTTTCTCGACAACGAGTGCGTCGCATTGATGAAAGAAAAGGACGCAATATTCGTCCCCACTCGTACTATCGTTGCTGGAGGAGTAGAGCATCCTGAATTCTGGTCTGAGGTTCAATATGCAAAATTGTTGCAAGTAGCAGCTGCTAGTAAAAGGGCATATGCTCTAGCTTTCAAAAGCGGAGTAAAGATTGCTCTTGGAACTGATCAAACTGATGCGCCTGGATCTTTCAATAGCCATGGGATGAACGGCAAGGAGCTTTGGCATGCGGTTGATATTGGAATGACCCCTCTGCAGGCAATCGAGGCCTGTACAGCTACCAGCCCAGAAACATTGGGCAAACATATGGCTCCAAAATCTGGACAACTGAAGGAAGGATACGATGCTGACTTGATTGCGGTATCAGAAAATCCCTTGGAAGATATCAGTATTTTAACTGGGCCAGATCACGTTACGCATGTTTGGAAAGGCGGCAAGCTGTTCAAATCTCCTTAGATAATGTATACTACATAGCATGCATGAATAAACATTCCTCTCAGAATCATAGCGCGGGTATACCCTGCTTCCAGGTGGATCATGTTTTGTGAGCAGCCTGTTCAGAGATGTGGTGCTGTGTGTCACAACTCCTTGAGAAATATAGATATTTGTTTGAGATATTGTATCACCCAGCACTTTGGGAGAAGGAAGAAGAACAGGACAATGCATGAACCCCTATCAGGAATTGTTGTTTTCTATAATACAAGTAAGCTCCTAGTTGATAATAATCAAGGAGTTATATAACAAAGCTTGCTCAAGCCTTGGATTTTAATGCCATCTGCATCTGTTCTATTCTGGATCGCCTTCAGCGTTTTGGTTTATACCTACTCGTTTGCGAGACTATCATAGTGAGACTTTTCATCCAGATACTCATCCATAATCCAACCCATCCAATCACTCCGCAACTGCTTCTTTGGTATGTCTAATCCTTAGTTAGTTTCCTCAGCCTTTGATTTCTGCTCGGTGGCCACAGCATCTTGTGCCTGCTTGACACCTTCCGAGCCTGCCTCTAGCTCGGCACCCTCAGTAGTAGTAGGTTCTTCGGTTTTGGGGAGTGATTTTGTCTCCGACTCATTTTTCTTTGGCTGTGGCGAGAGCGAGCGCTTTTGAAATGGTACTCGGGTCAACTTCTCTTTCTCATACCAGTCGTCCAAGAATTGTGAAACTTTGGGGCCCCAGACATCCTCACCCTTGACCAAGTCCTCATACTCAAGGGCGTTTTTACCAACCTCAAAATCTCCCTGTCTAGTTCTCTCGAGCTCAGCCATGAGTGCTGCAGAGCCAACAGCAGCACCAAGGTCATGACAAAGGGATCGTACATAGAAACCTGAAGTGACCGTCATTCGAATTCTCGCTGCTGGGGGACCTTTGACGACTGGCGCAGGTGTCGAGTCTTCGACCGCGGGCTCCTTTATATCCTCGTTCTCTATGCTTGTTACAGTCGTCTCAATCTTTTCTGTTTCTGCTAGGCCACCAGACATTTTTGCCTCGTCGCTTTCATCTACTTTCCGCCTCGACGCTGGTTGCTCCTTCACCAAATCATCCGCGCTCTCGCTCAATTTCCGTTTCTTGCTTTCGAATTCTTCCAAAGGTGTTGCATCTTTTACGTATTCCCCGCCTGGTTCGGCACCCTCTTGCTTCCAAAGCCTATTTGCAACATTTATCTCCGCTGGAGTTGCATCTTCTGACGGTGCTACGTGTTCATGTGTTCCGCCTTCCATCCACTCCACAATTTGTAGATCCAGACACTCCACACTCCGTCGCTCTATCTCTCGGGGTGGCATTTTGCCTTCCCGCGCATATTCGTATAGTGGCTTTCCATTCATTTTCAAGGCCGAGAATAGTGGTGGTAATTGCATGAATTTCCCCCGGAATTGTCCCAATGCATCCTCTACCATCTGCTGGGTGATATGTTCATATGGCGCTCTTTTCAAAACCTTACCCACTCGGTCGTAACTATCAGTTCCTGTACCGAAGAGGACAACCGCTTCGTAAGTCTTCGTACAGAGTAAGAAGTCTTGTAGAGATTTCGTGCCAGAGCCCACGCCCATAATCAGAACACCAGTAGCCAAAGGATCCAATGTTCCACCGTGTCCAATCTTGACTTTGATTTCCTTTTGTTTCCGTCTCTGTCTCTGATTGTGGTTCTCCCTCTCTCTTTGCATTTTGGCATTGGAGAGCCATGGTGCGAAAAGCTCAGATGGCTGGAATTTCTGCTGGAGATCACGAACTACCTGCGCAGAAGAGATCATTTTTGGCTTGTTAATGGCTATGCTTGTTAGTTCAATGTATCAATCCAGGAGTAGAAACTATCTACCGAAAACGCCATCCATGATTTTGCCTTTCGTCATGGTCCAGAAATGTTTCGTAACTTGCGACATTCAGTATTGCTTCCTTCACCTCCCATTTACTACTACACTTTTGTCAACACTAGAAAAAAGCGCAAGGCTAAATAAATTGCTGCCTAAGGCCTACATATCGAGGTACTAACGTCGCAAGGCTGGACCTCTCAGTGGCTGGACATGATCTTATCTTATCTTAGCGTGGTCGATCCACACCAGGACGCTTCTCTAATGTATGTATATCACGTGATCATGCGCTATTGGTTTACTCTTCTTGCTGGTCGATATGTCATCTCAGCTACTATGGCGCGCGATAGCGTTAATTGATGAGAGATCTCTCATTGTACGGAATACGTTACACCTTTCTCTTTGAATTTTCATACTAGCATTGAAGAAGTTTAATTCAGCCTCGTTCTTTGTTGACAAGTCAGCCTTGTCCCTCATCCTTCCCACTTCGTTTGCCTCACCTCCCTTTTCCCCAAATCATACCCGGTTTAAACTTTCTCCGAGGAAGCGAGATCATTCCATTTTCTATTACCCAGTGTATATGTATAATGACTCCCTCAATATCAAGTTGCTCGGAAACTTCTGAGGATGATGACGACCAAATGCTCCTGTCATCAGACAGCAAACCATTTAGCGCTGCACTGAGGTCAGGAGAAGTGAAAATTATGGATGAGGACCAGGTCTTCAAGCCTGTGCCCGCTAGCGAGGAAGAAGCTACTTTTGTGTTGAAGGATGCAATTATATTTACCAATGATTCGCAAAATCCTAAAATTGCGAATCTTCTCGAAATACAGTTCGATGAGCCTTCAATTCTTGTTGTATATGGCCGCCTTGTTCTTGAGACCGACGAGTACAGATTTGGTGAGTACTAAAGACCTATCTTGTCTCAGTATATCGCTGACGAACTGGTCTTCGAAGTTAAAAAGACAGCTCACAAGAGTTCTGAAGACGCATACATCCAGATCAAATCAGTGGCTTTTTCAATTGGCAGCGATGCCGGCAGTTATCCAGTCTGGGCTTATGGCCTAGGCCGGTGGTTTGAGATCAATCCGCGACCAGAGTACGAGGAGATGTATCATCATATGGTAGAAGGTGTAACTTTTTACTATGCACTTACCGATTTGTACGATGAAAAACCTAATGCTCGAGTAGAGCTTGCTTTATCCAGGGTAAGCCTCTGAAATTCTCTCGGCGAATCTAGGCTCACCTCTTTAGTGTGGGCAACGCAAAGGTGGAGCAGACGGATTCCTTAAGATAGTTCAAGCTGTTAAGTCACACGGGGGCTTTCTATTAGCACAGATGATGAAACCTGATCAAGACATACAATGGGAGACTACAGAAATATTTCAGTGGCTGGCGGGGGAATGTTTGGTACGTTCAAAACAGAATTATATTTGATTATGTTAACAAAAGATTAAGGAAGAGTATAAGTACTTAAAAAAGAAAGCTAATAAGGTTTTTCAACCACTACCAGAGATCAGTTTAGAAATTCCTACCCTAGCACCATGGCCCCATACGCGCAAAAGTATCGACATATCAGAAGATGAGGAAGAGTTCATATCTGATGATCAGTTGCAATATCCTCAGGGACACCGTGGATCTTCAGCAAGTTCGTCAACTGGCTCACGGAGGTTATCATCTCGATCTCGTCGTGGCAATCAATTCTCAAATTCCAACCCACCAAATTCTCAGACGATTATCAACAAGTCCGGCAAGAATGCTAGTATGACACGAATCATGGGACTAGATGATCCAGCACCTGGCGAACCCTCTGGATCAATTCTAGCAAAGCTTGCTCTTGCGGGCGCAAAACAGAATAACTCGAACGACTTCAGTATTAAGATGCTGGTTGCTTGGGTAAATCGATGCTTTTCAGTACGCAGCAAGTTTGGCGCTAAGCCTGAGAAGGGCGGGATTTCGGATCACAACTTTGCTGCTGACATCGTGACCGCTCATGCGCTTTCCATCCTAGACTATCTCCCTGTGGAATGGCGAAACCGTCGATTAGGCAGAGACCTTCGTGGGGCTCCAAAAGAAGACATGTTTATTGGCCTAACCACACAAAAGCAGAGAAGCCGCAGACAAGAGATCAGAGACGAGGCAGCAGCATTCAAGCTCAAGCTACGAAGGGAGACCAATGTTTTTAATAAGAGACCCGAAAGTACACACCACAATCCGGTCGGTCGTCCACCGAAGGTTGAAACAAGCACAACCAGCTTAAACACGGTGCGCCCAGGACGCGTTTCTGGCAAAGCAGCCGTCCTTCGTATCCCAGGTACCAGCATCAACCGCCAGATCTCCGACGACGACGAGAGCTCCTCTGATAGTGTGGAAGTGGTCGCCGGTCCCGCACGCAAACGCCGCCGTGCCTCGCCACCCGAAATGGGTGACGATGAAGAGGAGGAAGCCACATTTGGCAGCAAGTACAACCTGCCCATCCGCGAGACCGAGCTGTCGGTGAAGATTGAACCGCTGCCAGATATCGTAGATCTCTCGCCGGCTGCGAGGCAGCAGCTCGAGGACGAGAAGCAGCGAAAGCTAGATGTTGTGCACAAGGAAGCCGCGCTGAACAATCGGACTTCGACTTACCTGGAAGAATTTCTTGCTGCTAGGAAGCGTGGCCCTATCATTCGATCTCCTTTATATTAGGCTGTGGGTGTATTTGGAGGAAGGGCGGCGTTTGATGTGGATGAAAGTAAATACCTATTTGTATACCATACAGAACAACAAAACAAATATCGATTAGCGCACAAGTTTTATGTAGCGTTTAAAAATCATGAATTTTCGTGACAACATCCTTATTGTGTGAAGCGTTCCTATTTACTACCATCATGAGCGGGTTTAAAGCATTAAGGATGAACTGATGGTTTGCAGGCCATCTCCCAAGGACATCTTACCTCTTAAAAGTTCTGCAATGCCAGATATTCTCACTGTACAATAACAAACGTCAAGCATCTCCTTCTTGACCTTCTAAGATGTTTTGGTGAACATTTCTAGCTTGTGCTCTCTTGTTTTAAAGAGGACCTATTCATTATGAGAGAAGTTCTATATTCCTCTAGTAAAATATAGTATAACAGTGAGAGTGATAGTAGCTGTAAAGGCTAAACTCGAGGATTGCTGAAGCCAATTGCCAAGTTGGAAGTCAAATCTTTATAAAGACTTTGTCTGAATTATTTCATAATCTCACATACAGTACAACCTCGGTCGGATGAATTATGTTGTGCCACACATAAATGTCAAGTTCCATCTCACCCCGATAACTTATATGCAGGCTGACATATACCAGCCGAGACTCACTTGCATTAGAATATGTGGGAAGTGACTTATTCTGCAACAGCAGCGTGATGCAAATAAACTACTATGGGCAGTTTCGTTTCACGTGTGGAGAATGACCAACATCACGACGATTCCAGCCGACGGAGCGGAACCGATGTTAGGAAATGCTATGCTTTGCAATTCGAGCGCACAGAGCGGGATAATTATATTGTGAACAATGAAGTTCATAACCATGAAATGAAGGGGACTAGTTCTAGGTGATGCTTCTATGCCTACAGTGGAGACCGCCACCGAGAGAGTACTCCAAACGTCTCGAGGTGAGACAGGCCTAATTCCGGAAAAATTCTACAGCATGCTTCACTCACTTTATGCCTTTCACCGACATCAACACGGTGGCGGCGATGGCGGCGGCCATGCATCGTATGTTTCAAAACGCGCCGCTCTTACCACAGCAGCACGACTCACCCGCCAAAATCGCGTCAGAGTTCATACATTTTCAGCGCTACTAACGCTGTAGGTGCTACGGCGCGGCTCTTAGCACGTTTGCATGGAATGTAATGCTATGCACGCGTATTTGTTGTTTGCATGGAGGGTGTTTTGTTATTTGCGGGTATAATAAGTGCTTTAAGCGCTGAGGTTTGCCGCCTTAGCCATGCCCAGCGGAATAGGGACCGTGGTGCGCGACTTATTGGCTGATCTGCAGGAGGGAAGAGGAGGAGGAGGAGGTGTCGACGCGAGAAGAATGGATGGGCTCAAGATGGGCTGTATGGCCCGTTCATTCCAGCGACTCGGGAAGTGGGAGAGGCTACTCATGACAGGTAGATGGAAGGGCACGAAATCCGTGCGTGTGCTGTTCCAAATGACATCTCGCGTTGCGATGCTGCGGTGTTGCACAGTCTGTCGGAGGTGTGAGCTTGGCGGGAAGATCGAGGTTGATGCTGGAGATGCTGGAGATGCTCCCCATATGGAGATATGATGGATGATCAATAGGCTGATGGCTGGCATGGGAAACAGCTTGGTCATTGGTAATGCGGGCGGCCATGATGGCTCAAGAAACCTACTGCTCGGGACAGCCGTGGGTTAGTTTAGTAATTAGGGTCGGTAGGGGGGCAACTTGCTCAAAGGAAGACTTCGCATCCATCAAAGCTTCTTCGATTACTCTTCGCCGTCCTTCTAGCTGGATGACTAATTGGGCGCGATATCATAATATTCCCAGGGTAAAGAACCGATCGATGGCTATTTGCCGGGTGCTGGGCTCACGTACGGTAATTGGTATTTTGGTATCACTATAGCATATTTCCGTGCTGTAGAAGTGGAGTGCGTGCTGCTGTCGGAGGAGGGAGATCCTTTTGCCTTCGCATCGCGTGGCATCACGTCCGATCCCCCATCCCATCGCATCCCTCGCCTCGCATCCCATCCCATTATTGCTGGTTTGGGCCGAAGTCTTGGGGAGATGCTGGTGTTGGTGTTGATTGGGTATTGATGTTGATTAATGTTGGTGTTGGTGTTTGACGCTGCTGGTGCTGTATTCTTACCCAACCAAGAGCTCTCTCTCTCTCTCTCTATATCTCTATCTCCCCCCTCCTCAACCCAGCCTCAAGCCAGGCTGGTTATTCATTACAGGCTGCTTATTTATTGCTGTAGGAGAGGTAAAGAGAATAGTGAATGTATAGTGGGTATTAGCTATTAGCACCCTAGATGAATGAGCATACCTAATGTACAAACACCGTCAAATGAAACCATCATCATGCATTTCCCACGGGGGAATTAATACCAATAAAACCCGCAATAGCATGCCAAATTGTAAATTGTAATTCCAAGCACTCACCCTGTGCTCTCTGATGATGCATTAATAATAGGGAAATGCTCTGCTCTTTCGGGTCTGTTGTCTTTGCTGAGAGCGCGCCTGCCACCAGCAATTTCGAATCGGGCTGGCAAATCAAAGCACGGCCGTTTCCGTAGCGTCCCAGACCCATACTCGAACTTCTCAACCGTGCAGAACCAGCAAACCATCTCACCACAAACCTCCCCCCCCCCCCCCGACAACATTCACCAACTCATCTCACCACCGCCTCGAGTCCTGTCGTCCCTTCTCCCAGCTCCCCTTCTGCCAGAGGGCATTGTGTTCACGGCGCTGAAAGGCACGGGCGCAACCAGCAACTCTACCGGTGAAAAGGAGTCAAACCTGCGACACCCCCAACTCGAGACAAATCACGGCGGCACTCGCTCAATTTCTTCCCCAACCACTCCGCACCACCTTCGTCCTCTCTTGAAGAACTCCATCTGATTTCATCCATTTTTGCGGATAATCACTACTTAGCGGCCGTTTGTTTCGATCCTTACCTGTCGATGCCCACTTGGTGATCCTCCAGGCTCGCCACATCCGCAAACCTCATCCGGCACCCATCAGACATCAACCATCATCTCAACTTGCATTGCAAACGCTGCTTCTCTCCGACTAGACCGAGTCTCTGGCATCAATCCTCATCTTCCCGCTGCCAGATACTTACCTACGTCCTGTCCTCCTCAGTAATCTGAAACACTCGAGTCGAACCCAACCCCCTTCCACACCGCGATATTGCGGAATCAGCTCAACATGCGAGAAGTCAATTTCAGCATCCCCAATGTCAACAAGGCATCTGTGGGCATCACTACGGCCCTCTACGACCGCCGAGCACTTGATTGCACATCGACCCTTCCCCTGATCAATTCCTTGAACCATCTGGCATACCTCACAACATCCTCCGCTCGGATAAGGGACATTCTGACTGTAGATGGCGGCGTTGAGAGATTAGTATGCCTTCTCAAGGCCGGGAGGAGTAAGGACATGATGGATATGTGGAAATGGAATCTGGCATTTCAGTGTGTGGTAAACATAGGGGTCCGAGGGTCGGAAAACGTCCGAACCAGAGTCGTAGAGGCCGACATGGTTCCGGTTATCGCTACGATACTGGATAATTACATCAAGGTGGTGGATAGGTGTCGAGAAAAGGCCGAAGAAGCAAAAGCAAAGGCCTTGCAGGAACAACGCCTTCACCACACCGGCCGGTCGGGTGATCATAGAGGTGCCCACAAAGGAGCATCGTTTGGGAACCGCACATCACGATTTGACCCCGAAGTTCGATCATCTCGAAGACAACCTCCTCCACCCTCCATCGACATTGCAGCTACGTTTGGAAGTGCTCAATTAGCTCCCCCTCCCACCACCGCAGATGCAATGGATACAACTCCAACCGGGCCTCAATTTGCACTCACATCTCCTCCTGAGCGTACGACATTCTCCGCTGGGCACAGGCATCATCATCACCACCATCACAGAGGCCAAGATTCGAGACAACACTACTTACCCCCGTCTCGACCTAATATCCAGCCTTTGGCGACCGCAATCCCATCAATGGACGCAGCTGACGGATTCAATCTCAGACCTGTGAGAGATGCTGATCGTCTACCATCGATGGTTCCTGGCTTCCACACCGGTCTCACCTCTCAGCCCGAATCCCCTACAACTCCCCTGCCACCTGCACAAATGCGATCTCCCACGGTTCGTCCTACGAATACTTCGGGCCCCGTGCGACCGCGAAGAAGGCCATCCATCCGTCATCAGCCTTCAATGGCCGGCGAGCAAGAAGATCCTAGCGCTGATAGTATGGCTTCCGACGAGTCGGGAGAGCCAGAAGTCGGGGTGAGCACAGCAAATGATATCCAAACGACCGTGAATATTCAAGACATTACCATGGACGAAAGCGATACCAGTATGCTTACAGCGGTCGAAACACCTCTTGGGTTGACCACGCCCACTGTATCTGAGGCACAAGATGCAGGAACTTTCAATATCACACATCGATCAGTGCTCGACGGAAGCATGATAAACGATGCCACAACTCCAACTGGTCCAGCAATGGGACTATCTCCAACAACCACCGTCGTAACTAATACTCCGCCTACGATGCCTAATACTACAATTCCTCGATATCTTCTCGACCGGCCAACTAGCGGACAAGTGCTAGCAGCGATGCCGCGAGATGAAGATGTGCTAATGTCTTTACAACTTTTGGCATATGTTTCAAAATATTGCAACTTACGCTCTTACTTTCAAAAATCTCATCTCGTACCCAAGCTCAAGATTGGATCCGAACTTCATCTACTCGATGTCGATGAACAATCCTCATCATCGCCATGCGAGCACGCTTCAGCCTGCGACTCTGAGGAAGAGGAGTATATGCTGCCTGACGACTTTAATATTTTCCCGCTGGTCGAAAAGTTCACTGTTCGCCATCACAGTCAGGATATGCAATACTGGGCTGGGGTAGTAATGCGGAATCTGTGCCGCAAGGATGATTCTCGTGGCGGCATTCGACAATGTGCATATTACCAGTGCGGGAAATGGGAAGAGTTCACAAGACAATTCGCCAAATGCCGGCGATGCAGACGAACAAAATACTGCAGCAAGGAGTGTCAGAAAAGTGCCTGGGTATTCCACCGGCATTGGTGTGTGGCTGCTACTCAATGATACCCGTTCTTTCACATAGGAAATAAGATGGCAAGCGGGACTTTTTACGTCCCACCAGTAGCGCTGCCAATGACTTACAACGATTTTCTTCATAATTTTAATGAGTGTCGAGTCTTCTATTCTCCGACCACATTCTACTCATAACGCTCGCGTCACATAACATCCATTCCATGGAACACGAAATACCCCCAAAAAACAACCTTACCTGCAACGACCACCACCTTTCAAATTCTGCATCACGGGGCGTTACTTTCCTTTGTCGAACCATATCAAATCATTCTCGATACCTTTGCAGCAGGTGCTTAAACGTTCCTTTGTTACTTTTTGTTCATTGACGGGATTGGGAGGAGTGACGGGCCCCCAATGTGTCGATTATGGAGGCGCAGATTAGTCGGAAATTAGGCGTGAAAGAGAAAGGAAGACCAAGCCTGGTAGGATAGCTACTACATTTTGTTTTGGAATTATGCTTTTTGGAGTTTATGGGCGTGGAGTGCATGGTTGTGATTCATGGGTACGACGATTGAGAGAATGGTGGTACATATTATTATGTGATAAGTGGACATGAGAAGATATGGCATTGGGGAGGAAGAGATGGAATACGATATGTATGTATGGTTACGCAGAAAGGATGGCAATTGGATAAATAACATGGTGTTAAACCAAATGGAAAATTTCAAAGTCAAATAATCTTGTCCCCTATGTCAAAGGCTGTACCTATCGATAGTGAATTCACTTCGCCTGTCTATTGTTGGCAGACTTTTGATGGAAAGAAATGTCTTCTAAGTCTTATTACACAAAAGTTGTAATTTACTCTATGATAGATACTCTATGATATTCGAATCTTTAGCTGTCCACCTTGATAGTTTGCCAAGGCCATCGCTTATTGAATTGGCCCAGGCCCACATCGACTACCTTCGCTGCTCCGATATCCATTACATACTAGCATAGACCCAAATGCAGATTCTTTTACCGATAAGCTCAAGACATGTCATCATGGTTCGTTGGCAAAGATGTCGTTTTTATCCGAATAGTTTTTGGAGGATACAGTATCTGAGCATATCAACAAGTCAAAGTTATCATTGCATAGTTGGCAATATCTTAATTCCTAGAACCCGTATACAATACCTTTAAAACAGATTGCATGGATTAACAGCTAAAATGCATGACTTGATGGTCTAGTGGCTTTGTACACTAATCGGTTGACGATATAATTTTGGGCATAGGAAGAGCAGGTTGGAAGATATAGCGAACTACGGGACGGTGGTATTAAAATTATCTTGACCTGTGTTTATTATGGTTTATGAAAGACAAGATATTTGTTTCAGAAGGGTTCATAACAGTTTGTTCAGGAGGGAAATGGGATTACATTGGTTGTATTGTAATTTTCCGTGTACGCTATATCATGAAAGGAGTGAGTATCTACCAATACTTTAGAAAACATTCCCTTAAACGCCAGTGAAAGTAACCTTAAACACCTCTATTTTTGCGAGTAGATAATAGAGCGTAATTCCCTGCATCTACTGGCGTAGTTCTTAATCTTGTTGGAAGGGGTTAGAGTTGGTGGGAGTGAAGTCGTACATAGCTTGATCTCCATAAGCTAAAGCTGTCGCAAACTGCGGGACCTCGCCATTCTGGCTTCTCAAATTTCCAACCTGATCACCCGACTGAAAGTTATAATGAGCTGCCAATCCACCTCCCAGACCCGGGTTGCGAGCCTCGCTAAATTGACCATCCTGGCCAGCCGGATCGGCTTGCACACCACGCTGGCCCCGATATCCAAATGGCCCAGCTACCTCTTGGTTTTGACTATGATAAGCTTCAACCCCAGCATGACCAATCTGCTCACCACTCAAGCCCAGATGAATCGATCCCACCACCTCTTTGCCTAGTTCTCCATGGCCATGTAATCCAGCATCGGTCTCGCTTCTGTATCGCTCCTCGGCCTCACGTCTCACAAAGAACTCAGCGACTTCACGTCCCTCGCGATCCTCCTGCGTCATATATGAAAGTCCGGTACGATCAACATCAGCATCGTAGCTTCGACGATACTGGTCCATGGGGGCAGAGGCATAGCCACCTCCAGCGCTGGGGAACGGGACTTCGGTGTTATAGCCCATGCGCAGATGATACACATTGGCATGGTAAGCACGCATCTCGGTCGCGAGCTTGTTGTAGAGGTACTTGTTGTGGTTCTGGTCGATGGCAATCTGTTCCGTGAGACGGTGGATTTGCAGGGTGCGTTGGATCTCTTTGTTGGCCATGGTGTTTTGTCCATCTTGTAGAGCTGTGATGGCACGGTCCTGGGTAGTCATGTTAGCTGTATTGGGTATATTGGGGATGACAGCGTTTCTTACACGGCCTTGGATCGTCTGCTCCAGTCCGGCAATTCTGTCCATGTTCATCTTGATGGTGTCTCCACGCTCCATAATACCCTGCTTTAATTCAGCAGCCTCTAGTGCATCTGATACCTAGAGATATGTCAGTTTGTGTGGTTGAAGATTGAAAGGTGAACAAAGATATATACTTTTTGCTCGGCGGTCTTCTCTAAGTCAGCAATCTGTGCCTTAAGAGCTTGTTCTTCTTTCCATTTGCAGATGTTTTCATGCTTATGTCTGAAAGAATTGGTCTTGATTTTCTCGTTTTCGATCACCAACAGGGCGTTTTGAGTCTTGAGCTCCTCTTTCTCGGTATCTGCTTCTGTGAGCCTCGAGGTAAGCGTCATGATCTGGACTTTGAGTTCGTTCTTCTCTCCTTGAATGCTATTGAAGGCAGTCTTTGCGCCGACAAACTCTGTGACAGTGTTAGACTCTATGTTAGGTGAGTTATTTAGCCATATCATAGCCTGATATGAGAAGGATATTAAGTGTTAAAGGTCTCGATTCCAAGTATAAAGATTCTTGTTACATCTGCACATCATTGAAGATGCTAACTCTATTCAAATGCATATCGAGTGACCCCGACTTTGGATCTGTTGATTTATAACGCTTGATGTGATGAAGTCAGATGCGACGAAAAGAAATCTAACTTACTAGGCTTCAAATTCTCATTTTCCATGGTCAACTTTTCGATATCGTTCTCCAATGTGCCATACTTCTTCTCCAGCTCATTGTACTCCTCACTAGAGCGCGTGTTCTTTTCCAGTTTCTTGAAGTCCTTTTCCAGTGCCGTATGCTTCTTCCTCAACTCCCTATGCTCACCCTGAAGGCCCTTGATCTTTTCCAACTTCTGAAGCTCCTTCTCATAACCAGTGATCTTCTTCTTTAACTCTTTGTTCTCCGGGTCGAGATCCTTGTACTTCTCCAATTTTGCCTTTTCCTTCTCAAGACCAGCTGACATTTTCTTCACAGCGATCAAGTCTTCTTCAAGTGCCTTGATGTTTGCCTCAAACTCTTTGATACGCGTCAAGGCGCCGGGAGCACGCTTCTCCTTGTCATCTACCATGGTCGCGTTGTCACTGGTAGACTTAGTTTTTAGATTCAACAGTACGGCTGCGAAATCTCTTGGCTCCTTTCAAGGGGTGTGTCTTTTAACTTCCAAGCGCGGAAATATGACTTCGGTATGCTACTTTGGGGTAGATGGATTGTGTAGTAAGTGTAGAGTTTTATGTCGAGAGTGAGCTCGGTCTTTCAAACTTCCCATTTTGAGGTACAGGCCCAAGGTGAATTTGTAGGAATAACAATATTCCGAATATTGCTAGCGAATTAGAGGTTTGTTGTTAGTCAAAGTGTGTATATATATTTTTGGGTGACGAAAGGGGAATCGCTGTGCTGATTGGCGCCTAGCCGAGAATCAATAGGGGGGGCGAGGCTGAGGGATAACAACTGAAGACGATGATGTCGCTTTGTTCACCAAGCCAGCGCGAACACAAGGAATTAGTAACATTATTCTACATCCTATCGTGTATTGATTTTGCTCGGTTTTTACTCACCACTGTTGGACAAACAAGCTCAACATTGACTGTATCAAAGTGTTGCATATAGTGGAGTGAAGAGAATGAACTTCAAGAATAGAATAAATATTGGGATAGTTTGAGATCGGAGGCTTCGTAATTTATCCTTATTTACAATATTTGGCTGCAATTAGACCTCTAATAATCCCAGTATTATCTAGACTAATATTTAATTGTGATGAAGATATATCTAGATAGAGTACTTTCCAAAATCGATTGTATAGCTTTCGAGAATGAGGCTATACACTTGAAAGGATGCAGCGGGAACCGACTCATAGTCATTAATGAGGTGATTTAGCTGCTCCTAATATACAGTTTGTGGTATCTTGAAGAGATCGCGTATATGGCACTTCGCGCTGTCTAAATTAAATCAAGACTTCTAATATTTGAAATGGCTTAGGGGCAGGACCTATGAAGACATTGTCCGTATTCCATAAACGGACAGTGCGAAGATCACGTAGTAGTAATAAATCATATGTCCAAGCCTTAGCAGTTAGTAGGATGATTTGGTACCCTCATTCTAAGCACCAAAAAACACAAGACGGAATGATAAAGCCAATATCTATAGCAGAGACTGTGATATTAGATTGCCAACGCGGCAGGAAGTTCTTAATACAAAGTCATCTAGAAGACCTCCCATTCACATTTCAATATCTACTTGTTCAGAGAAAGAAGTTTAAACATTAGCCTACTCATCAGTGCCTAGTTAAATTAGGATTTCAAAATGTCAAAACACAACATTGGAGCTATGGCTCCTATAAGGAGACCAACACGGAAAGGAAAAGCCAAATATTGCTTTATTGGGTCTTTAGGACAAATTGCACTATTTTGTAAGTTAATCTGGATAAATAGAACTCCACAGATTGTCAGATTCTACCCAAAACAAGGTAACAATATTTTGTTAACCGTTTATGATCATTTTCCAGAATTGCTACGGAGCGCCTAGTGAAGCTTCAATACTACCTTCTCTAATACTGGTCTAGCCTTATCTATATCGAATCGTTTATAAGATAATTTCCCTAGGCTAAGGTGCGTACAAGCCAAAAAGGGAATATTAAAGTACGGTCGTATCCTTATGATAGGTTAGTGGTTATTATCACGTGATTTACACCATGCAGGGGAACATTTTCAGCCATACCTAACTCATTAGAGCTCGCCGTGTTGGTTATTGATTGGCGAAGCAATCCGAGCTGTCCCGATTTACACTCTTCAATTTCTGACACAAGGGAACAAGAGTCTCGGAAAATTATGGAATAATAATACACTGCTCACTACTACAAGAACAAGTACAGATCTCTGTCGCCTTTCTATCCGGACGAGTAACCCCACGCTTGAGAGTCCAAGAGCGCAATTAAAAAGTCCCTCTCACGATATCATCCATGTTGGTCGCCAATTAGCATTCTGGAGCTTGTATATAGAGCATCTTATATCAAGATGGGCAGGTTTTTAGTGCAAGATGGAATAGATTTCCAAGTTCTTGGATCTGATTCTCCCTTTGCTTGCCCACAAGTTTGGGTATGGGCACCTTCTTTTGTATCACAGCCACATCACTAATGGAATTAGGATGTCACTCACGCTCGTTTTGAAAAGTGTGCTCTCCCATATGTCTCAGCGATACCCGTGTTTATTGCGGTATCTATAGTCGTCGTTGCAACCGTACGGCTGACCCCATGGAGGGTCAAATTTCCCCAATGGACGAGAAACATAATAGAAGAATCTATAGAGCTCGAAGGTGAAGTCTCACATAAATCAAACCGGCCATTTACGTCACATAGTATCAAATTACTCACCATATCCTTTATTGGACTCTTTTTGCAGCTTTTCACTATTTTTCACCCCGCCTTCAGGATCGAGAGAATACTTCCTACAACAGCCTGGGCTATCGCTTGTATCATTACAGCAACATTACGTCCTTCATGCACGCCAAAAGCTTTGTTGGTTCTATATTGCAGCCTCTTCATCTCGCAAACAATTGTTTTAGCCAGTAGTCACACCAAGCTGGAAATCGACGATGTTCCGTTTGCCTTAGTAATCCTCACAGCGATAGGTGCTATTTTGATCATCATAAATATGCCATTGAGGCCCCAAAATCTTCCAACTGCCGGGATCAGTCCTGTCTACGGGCTTCCGAACTCCCAGTCTCGTACTCCCGAAGACAACCTCACTTTATGGCAATTCATGACCGTCGCGTGGATGGCACCTCTTATGAGCGTAGGGAGTTCGAGACAGCTTAATGATGACGATGTTTGGGACCTTGGCTACGAGTTTAAACACAGTCTCTTGTCGGAGAAATTCAGGGAGCTCAAAGGATCTGTGTTGAAACGGTTGCTCGTGGCTAACGGTTTAGATCTTGTTGTGCTCGGATTTTGCTGCCTGATCGAATTATCTGTTGGTAAGGACCTCCAAACTAATAGCAATCATAATTAACTTAAGACTAGATCTTTGCAGACCTCTTTTTCTGCAAAAAATCCTTCAATCCATGGAAAACCCTCTCGCTCCTCGACGCGCAGCTTTGATCTATGCTGGTCTTTCACTAACTCACAATTGGATCAACGCTCAAACACATGTCTTCAGCCTTTGGTACGAAAGAAGATGTTATGAGAGATCTAGAGGGGAACTGATCACGATGCTGTACGAAAAAACACTTGCACGCAAAGTTGTGAGCATAAGCTCTGAAGCAAAGCCTCATACACATACTAACGGCGATGCGAATGGTATTAAAAAGAATGAGGAAAGTCGCGGGCTGATGAGAAAGGCTGTGGATTACTTCTTGCTCCCTTATCGTGCTTGCTGCGGTCGCAAAAAGGCGAAAGCCCCTGAAAAAGAAGAACTAGCAACTTCAGGAAAGATTTTAAATCTTATGCGGTTAGTCATTCACCTTCTCACATATACTTTGTGTTAATTTGTCCTTAGGTTCGATGCTTATGAAATAGCCCAAAGGTAATCCAAATCGATGTACAGTTTGTTTGAATGGTTGGCTGAAATTTATATATAGATTCTGGGAGTTTTCGGGTATCATCAGCCATCCACTTGGACTGGTTCTTGCCATTTTCTTGACTTGGAGACTGATGGGTTGGCCATCTCTGATTGGTGCATCCGCAATCGTAATGGCTCAGGCAGCAAATGCTTATGTTGCACGAGTTCTGCTACGGTGGGAGAAAGATCGCCGAGTTGCTACAGATAAGAAGATACACAAAGTTACCCAGCTTGTTGAGTCAATCCGTCATCTAAGATGGTATGGCTGGCAAAATGTCTGGGTAGAGCGCGTCATGGAAGCTCGCAAGCATGAGCTCAAACTCAGAGTCATAACATCTCTCTGGAAGGCGCTCATCTCAACTATCAATGTGTTTGGCAGCGGAATATTCCCCGTTGCTGCATTCTATGCCTACACTGTCCTCGCAGGCCTCCCTTTAAGAGTTGATATTGCATTTCCTGCTCTCGGGCTACTCCAAATTGTCGATTATAGACTGCGCGAGCTACCAAATTTAATTACTGCCCTTCTAAATGCTAAGGTTTCCATCGACAGAATCGATGGGTTTATGAATGAGCCCGATAAGCTTGATGCAGAGCAATCCTCGAACTCATCAGCTCATATTGAAATGAAGAATGCCTCATTTGGTTGGCCCGGTGCCACGGAACCCGTTTTGAAAGATATTACATTGTCCATTTCACCTGGCTTAACTGTCGTCTTTGGACAAGTTGGTGCTGGAAAGACTGCTTTGTTGCAGGCCTTGCTTGGTGAAGCTGATCTTTTGTTAGGAGAATACCACCGCACAAATGAAATGGTCGGATACTGTGGCCAAATACCTTGGCTACAAAGCATGAGTATCAGAGATAACATTCTTTTCTCAACGCCATATGACAGCGTGCGCTATAGAGAAGTTTTGGAAGCTTGTGCATTAATCCCTGATATGGCAAACTTCAAGAATGGGGACCTATCACTAGTAGGAGAAAATGGGGTCGGCCTCTCGGGAGGACAGAAAGCCCGTTTGTCATTAGCAAGAGCTGTATATTCACAGGCGAAGATAGTCTTCCTCGATGATCCTCTGTCGGCACTGGACCACCAGACCGCTGAAACTATCGTCCGAAGATGCATCACTGGTCCTTTGCTCGAAGGCCGCACTACCATTCTGGTAACACACCGGACAGAACTAGTCATAAAGTTAGCCAAACAAGTGGTGGAGATTCACGATGGCCATGCAAAAGTTCATGATCCGACAGCCATTCCATCTACTTCATTAACACGCGAGAGACCGGAGTCTTTAGATGGCCAAGAAAAAGATGATGAAAAGGATCGTACTGCCATACCGGACAAATTCATAGAAGATGAGCACCGTGCACATGGAGGAATTATGTTTTCGGTGTACTGGGAGTATGTCAAAGCAGGAAAGCTCAAATGGTGGGCTGTCCTTATCTGCACACTAGTCTTGCATCGTTTTGTCTTTATCTCGAATACGTGGTTCATCAAGAGTTGGGGGGAGGCTTACGATAAACCTATCACGCTGTTGTGGTCCAACCCTCTTGACAAATTACCATCTCCAGAAGACAACGTACGTCCTTGGCTTATTGGCTTCTTGTTCATTGCGATTGCTCGATCTCTTGCACTTCTACTCTTCCAGGGTATGTCAATTGTCATCATTTATTGCGCCGGCAAAATTCTATTTGAGAGAGTCATGGTGATGTGCACACATGCCACATTTCGTTTCTACGATGTTACACCTGTGGGCCGCCTTATGAACCGTCTGACCTCCGATATCAATACGGTTGATGGGAACATAAGTGGTCAATTCCAACAAATAGCAATGATGGCAATAATGTGGATATCGTCAATTTTTGTGATTGCATCAATTGCCCCAGTATTCCTAGTCCTTGCAATCACACTGACAGCCATATTCATATATATCTTCACGAAATTTATACCGACTTCGCAAAGTCTTCGTCGCCTAGAAATGGTGTCGCTCACACCACTCATTTCAAACTTTGGCTCGTTGGCTGAGGGGCTAACAACAATTCGAGCCTTTTGTGCCCAGTATCAATTCCAGAATAACGTATATACCGTCACGGACACGTTCCAGAAGATGGACCATTTTTACTGGAGTTTGCAGGCTTGGGTAACCTATAGAATGGAGTGCCTAACAGAATTTGCAACCTTTCTCATGACAGCCTTGGCTATATACACAAATTTATCGGCAGGTCTCACAGCTTTCCTTTTATCTGCAGCAATGCAATTTATTGTAGCTACCGAACAACTTTGCAAGTCATACGGACAGCTACAAATGGATTTTGTTTCGGTTGAGCGTATAGTTGAGCTACTATACCTTGAACAAGAACCTCCTGGATCAGTCGACCCTCCAGCATATTGGCCAAAACTAGGGGGAGATATCACTTTCGAAGATGTGACCATGCGATACGCCCCAGAACTCGAGCCTGCTCTTACAAATATCTCTCTTACGATTAAAGGTGGCTCTACCACTGCCCTTATCGGACGCACAGGCTCTGGAAAGAGCACACTGGCACTTTCCCTCCTAGCTACCACCTTGCCGAGCTCAGGTCGAATTCTTATTGACGGTATCGACTTATCCACAGTGAACATACAAGCGCTTCGTTCGCGAATTACATTCCTTGCCCAAGAGCCAGTCTTGTTTCCTGGTACCATGCGTCAGAACCTCGATCCCCTTGATGAATTCTCATCCTCGGACTGTGAATCTGTGCTCTCAAAAATCGCATCTCGGCACCAATGGACGCTCGATACCAACATTGATACTGGTGGGAAGAATCTTTCTCAGGGCCAGCGTCAACTAGTAGGTTTAGCAAGAGCGTTGTTACGTCGGAGTGCCATTGTGATTATGGACGAAGCTACAGCAAGCATTGATATGGAAACTGCGATGCAGATTCAGGAAATTTTGCGTGAAGAAATGAAGGAGAGTACTGTAATTACGATTGCGCACAGGGTGGAGGCAGTTCGAAATGCTGATTTCTGTATTGAATTAGCGAAGGGAAAGGTCTTAGAGGTGGGAGAACCGAAAAAGATGATGTCTCACATGGAGGAATAAAATGCCAGAGACAACACTTAACTATGATTTGTATATAAAAAAGATCTTATCAGTCCCATAAGATCGGATCAGGACTGTTTTTGTTTCTTAGTTAATAGCATTCACTGTTTAGTTTGAGTAACTTTGAATCATCCATGTGAGACCAAAGACTAGAATTGATCTGAGTGCAATGCATGGTTTCCTAAAGCGCATCATGTTTTGCAATTAAAAGATTAATGAAATCTATTTACGTTGCTATGTATCTTTAAGCACTTCAATCTTCTACTTCTCATAGAGGCTGTGGAGATTCGATCCACAGATTCCTCAGCAGCGCCAGCCAGCCTCGATCTGCATCTCTAGCAGAATTGAACGCCCACCCTTCATTGCAGAGAATCAGCGCCATGTAACGTATGAGATGACAGGTAGATGAAATGACATTGAAAGCGGCTATTGTCATTAATTCTCAGCCGTTACCACATCTAACCCCTGGCTTGTGGGGGAAGTGGGGGCTATGCGGGCCGCACCCGTACATATGCATGTCATTCAGACAGCAGCCGCTACTACAGTATTTGAGTAGTATATTAATATGCCATCTACATACATTCTGTCTGGTTTTAGAAAATGAGATCACCGTTGAACCTATTATGGTCTCTCTAAGCTGCCTCTTCTGGGAAAATGGCGTCGTGGCTACAGGCTATTGGTGATTTTGTGCTGAAGCTGCAGACATAACCACAGTGTCGGGAGCGGGGAAAGGGAAGAATAAGTTATATATTAAGGACCTATTGAGGAAGCGCTTATCTTGCGGTGACCGAGTGTGCACAAAGAACCAATTGTAGCTGCTTGTACTACACCATACCGCATCCCTGAGATTGATGATTGCGCATTTAAGATATGAGTTCGGTCTTCATTGCTATTCCTCCCTCTATAAATCTCACTGCTCTTTCCCATGCCGAAAGGAAGGCGAGGAAGAAATAGAAAGCAGACTGAAGAAGATGATAAAGCAGTAGCAGGCGTAGAGGTTAGGACATGTTCTGGTCTAAGTAGGAACTTGGCTAATATCTGTTTATCTAGAAGCCCGCCCCCAAACCGGGTCCTCTGCCTCGCCCACGAACAAGAGCTTGGGTAAAGAAGGAGAAAGAAAACGAGACGGAAAAGACGCAGCCCACTACTACTCTTCGACGTTCATCGCGTATAAGAGATCCGCAATTGATAGTATCGAAACAAGTCGCTACGACAATAGCTAAGAAACGAAAACCCAAGACCACGACACAAGAGGAGCAAAAACATTTATTACCTCAGTCAAAGCTCAAAGCTACTGGTAAGGCTTCAAAGCAGCTAGCGAAGATAAGGGAACGACGGGGGAATCGGTGGTCAGGGGAGCAAGCTACAACCCTTACAAAGAGAGGTGTTCAAGAAATACAGGAAACAGGTCAGCCCAAGGTAAACACTTAACCAGCAAATATACTTAACCTCAAGTGAGTACTTCTGAAGTCTAACATGTCTAGGGTTCTACACTTGATTGGCTAAACGGCGTTGAGGTTAGCTTGCCTAGAGGCTCATCTGAAGCTGCAACAGCACCTACTGCACTTACTATTGATTCCCTAAACGATTTAGTCGCTACGATGGACTCGAGTTCGATATCAAGAGAGGACGGTTCAACGACTGTCAGGGGTACCAGATCTAAGAACTTGAGAGTTTCCGAAGAACTGCTGAGGGTGCGCCGTGTCAGTAGTGACCCAGAACCAGATGACAAGCTTGGGTACCTCAAATCAATTCTTACTAAGAGACTTCCTGAAAGGCCATTAAAGAGTATCATGGAATTGCGATCAATCACCCAAATGTTTATACAGCAGATCGATGATTACCCTGAAGAAAGCTGTTATTCGTATATCGACGAATTCTCATATAGTTTCGACAAGGGTAAATCAGAAATCGGTTATCCTGCAGTGAATCGGCGATATTTTGAAGCCGATCTCAAGCGGTGCTTAGCAAGAAACGAGGCCGTTCTCCAGCGAACAATTATGATACATATTATTAATCAGTATTGGCTAGACGAAATTTTTGACTGGAACACTGAGGGACAGTGGTCTCAATCGAAAGATACCCTTCTACCTTCTCGTAATGAAGGTGATATCACACAACCTAAACCAGACCTTGCTCTTAGCTTCACGCTGAAGTCGTTCACTGTTTCCAAAGACAATTCTGATCCTATACCACCCGACCTATCAAAGTGTATCTCTCCAGACGGTGGCAAACGTTGCTTTCCGTTCCTTTTCTTCGAGGTAAAAAAAGCCGCAGCAGACCTACAAGATGCTTATATTAGCAACTTGTATAGCGCCAGCCAGGCTCTCTATAATATATATCATTGGATGGTACGTTCTGAGCAAGAAGATGTCTTTTTTGAGAAGGTCAGAGTGTTCTCTGTAGTTTTTAATGCCCAGGACCTTGGTATTAGAGTCCATCGTGCTGTCAAACTGCCCACAGAACGAGGGGCTTTGACTTTTCTCTTTGACGAATTCGAACCCCTAGGACGATATACCAAAGATCAAGCCTGTCTACAAATCCGAACAATCCTCACTGATTATGCAAAAAAAGAGCTTCACCCAGTTCTCCAGTCAACGTTCACAGAACTCGTTACACAAGAGGACGAGCGAATTAGAAGCAAGCGGAAAGCTGCCGTTACACGTGATTCATCTTCAAAGCGGACTCGAGGTTTTAGAAATGGAATAGAGGATGCTGGACAGTCATTTGGGATGAGCAATTTAAGCACATGTTAATACGCACAAACGTATAACATACCAAGTTGGCGGGGTTTTTACAGGAGGATGCTGGATATGAATTGTAGGGATTTGTTAAGCAGCTATAAAGACGCTTGGCTAGGTAATCTCATCTATTTCCCATAGTTCATTTGATCTCACTAGTATTGGATTTTTGTTGCCTGACCCTTTTCATATCGCTTCTCAATCGGACAATGTCGAGTCTGATGTTCGAGATCTATATTTGCGCCCTTATTTATTTCACTACGTAGCAGATGCTAATGGTCAGCCCATATTTGAATTTGACACTGTTTTGCTAATCACTAAATATCATTTTGCTATTGTTTCTTAATGTTGTTCTATAAGGATGGTAAAACAATCAGCAATATCTACCGATAACAACCATCAACTATACTTCTCTTACACTGCCCATCTTGATGAACATCTTGATGAACTTGTTGAATAAGGTTACGGCTCTGCTCGTAATTTCAATTACAGTCTCAGTCTTTGATAATTTGTCTGGACCAGAGAAGCAACGTGCCGTAGGATGTACGTGTATATACATAGTCCACTGCTAAGCCGACCTAGTGAGTAAAATATGCGTGTTTGCTGCAGTGGCAATCATAAAAGACTTGCAGCCGCTCATTTCTTTTCTGGTGTGGCTTATGAGAGATTTCAAGCATGATCAGAAACAGCCTGAATCACCTGAATGCTGGCGAGGTTTCAAGTCCTGTGACCTAAGCGAGTTGGGAAAAGGGGCTCGCGATGGACATCAGATGAACAAAATCCTGCACGTACAGGCTTTCTATTATAATTTGAACTAGCCC
>Ga0247807_10000230_pt1 | contig 37825 bp, 31 predicted proteins | sample UWRJL074202C1_FD_179931 | JGI IMG/M metagenome (GOLD analysis project Ga0247807, IMG submission 179931) | Plant litter microbial communities from Arlington Agricultural Research Station in Wisconsin, United States - UWRJ-L074-202C-1 | ecosystem: Environmental > Terrestrial > Plant litter >...
GTTCCGCCGATCGTGGAACCGCCTGTCGTCGTTCCACCTGTCGTGGTTCCGCCCATCGTCGAACCGCCCGGAGTTACTCCTCCGGAGGACGACAGCACTCTCGACTCAAGGACGGATCGTCTCGCCTCCACAGGTGCTGATTCATCCTGGCTCGTCGGTGGCGCCGTGATCCTGCTGCTCTGGGGAGCCGCCGCGATCGTGCTCGCCACGAAGAGTTCAGAAAAGCGCTCTCGGCGGTAAACCACCGTGGCCGACCGCCCGAAAGGGTGCGGTCGGCCACTCTGGGGTTCTTCTCACCTTCGGGGTACCATCGGAACCACCAACCGCAGGGAACGAAGGTCACCGCCGTGATCCATTTCGAACGATGGAGTTTGCTGCTCCTCGGAGCTGCCCTGCGAACAGGGTCAACGCATTTCGCGCAGTTCCTCGATGAGGTGGATATCAGTCCGACAACGCTAATTGGGCGCTTAGAAGGACTCGTCTCCTCGGGCCTCATGACTCACAGCTCCGGCGCGGATGCGAGCGACTCCGAATACACCTTGACACCAAAGGGCGAAGACCTCGCTGGTGTGATCACCGCACTCGACGAATGGAGCAAGCGGTGGGAGCTCGAGGTGCCGACACCCGCTGAACTGACGCTCGGCGAGAACTCGGACGCGACGGTCACTCCGACACGAATGAGACTGTGCATGCTCGGCTCGTTCGAGCTCAGCGTGGGAAATCGACTGGTTGAAGGACTCTCGGTCGGGTCTCAGCGTCTGCTCGTCTTTCTTGCGCTGCACGATCGGGCGGTCACTAGGTCGGCTGTCGCGGGCACGATGTGGCCCGAGGTGTCAGAAGCGCGGGCTGGCCTCAGCCTGCGTTCCGCGCTCTCGAGACTCGATCCCGCCACACGTGACGCAATCATGATCGCATCCGCTGGGCTCGCGCTTGAGGGCGGTGTCGAAGTAGACCTTCATGACGGCCAGACCCTGGCCAGACGACTCATCGCGGGCCAACCCGAACCGGATGATCTGAGCCTCGAGGTCATCGGAACGTTGTCGCAGGATTTGCTGCCCGACTGGTCTGACGACTGGGTGGTCGCCGAGGCGGAGGACTGGAAGCAACTCCGGATGAACGCGCTCGAATGCCTCGCTCGGCTCCTGATCGACGAGAATCGCCTCGGAGAGGCCGCAAGCGCTGCCCGTGCCGCAATCCGCGTCGATCCCCTGCGAGAGAGCGGATACGTTGCCCTCATCAAGGTGCACCTCGCTAAGGGAGACCAGTCAGAGGCGCTACGAGTATTCGATCGATACGGAGAACTACTGTCTGCTGCACTCGGCCTCGAACCCACCGACCACCTGCGAGGCCTTATTGCGTCGCTTCGCACGAGCGAGTCGCGATGACCGTGGCGCCAGCTGCACCTCAATAGACTTTTCTCCCTGCGTTGTTTCGCACAGGGGTAATAGAGCGTCAAAAGGATCTTGCCATGACCACACCTCCCATCGCCGTCACCGGATCGACGGGCGTCGTCGGCGGCCATGTTGCATCAGCCCTTGCCGAAGCGGGAGTTACCCAGCGGCTGCTCGTTCGCACCCCCGCGAAGGCGCCAGTGCTGCCCAACACGACCGTGCATCCCTTCAGCTACTCCGACAGATCAGCATCCACCGCGGCACTCGAAGGAGTCGAGGTGCTCTTCATGGTCTCGGCAGCGGAGAGCGCCGTCCGCCTCGACGAGCACCGGGCATTCGTTGACTCCGCGGGCGCGGCGGGCGTCAAGCACATCGTGTACACCTCGTTCTTCGGCGCCAGCCCGACCGCGACATTCACCCTCGCCCGGGACCACGACGTGACCGAGAAGTACATCGTCGCGAGCGGCATCGCCCACACCTTTCTGCGGGACAATCTTTACATCGACTTCATGAACGAACTCGTGGGTGAAGACGGCGTGATCCGTGGGCCAGCAGGCGACGGGCGCGCGTCGATCATCGCCAGGGAAGACATCGCGCGCGTGGCATCCACTGTGCTTCTCGATTCGAGTTCCCACGTCAACGCGACGTATGACCTGACCGGCAGGGAAGCCCTCACGCTCCACGAGGTCGCGGCGATCCTGACCGAGCACCGCGGCACCCCCGTGACCTATCACAACGAGAGCATCCCGGAAGCATACGAATCACGCGCGCGCTACGGCGCACCGGCCTGGCAGAACGACGCGTGGGTGTCGACGTACACCGCGATCGCGGCAGGCGAGGCCGAGCGGGTCAGCACCGCCGTCGCCGACATTACGGGCGTCGAGCCTCTTACCCTCGCTGAGTTTTTAGCTAAGGGATAGCGCCCACCTCCGTCTCGGGACGGAGGTGGCCGCGGGCCGCGCTGTGTAGGTTGGCCTGGTGAGCGCAGATCCGGAGTCCGTGGGCTGGCGGCGCCCGATAGCGAATCTGGCCCAGCTAAAAGCCGACGCCGTCACGGCCGTGGCACTCTTCGCTGCGAGCATCCTCTCCCTCGTGCTGGGGCGCGCGATCGGGATGTGGCAGGAGACCGCCGCTCTGCCCTTGAGCGTCGGCATCCTCGCGCTCGTGACCCTGCCTCTCGCGTTACGGCGAAGGGCACCAGTGCCCGTACTCGCCGTGGTCGGTGTGATGCTGGTGCTTGTCGGCGAGCTGCAGGTGCCCGAGCTCACCATCAGCAACATCGCCCTCTTCATGGCGATCTACAGTGTTGGCGCTTGGGAGCAGAATCGCACGCGTGCGAACGTGGCACGAGCAGTGCTCGTCACGGGAATGGGTATCTGGCTGCTCATCAGCTTCTTCCGCGCGAGCACACAGGACTTGGGTTTCGATGGACCGGGTATTGGCGCACTAACCCCGGTCGCCGCGTACATGCTTCAGCAGGTGCTCGTAAACGTGCTCTACTTCGCGGGCGCGTGGTGGTTCGGCAATCACGCCTGGTCGTCGGCGCGGCAGCGTGCCCTCATCGAGTTTCGCACCGAGCAGCTCGAGGGCGAACAGGCGAAAGTCGCGCGGCAGGCAATCACCATCGAGCGGCTGCGGATCGCGCGTGAGCTACACGATGCCGTCGCCCATCACGTGTCGTTGATGGGGGTGCAGGCCGCGGCAGCACGAGCCGTGTTGGGCAGCGATCCGGCACGGGCTGCCGAACAACTCGAGTCGCTCGAGTCGTCATCGCGTTCCGCGGTGAGTGAGCTTTATCAGCTCCTCGGCACGCTCCGGGATGAGGAGAAGGACGTTCCGCCGGTGAGCGCGTCGCTCGGTCTCGACTCACTCTCCACGCTCGTTCAGGATGCCGAGGCCGCCGGCCTGCGTGTGTCCCTCGAACGCGTCGGCACCGAATTCCCCGTGCCGCCACTGGTGGGACTCAACCTCTACAGAATCGCGCAGGAGTCGCTCACCAACGTGCTCAAGCACGCGGGTCCCGGCACGCGCACCCGCGTTCACGTGCGTTTCTTCGAGAACACCGTCGAACTCGAGGTGGCCGACGACGGCCTCGGTCGTCCGGGTCCGAAGCAGCGCGGCGCGGGCCTCGGACTGCTCGGGATGCGCGAACGCATCGCCACCCTCGGCGGCACCCTCGATATCGGCCCACGTGCTGAGTCAGGTTGGGTCGTGCGCGCGACGGTCACGATCGGGGCGCAGTCGTGAGCCTGATCCGAGTCGTCCTCGTCGATGACCACGCGCTCATGCGCCAGGGCATCAGCACCATCCTGTCCGCGCAGGCGGACATCGAGGTGGTGGGCGAAGCATCCAGCGGTGAAGAAGCTCTCGAGGTTGTGCGCCTCGTCCAGCCGGATGTCGTGTGCATGGATGTCGAAATGCCCGGCATCGGTGGCCTCGAGGCGACGAGGCAGCTCGTGTCCGACACGAAAGTGACCGCCCACATGCTCATGCTGACCACGTTCGAGCGCGAGGACTACCTGCTCGCGGCTCTGGATGCGGGGGCCAGCGGGTTCCTGTTGAAGAACGCGCGACCCGAGCACTTGGTCGACGGGGTTAGGTCGATCGCGGCGGGCGAGGCTCTGCTCGCCCCCGAGCTGACCCGCGCCGTGATTGAACGAGCGGTGGCCCGCGATCGCGCGGAATCGACGGCAACCGCGTCGATCAGCGTAATTCCGGACGAACTCACCGAGCGAGAGGTCGAGGTGCTGCGTCTCATGGCGGAGGGGCTCTCGAACGACGAGATTGCCGCGGCGCTCGTGATCGGTCGCGCGACCGTGAAGACCCATGTCTCGAACGTGCTCATGAAGCTCTCGCTGCGGGACCGCGTGCAGGCGGTCGCGTTCGCGTATCGTTCCGGGCTCGTCGGCTGACGACTCCTCCACCACACAGGCTCGTTCTCCGTCGCAAGGGGGAGCGCAATAGTTCCGTCCCATGGCCGAGGTGCGAGCACCGACGAGTTCGTAGCGTTGAAGCATCCACCATTTGATCCAGGAGGTCACATGCTCAGCGTGAGAAATCTCAGCCGCAGCTTCGGCAACCGACTCGTCGTCGACGATGTCAGCTTCGACGTGGGGCGTGGCCGCCTCACCGGTTTTGTCGGCGGTAACGGTGCCGGCAAGACGACGACAATGCGCATGATCCTGGGGGTGCTCAAGCCGGACTTGGGCGAGGTGCTGCTGGATGACGCGCCCGTCGGCGAGAGCGCACTGCACGGTTTCGGCTACATGCCCGAGGAGCGCGGGCTCTACCCCAAGATGGAGATCGGCGAGCAGCTCGCTTACCTCGCGCGCTTGCATGGCATCGACAAGACCACGGCAACGCAGCGAGCGGATGACCTGCTCGAGCGGCTGGGACTCATCGAGCGTCGACGCGACAAGCTCGAGGCGCTCTCGCTCGGTAACCAGCAGCGCGTGCAGGTGGCGGCAGCACTCGTGCACGATCCCGATGTGCTCATCATGGACGAGCCCTTCTCCGGCCTCGACCCGCTCGCGGTCGACGAGGTCGTCACGGTGATCGCCGAGCACGCGGCGCGTGGTGTGCCCGTGCTGTTCTCGTCCCACCAGCTCGAGGTCGTGGAGCGACTCTGCGACGACCTGGTGATCATCGCCAACGGCAAGGTGCGGGCAGCGGGCGAGCGAGAGGCGCTCAGGGAGCAGCACTCGGGCAACCGCTGGGCGCTCGAGATTAGTGGCGATGCGGGCTGGGTGCGCGGCATCCCGGGCGTGACGGTCGCCGAACTCGCGGGAACGACCGTGCTGTTCGACGCCGAGTCAGGAGCCGCGGATGCGGTGCTGCGATCCGCTGTTGAGCGCGGCACCGTCACGAGTTTCCGACCCGTGCGTCCGACGCTCGGCGAGATCTTCAGAGACATCGTGGTCGACGCCTCGGCCGCAGACGAACAGAACAAGCGAGAAGGAGCGGCAGCCTGATGAGCACGAACGTTACAACTAAGACCAAGACTCACCGGCTGAACACCTGGGGCGCAACGCTCCTCGTGGCCGAGCGCGAGATCCTCTCGCAGGTGCGCTCGAAGGCCTTCATCATCTCGACGGTGATCACGCTCGCGCTCGTCATTGGCGGCATCATCCTCTCGAGCGTGCTCGGTGGACGCACCGAAACGACACCCATCGCGGTCGTCGGATCGGTGCCCGCCGCGATGGCAGATTCCGAGGCCTTCGACGTCACGGAGGCGGCAGATCGCAGCGCGGCCGAGGAACTGGTGCGGTCGGGAGATGTGGACGCGGCACTCGTTCCGGACGGCAGCGCCGTCGGCTTCGCGGTCGTCGCACTCGAGGAAGCACCGGACGGCCTCGTCTCGGCGCTGTCGGTCAGTCCCGAGGTGGAGCTGCTCGAACCCGCCGAGACCGCTGGGCCGCTGCGCTTCATCATCGGGCTGGGCTTCGGACTCGTCTTCATGCTTGCCGTACTCGGTTCGGGCGCGACCATCATGCAGAACACGGTTCAGGAGAAGCAGTCCCGTGTCGTCGAAATCCTTCTCGCGGCGGTACCCGCACGAGCGCTTCTCGCCGGCAAGATTCTCGGCAACTCGGTGATCGGAGTCGGAACGGCTGCCGCCATCGCCGCCGCTGCCGCCCTGGGCCTAGCAATCACGGGTCAGGGAGAGTTGCTCGACCTGCTGTCCGCTCCACTGATCTGGTTCGTCGTGTTCTTCATCTTCGGGTTCGTTCTCGTGGCCAGTGTCTTCGCGGCAGGTGCCGCTCTCGTGTCAAGGCAGGAAGACACGGGCGCAGTCATGACCCCGGCGATGATGCTCGTGATGATCCCGTACTTCGGAGTCGTGTTCTTCGGCGACAACCCGTTCGTGATGACGATCCTCTCGTACGTGCCGTTCAGCGCTCCCGTGGCCATGCCCGTGCGCATGTTCTTCGGCGAGGCCCAGTGGTGGGAGCCGCTGATCTCGCTCGCGCTGCTCGTCATCGCCACCGCGATCGTCGTGCTCGTTGCGAGCAAGATCTACTCCAACTCCCTGCTGCGCATGGGTTCGCGAGTATCGCTCCGGGATGCGCTCAAGGCGAGCTAGCCGCATCCGCTCAAAACCGAACGAGGCCGTCACCGAAAGGTGGCGGTCTCGTTCGTGGTTCAGCTGTTTTTACGAGTAGCGCTCTTCGCGCCAGGGATCACCGTAGATGTGATAGCCGTTCTGTTCCCAGAAACCCGGGTTGTCGTCGGCCTGCATGACCAAACCGCGCACCCACTTGGCGCTCTTCCAGAAGTAGAGGTGCGGCACGAGCAGGCGTGCCGGGCCGCCGTGTTCCGGCTCCAAGGGCTCGCCATCGAACTCGTAGGCGATCCATGCCTTGCCGTCGAGCAGGTCCTCGAGCGGAACGTTCGTTGTGTAGCCGCCGTATGAGTACGCCATCACGAACTCGTGAACGGATTCGACTTCTTCGAAGAGGGTGTCGAGTGAGACTCCACGCCACGACGTGCCGAGCTTCGACCAGCGGGTGACACAGTGGATGTCAGTGGCGATCTCTTCGGAGGGCAGCTTGAGGAATTCCTCCCACGACCAGCTGTGCTTCTTGCCGGTCTCGGTCTGAATGAAGAACTCCCAGGCATCCGTGTCGATGCTGGGTGTCGGCCCGGCAGAGAGCACGGGGAAGTCGCCGGTGAGGAATTGCCCGGGAGGCAGGTCGGGGGCTTCGTTACGAGGCCGACCCATAAATCCACGCGATATTGCTGCCATGTGCAACTCCTTCGATTGGGTACAGGTTACTGGGCAACCATTTCGCTGACTAGCGTCAAGATCGTGCTGAACACTGCGCCCTTTGAGACCATGCGTCCGTTAACCTTGCGAGCAAGAACATCCGTCTAGCGCCGCCACTACCAACTGGGGAGTACATGTCATCGACGGTCGCACCTGGCAAGGTGATTTGGCATGTCGCTCGAGTGAGCGCGGTGAGCGAAGAGACGCCAACCGCGCGTCGGATCGAGCTCGACATCCCGACCTGGCCGGGAAACGATGCGGGCGCCCACCTCGATGTGCGGCTGACGGCTCCGGATGGATACCAGGCAGCGCGCTCTTATTCGATCGCCTCGTCCGGTGCGGGAAAGCGTGTCGTCATCGCCGTCGATGAGGTGCCGGACGGCGAAGTGTCGCCGTATCTGGTCCGTGCGCTTGAGGTCGGCGACGAACTAGAGGTGCGCGGTCCGCTCGGCCGCTTCTTCCTCTGGGTTCCGTCTGATGAACGCGAGCCAGCGCCGGTGCAGCTCATCGCAGGCGGGTCCGGCGTTGTTCCTCTGTATGCGATGGCGGCCGCTCACGATCAGCACAACGACGGCAGCGAGTTCCGTCTGCTCTACTCGGTGCGAACGAGCGGGGATGTCTTCTTCCGCGAAGAGCTGGATGCCCTGACCCACACGACGGTCGACCTGAATTACACCCGAGCGTCCGATGATGCCACCGCGCCTCCGGGTCGCCTGACGCAAGACAAACTCGCTGCGCTCACGCTGCCGCCAGAGTCGCATCCGAGGATCTTTGTGTGCGGTCCCACGCCTTTCGTTGAAGCGGTAAGCGGATGGCTCGTCGCCCTCGGGCATGATCCGCTGACGATTCGCACAGAGCGGTTCGGAGGAACAGCATGAACCACGTCGATGGCAACGCCCTGGCCGGTCCCCTGCTCGAGCTGTTCGGAGTGGACATGACGACCGCGACCGGCCGATGCTCAGGCTGCCACGACGTCGATCTATTGGCGCGAGCATCCGTTTACATCAGTCAGATGGGCGCAGTGATCCACTGCCACAGCTGCGGCATCGTTCAGGGAGTGCTCGTGGAGATTGAGGGCGCGATGTCCCTGCGGCTACCGGGAGTGGCGCTGGTCACGTCTGCCGCGGAGTGAACCGAGCTGGGCCTACGAGAGGCTTCGCGTCCTCCCGAGTGAACCGAGAGTCGGTTAACGAGAAACAGGACGCCACCATGAAGGTGACGCCCTGTTGTTCTCGGTGCGCCCGGAGGGATTTGAACCCCCGGCCTATTGATCCGTAGTCAATTGCTCTATCCGCTGAGCTACGGGCGCAGCCTGTCGGCAAATGCCAACCTGAAAACTATACCAGCGATCTGAGGGTGCCATGTACCCGCGTGCGAGGAACTACCAGCTACCGGCCGGCGCGCTGATCTCGGGAACGGGCGCGTATGACCAATGCCCGCCGTTCTCGTAGTGGCTCGTCGCCCACGGCGAGGCCCAGATTGCCTGCTCAACCGACTCAGTGGATGCCGACGCCATGAGCGCGTCGACGATTCCGCGGTATCCGGGGTTGCTCAGCAGGGCTTCCGCAGCATTGCGGGCGGCAGTCGTGAGAGTGTCGTAGCTACCGAGCCCGCCACCGCCGCCAGAACCCCAGCCGTTATTGAGGGGATTATTGCGGTTGAACCAGTCGTCGGGGCCGTTCTCTTGCCGCATCCATCGCGTCACGACCGTGACGTTCGAATCGGTCATGGGGAAACCGCCGAGCAGCAGCAGCATCTTCGCCCAGTCGTGGTTCGTGCCACCCGCAGCAAGGGTCTGGATTCCCGGGGTTGCGGAGAACTGATCGCGCACAACGGGCGCGAGAGCGACCTGGGCCGAGACATCAAGAGACTGTGCGTTCTTCTCGATGTAGTCCTCGAGAAGGACTTTTGCACTCGCGGGCGGCGGAACGGCGGGGGTTGCCATCGAGGCAACGGAGAAGATCAGGATGCCGATCGCGATGACGAGAAACTCCTTCGGACGCCGACGCACACGAGCGGTCAACGGAGCACGGAACGGGGCTCGAGAAGTGGATGGCTTTGTCATAAGAGTGGCCGCGACGGTTGATTGTCCGCGCGCAGGCGAGTCACGCTAGCAGACCGTGCTGAAATGGCACTCAGGTTTTCGACAGCATCTCGTTCAGGGGGTGGGAAATCTGTCAGGATGAATTGGTGATTATCGAACGCAAACGTGGACTATGGGTAACCGGGGTCGTTGTCGCGGCGATCCTCACGATGAGCGGATGCGGAAGCGGGGATCCCGCCCCAAATCCCTCGCCCACGGCCTCGGAGACCCTCACTCCGCCGACCTTCCCGCCACCAGTGCCGTCAGCACAGAGTGCATCAGACGCCTTTCTCGCTTGGGTGGAGGCATCCCGTGCCCCTGACGTCGAGACCGCGTGTGCTGGACTCTCCCCCGAACTCGCTGCTCGGATGATCGACGAACTGAATGCTGGCGGCGCTGTGACAGTGCAGACCTGCGAAGAGATGATCGCCGCCGCCGCAGAGCTTTACCGCGCAACGGGGCAGAGCGCCGACGTCGACATCTCGGTGCAGGAAGAAACCGACACGGATGCCACGCTCTTCGTGACCTACCTCGCGACCGGTGACTGTGGCACCGTGGTGATGAACCGCGCCAGCGGCGGCTGGATCATCACCGACCAGTCCCAGGAGTGCTTGGGCTAGCCAGCGGCCTTCTTGACGAGCGCGATGATCTGCTTCTCCACGGCGGGCGTGATCTCAGTGAGCGCGTAGGCGGTGGGCCACATCGCGCCGTCATCGAGTGCGGCACCGTCGTTAAAACCGAGGGTCGAGTAGCGGGCCTTGAACTTATCCGCTCCCTGGAAGAACACGACGGCCTTGCCGTCCTTGTTATAAGCGGGCATGCCGTACCAGGTCTTGGGATCGAGGTGCGGGGCGTGCTCCTTGACGATCGCGTGCACCTTCTCGGCGAGAACGCGGTCACCGTCCGGAAGCTCCGCGATCTTCTCGAGTAAATCCTTCTCGGCCTGCTCCTTCGTGGCGTTGGCCTTGAGTTCCTTGGCGCGCTCCTTCATGGCCGCGCGCTCTTCTTTACTGAAACCGCTCTTCGTCGAGTCGCTCATGACAGTCCTTTCTCAAACCCATTGATGGAGACCATGCTACGGAGGGCACCTGGCCCCGGCTTCTTCAGAACTGATCGATGAGCGAGCTTCGACGCGATGACGGGAATCGAACCCGTGTGCACAGCTTTGCAGGCTGCTACCTCGCCACTCGGTCACACCGCGATAAAACGATGCTTCAGCACCGGCCGCTCGCGAGCAACGTTGTTACGGCGAGCGACTCGCACGTGACGATCCGAGACGACACCACGCGTCGGCACGACGACCAGATCACACCTCCGCGTCGCGCTGGATCGTTGCCCGTGCATCCTTTCCGGCGACGATCTGCTCTCCCCACTTCATCGACCACGGCTGATCGTGAGAAGAACGGATGCCTATCGACGAGTCGGTCCACGACACGGTGAACTGCGCGAGACGGCCGTCCTCTGCGTACACGTCGACGGATCGCTCGCCCGAGCCTTCGCTCGGGTAAACGTCGAGCACGAGGTTCTCCAAGTAGTCGTAGTCGGGGCGGTCGACGCGCGTACCCCGCGGGATGATCGCACCCTCACGCACATAGAGCGGCAAGCTGTCGAAACCGTGAGTCTCCCGGCGCCATCCGCCCCCGGCAACGACCTCCCCGGTGAGCAGGCTCGTCCAGATGCCAGCGGGCAAATAGAACTCCACGTCACCGGATGCCGTGAACACGGGCGCGACAAGGATGTCTGCCCCGAGCATGTACTGACGGTCCAGGTACGCCACGGCGGGGTCCTCGGGGAACGCGAGCTGCATGGGACGCATCAACGGCAGACCCGTCGCGGACGCATCCCGGCTCGCCGTCCACAGGTAGGGCATGAGCGTCATCTTGAGTTCAGCGAACTTTCGCGTGACCTCAACCGCTTCGTCGTCGAACTGCCACGGCACTCGATATGAACTGCTGCCGTGCAGGCGCGAATGACTCGACAGCAGCCCGAAGGCGACCCAGCGCTTGAAGACGCCGGCGTCCGGCATCCCTTCGAAACCACCGATATCGTGGCTCCAATAAGCGAAGCCGCTGAGGGCGAGCGACAGTCCGCCACGCAGAGTCTCGGCCATAGATTCGTAAGTGGATGTCGAGTCGCCGCCCCAGTGCACCGGCAACTTCTGGCCACCAACGGTCGCGGAGCGCGCGAACAGCACGGCCTCTCCCGTGCCACGACGCTCCTCGAGCACCTCGAAAACGGCTTCGTTGTAGAGCTGGGTGTACCAGTTGTGCATGCGCTCGGGGCTCGAGCCGTCGAAGTATTCGACCTCTAAGGGGATGCGCTCGCCGAAGTCCGTCTTGAACGCGTCGACGCCCTGATCGAGCAGCACGCGCAGCTTGTCTTGGTACCACCGCTTCGCGTCAGGGTTGGTGAAGTCAACGAACCCCATGCCCGCCTGCCACAGGTCCCACTGCCACACTTCGCCGCTCGGTCTCTTCACGAGATAGCCCTTGTTCTTCGCCTCGGCGAACAGCGGTGCACGCTGGGCGATGTACGGGTTGATCCACACGCACACCTTGAGGTCTTTCTCGTGGAGTCTCGCGAGCATCCCCTCAGGATCGGGGAAGGTGCGAGCATCCCACTCGAAGTCGCTCCAGTTGAACTCGCGCATCCAGAAGCAGTCGAAGTGGAAGACGCTGAGCGGAAGGTGGTTGTCGGCCATCGCATCGATGAATGACGTCACCGTCTGCTCGTCGTAGTCAGTCGTGAAGCTCGTCGACAGCCACAGCCCGTACGACCAGGCGGGCACCGACGCGGGACGACCGGTGAGCTGCGTGTACCGATCGATGACCTGAGCTGGGGTGTCCCCCGCGATCACGTAGTACTCGAGCCGCTCGCCTCCGACCGAGAACTGAACCCGCTCGACGGATTCCGAGCCCACCTCGAAGGACACGTGTCCCGGGTTGTTGACGAGAACGCCGTATCCGCGGCTGCTCAGGTAGAACGGCACGTTCTTGTAGGCCTGCTCGCTGGATGTTCCGCCGTCGGCGTTCCAGACATCCACCGTCTGACCGTTCTTCACGAGAGGGCCGAAACGCTCGCCCAGACCGTAGATGAGCTCACCGACACCGAGGTTAAGTTGCTCGTGAACGTACGTGGATGCTCGCGGACCAACCGTCGTCGAGCGAGCGTTGCCCACCGGGCCTGGGTCAACCTGGGCCGCGGGATCAACCTGCATATAGGCGAGCGCTTTGGATCCGCTACCCGTGAGGGTGCGCCCACGGGACGTGAATGTGAGATCCCACGGAGCGCCCGCTGCGATCGTCGCAGAGATGTCGCCACTCGTGAGCGTGCCACCCTCCGCGGTGATCTCCACGGTCCCGTGCCCGGGCTCCGCGCCATCGAGATTGAACTCGAGTTCTTCGGGGCCGCCCTGGAAGTGTTCGACCCGCACCCCAATGATTCCCGGAAGAGGCGAGGTGAGCGTCACGGTAAGGGTCGGCCGATTGAGGGTGTCGCCGCGCTTCTCGATGACCTTGGTCGGCGCCGTCACGGTGATGCTGTTCTCACCCGGCCAGATGTCGAAAGCCTCCTGCGCGTACAGCGCATCTACGCCGGGACGCAGTTGCCAGAACCCGTCGGTGAATTTCATCGTGCTTCCTCTACGACCATCACAGCGCCCGCAGGCACGCTGAGGGGAGCCTCGAAAGCCTCGCCCGTAATGAGTTCTGTCCCACTCACATCGAGTGAGAGCGCACGATCACTGTGGTTAATGGCAAACAGGTAGCTGCCGGATACCCCCACCCGACGCACGACTTCGAGGCCAGCTTCGAAGTTGGCGACGGGGCGCACACCTGCAAGTGCCACGAGCTCGTCGACAAGAACAAGCAGGTCATCGTCGCTCGCCCGGGTCGCGAGATATGTCGCGGTGCCGTCGCCACAGCGGTTTCGAGTGACCGCGGGGATGCCGCTCAGTTCTCCCGAGGAGTAGGACGCGAGCGCCTCGGCACCCCGCAGTTCGAGCAGTTCCGTCCACGAGGTGCCAGTCCACCCGTTGTCGAGGGCCACCGACTCCTCGGGGAAGAGGGGGTAGAACTCGTCGACCCAGATTCCCAGCAGATCACGGAACGCTCCCGGATATCCGCCCGTGATGGCGCGGTTATTCTCGTCGACGATGCCAGAGAGGTAGGTCACAAGGGCGTGCCCGCCCGCCTCGACGAAGTCCCTGAGGGCTGAGCTCGTCTGTGCGTCGGCGAGGAACAGTGTCGGCACGATCACGAGGTCGAAGTCAGCAAAGCTGTCGTGGGGATGGATGACTTCAACGGCTATGCCGCGTGTCGTGAGGGCCCGATGCAACGCGACCGGCAAGTCGATGTAGTTCATCAGCTGCGAACCCTTACGGGTCACACGCCACGAGTACGCCGCATCCTGGTCAAAGAGAATCGCGACGCGACCACGCTCAACAGTGCTCCCCACCACGGGCGCTAGGGAACGCAGTGCTGCGCCCAGTTGTTCAACCTCGCGGTAAATCTTCGAGTCGACACCCGAGTGGGTGACGACGCCGGAATGGAACTGCTCAGAGCCCGCCGTCGACATCCTCCATTGGAAGAACAGGGCACCATCGGCACCACGAGCAATGTGAGCGAAGCTGTTGCGGGCGAGTTCTCCGCGAGACTTCGCCCGGTTGACGGGCTGCCAGTTAACAGCACTCGTCGAGTGCTCGATGAGAAGCCACGGGCGTCCGCCCGCCATTCCTCGCACGCGGTCGGCGCTGAATGAGAGGTCGCTGTTGCGGTGGGGGTCGGCACCGATCGTGTAGTGGTCGTTCGACACCAGATCGACCTCGCGGGCCCAGCCCGCGTAGTCGTGCACGCCGGGGTTGTTCATCACCATGAAATTGGTCGTGATGGGGATGTCAGGGGTGATCTCGCGCAGCAGGTCCCGCTCCGCGATGTAATGGCCCAGCAGCGCATCCGAGGTGAAGCGCTCGAAGTCGAGCTGCAACCCCGGGTTGTGATGCGTGTGTGCGAACCGCGGAGGAAGGATCTGTGCGAAGGAGGTGAAGTGGTGCCCCCAGAACGCCGTGCCCCACGCCTCGTTGAGCGCGGTCACCGTGGAGTACTTGCGCTCGAGCCAGCCCTGCCAGGCCACTGCCGTTTCGTCGCTGTAGCAGCGCGCGTTCTCGTTGCCGAGCTCGTTGCTCACGTGCCAGAGCTTGAGCGCGGGATGGCTGCCGTAGCGTTCGGCGATGGCTCGCACCATCCTGAGCGCGTAGCGCCTGAATGTCGCCGAGCTCGGGCTCCAGCCGAGCCGTCCGCCCTGCGACGTGCGCACGCCGAACTCGCTCACTGTCGCGATCTCGGGATGCGCCTGCATGAGCCACATGGGAGGGGCAGCGGTGGGCGTCGCGAGGTTCACACCGATGCCGTAGTCGTGCAGCAGGTCCATGGCGCGGTCAAGCCATCCCCACTCGAACTGACCATCGGCGACCTCGAGCAGTCCCCACGAGAAGACGCCCAGGTTGACCGAGTTCACGCCAGCGCGCTGCATGAGCTGCACATCCTCGAGCCACACTTCTTCTGGCCACTGCTCCGGACTGTAATCACCGCCAAGCGCGAAGCCGTCGGCGATCCAGGGGAACTGCTTCGGCTCCGGAAGGTCAGCGGAGTGGGAGGTGAACGGCGTGCTCATGGCGTGAAAACTCTCTGGTAGATCGGTGGAAAAGTGGTCCCATTCGCTGGGGCCGAGCGTCATCCCTTAAGGCCACCGCTGAGCAGATCGAGCTTCCAGTAGCGCTGGAGTACGACCATCAGGATGACGAGCGGGATCGTGGCGAGCAACGCGCCCATGATCGCGTAGGTGTAGAGCGCTGGCGTGCCCGTGCCCCGATTGACCAGGAGGTATAGACCGGTGGTGAGCGGGAACTTCGACTCGTCACTGAGCATCATGAACGGCAGCAAGAAGTTGTTCCAGATACCGATGAACTGCAGCATGAACACCGTGACGAGACCTGGCACCATCATCGGCAGCGCGACCGAGCGGAAGATACGCAACTCGCTCGCCCCATCGATGCGCGCTGCCTCCATCGTGTCTGCGGGAACTGCGCCCTGCGCATAGATCGTCGCGAGATAGACGCCAAACGGACTGATGATCGACGGAAGCAGAACTGCCCAGTGGGTATTCGAGATTCCCGCGGCAGCGACAAGAAAATACTGAGGAATCGCGAGAGTGATTCCGGGGAGTAGCACCCCGGCAAAGAGCACGGTGAAGAGCACATTGCGCCCGCGGAAGACGAATCGTGCGAGCGCATAGCCGGCCATAGCCGACACCAAGGTCGAGAGCAGCGCACCACCACCCGAGTAGATGAGGGAGTTGAGCGACCACATCCAGAACTTGCCGCCCTCGAACGTGCTGAGGGACACCAAGTTGTCGATGAACCCCGTTCCCGGCGCCAGGGAGAAGGTGGAGAAGAGCTCGCCCGTGGTCTTCGTCGACGCCATAACCACCCACAGGATGGGGAATAGCATGTAGGCCGCAGCCACCAGCAGGATGATCGTTGGCAGCGCCTTAAAGGCCTTGCGCGATCGCATGGAACTGACCGTCATTGTTGTCATCGTCTAGCTCTGTTCAAAGGTTCGGCGCTGAAGAACGCGCAGGAGCAGGACCGACACCACGAGGGTGCCGAGGGCAAGAATCACCGACATCGCAGCGGCGCCCGAGGTGTCGTCGAGAGCGAACGCGTCGCGATACACCTTCATGAGGGGGAAGAAGGAACTGGAGATCGAGTCAGACATGCTCTTCAGCGTCATGGGCTCGGAGTAGGCCTGCAGAGTGCCGAGCAAGGAGAAGATGAAAGTCAGCAGCAGCGCGGGGGTGAGCAGTGGGATCTTGATCCGCCAGGCGATCTGCCACTCGCTCGCACCATCGAGTTGCGCTGCCTCGTAGATCTCCAACGGGATCGAGCGCAGTGCGGTGTACAGGATGATCATGTTGAATCCGAGACCCGACCAGACGGCGATGTTGGCAAGGGCCCCAAAGACCCCCTGCGGGCCGAGGAAGTCGACGGCAGGAAGACCGACGGCCTTGAGCATCCAGTTGAACGGGCTCGTCGACGGCAGATACATGAAGCCCCAGAGAAGGGTCGCGACGACCCCGGGAACCGCATAGGGCAGGAAGATCGAGATGCGCGAGAAACGGGCTAGTCGAACGCCAGGTACATCGAGAAGGAGAGCGAGCAGCAGAGCGCCACCGAGAGTGATCGGCACCGAAAGCAGACCGAAGTGAAGCAACCTGCCGAGTCCCGCGAGAAGCTCGGGGTCGGTAATCGCCGCGACGTAGTTGTCGAACCCGACGAAGGTGAGCTGGCGAACCCCAAAGGCGCCGCCGTTGACTCGCAGCGCGACGAAGCTCAGGTAGATCGCGTAGGCCATCGGAAGAATCAGGAAGGCTACGAAGAGCACGATCGCCGGGCTGAGGAAGAGCCATGGGGCGAACTTGGGCTGGATGGAGCGCCGACGAGTCGGCGCAGTGGTGGTAGTCATGGTGTCGCTCTCACTAGAAAGGCAGGGGGCCCAGCCCACGCGACCAGACCCCCTGCACGGATCACTTCTTGACCGTGAAACCGGTCTTTTCGAGGTCACTCACGACGGCATCCTGCGTCTTGGTGAGCGCGTCAACAAAGGGAGTCTTGTTCGTCACCGATGACTGCATGGCATCGCTGAACGAGTCGAACGCCATCTGCACGTTCGGGCCCCAGGTGAAGGTCGCGGTGTCAGACGCGATGTCTGCGGCAACATCCCAGAAGTCGTCCTGGCCCGAGACGAGCACGGGAACGTCAAGCGACGAAAGGGATTCCTGTCCTGCGGTCGAAGCCGGGAACAACCCTGCCTCGGCGAGCAGCGATGACCCTTCCTTCGATCCGTTCAGCCAGGTGAGGAACTTCACCGCTTCTTCTGGGTGCTTGGTGGTCGAGCCGACCATTGCCGATGAACCGCCGAAGAGTCCGGTTGTGGTCTCGCCGTTCCACGATGGCATCTTTGCGATGCGCCAGAGGCCCTCGGTGTCGGGAGCAACCGAGGCGATCGAGCCGGGGCCCCAGACGCCAACCATCCAGCTAATCAGCGTGCCGTCATTCAGCGAGGTGTTCCACTCGGGGGTGAAGAAGTGCTTCTTATCGATGAGGTCATTGGTGACGAGAGGCTCCCAGAAGTCGACGACTTGCTGAGTCTCCTTGCCGTCAATGTCGACGCTCCAGGACTCGCCGTCCGTCGACCACCACTGAGCGCCGGCCTGCATCGAGTATGCCGCGAGTGTCGCGCCTTCGTCGGGGTAACCACCCAGGTAGGTGTCGGGCAGCGCCGTGCGCACCTCGGCGGCGAGTGCCGCGTACTCGTCAAAAGTCGTGGGCGCGGTCCAGCCGTGCTCTTCGAAGATGTCTGCACGGTAGAGGAAGACCATGGGGCCGGTGTCCTGCGGAACCGCGTAGACGGAATCGCCGACGGTCGTCAGGCTCCAGGTTGCGTCGGTGAAGTCGCCCTTGGCGTCACCGATGAGGTCGGTGATGTCGTAGCCCGCGCCACTCAGCACGAGGTTAGGAACCTTCTGGTACTCGGCGGCGAAGATATCTGGGCCCTCACCAGCGCGCTGCGAAGCGAGAACCTTGGCCACGATGTCGTCGGCTCCGGCGGGTTCTTCGACCTTGACCTGGATGTCGGGGTTCTCGGCATTCCAGGTGTCAACGACCTCGGCTACGCCTGGCGCCCAGGTCCAGTAGGTGAGGGTGACGGGTCCGGACGAGGAGTCTTCTGTTCCACCGGCGCAACCCGTGAGGATGAGCGCACCGGCCGCGAGTGCGGCAACAGATGCTGTGCGGAAAGTGTGCTTCATGGGTGCGTACTACTCCTTTGTAGTGGCGGGGACACCGCCGGTGTGCTGTCAGTTGCACGCGATCTCGAAAGCAGGAATCGGGTGTCATGATCTCGGGCGACTCGCGTTGCACTATTTTGTGCTCTCATGAAACAAAATGTCAAGCATCCCGCAAAATTGACCGACAGGAGGCACGCGCGCCCGTCAGACGACTCGACGAATGGCGCTCACCGCGGCTGCCCACGCGTAGTCCGAGAAGGCAAAGTCGCGCACTTCGATCTCTGAGCGCTCGGATGCCGGGTCCAGCTTCTCGGCAAGCGCAGCGTCAAGCGAGGCCGCTCCGGCACGAGCGACAATGAGCCCCTCGCCCGTGACGATGACCTTCTCCGGATCGATGAGGTTGACCAGCTGGGCGATAACAACGCCGAGCGCGTGCCCCGCGTCGTCGATCGCGGCCTTGGCCACGGCATCCCCCGCTTCCGCGCGCTCGATTACGCGATCGAAGCTCGTATCGGCGGCGTTGTGAAGAATCGCCGGAATCGTGACATAGGCCGAGGCACACCCCAAGTGGCCACGGTCGCACGTGGGTCCGCTGTCACGCACGGGGATGTGACCAACTTTCCCGGGGTGGCCACGAGAGCCTCGCACCAGCTCGCCGTTAACCACGATGCCCGCTCCGATACCCGCACCGAGGCCGATGAGAACAAGGGAGCTTCGTCCCACCCCGGCGCCGAACCAGTGGTGTGCTGCGGTGAGTGACTGTACGTCGTTACCGACGGCGATAGGCAGACCTGTCTCCGCCTCCACGAGTGATGCGAGCGGAACGTCATCCCACCCGAGAAAGTGCGAACCCACGACGACCGAACGCCCGCGCACTTGCTCGACATCTCCAGCGAGGCAGATCCCGACGGATGCGAGCCGCGGGTATGTCTCACGAAATCGTGTGACCATCTCCGACATCTGGCTCACGACATCCGGAACATATCGCGAGACGAGCGGACGCTCCTCGATCTCGATGACGTTCGCGTGCAGGTCGGTGACCACGGCGTAGAGCGCCTCGCCCGTGAGCTTGATTCCCACAAAATGAGCTGATGCGGGCCGCAAGTTCAGAATCTCAGACGGTCGCCCTCGACCGTTGGGGGCGTTAGTCTCACCCTCCTCGACGAGTCCGAGTTCGACAAGATCGCGCGTGAGCCTCGTGAGGCTCGTGCGTGAAAGGCCTGTGCGCCGGGCGAGTTCCGCCCTCGATGTTGCCCCATTGATGAGCACCTCGAGCAGCACCGTGCGCTGGGCGTCGTGGAGATCTGGCCAGGTCCAGACGGAGTCAGAGCGGGAACTTGCCATGACGGGAGCATACTGTCGCCCGGGCTGGGGCGCGGCCGGAGCGACGCTCCTTTCCCCACCCTCTACGTGAGTGCAATCGTTGGGGAGCGGGAGGTGAACGAGGCGTTCATGACGAAAAGCTCTCTAGTAGCCCGCTGGGGAAGTAGTCCCATTCGCTGGGGCCGGGTGGGTCCTGCCACAACTCAGCGCTCGGGCGAAGCTGCTCGAGGTCGCCCCACAGTTCTTCGGGGATCGGATGGGTCGCCAGATCGACCGTGCGGGCCAGCTGTTCGAGAGAGTTGATCCCCACGACCGTCGAAGAGACGCGAGCGTCGCGCATGCTGAACTGCAGCGCCGCAGCTCCCAACGGAACGCCGACCGCTCCTGCCGCCCGCCCCATGGCGTCGATGGCGGCAACCATCCCCGGTGGTGCCGGCCGGTAGGCGTATCGGGTGACCGGTTCCGGCCACTTGGCTAGCGGTGCAGAGCCATAGGGCGCCGCGTTGAAAACAGTGACGCCAGCGTCAGCGCACAGGTCGAGCAAGCGGTCGGCAGACCGATCCACGAGCGTGAACCGGTTGTGGGTAATCACGGCATCGAACAGGCCCGTCTCCACGTACCTCTCCAGCATGGGCGCAGGACCGCCCGAGATACCGATCTGTTCCGCGATGCCCTCACGCTTCATCCGCACGAGCGCCTCAACGGCACCGCCCGGGGCGAAGGCCTCGGCGTAGCTCATCGACTCCGGATCGTGCAGATACAGCAGTGGGAGAACATCCATCCCCAGCCGATCGCGGGACTCATCGAGCGACTGACGCATGCGGTCGCCGGAGAACGCGCCAGACACCGGGTCACGGTCGAGCTTGGTCGCGATCGTAACCCCGTGCGGGATGCCGCCCGCTCGGGCAATTGCCTGACCAATGAGCTGCTCGCTGAGCCCGTCGCTGTACGCATTCGAGGTATCGATCACACGGATTAGGGGTGCGGTCGAGCCGTCCAGCACGGAGGCGAGAGCCGCGGATGGATCGTCACCGCGCGCTACGGCGCCCGCGAAAGAGGAGGTGCCTAGCGTGAGCGCCGAGAGATCGAGAGTCATGTCAGCCTTTCCGACTGCTGGCTGTCTGAGGAGTCAACCGCAGAGTGCGTGCCGCGGGCTCGTCCGGCAAGTTCAGCACAAGCTCGCCTTCATCCGCGTCCCAACTCACGTCCGTTGACAGACTCCTCGGGAAGACGACCTCGACCTCAAGCGGATGCCCCGCGTGCCGCGGCAGCGGAATACGCACCGTCGTCGGCCCCGATCGTCGCCAGACGGTGAGAAGCTCACCCTCGATGTCGCGCATCCCGAGGGCGACGACAGGATCGTGCCAGCCTGGGAGTCCGAGCGGCCAGAACGGCAACGCGCTCGGGATGCGGCGGCGCGTCTCGCGGTAGGCGGCCGTGGCCTCGCGCACGAGGGCCATCTGATCGGGCTCAAGCCGATGGATCTGACCCGCGAGATGCACGCGCCCGAGAAGGGGGCTCGCGAGTGAGAACGCGATGAGCTCGTCCGACCAGGATGGGTCGGGATACGTCCACACCGCGCCCTGCTCGGGTGTCACCGCAGTGGGCGCGGCGGCAGCGATCGCCGCGGTGAACAGTGGGTCTTGGTTGTCACTCGTCGACTGCACGGGATGCACAGCGAGTGTCGCGCCATCCATGCGCTGTCCGCCGCTCGAGCAGCTCTCGATCACAAGACCGGGATGGCGGTCCATGAGGTCGCGCACCCAGGCAAGCAGCGCTGCCTGGTGGCCGAACTGCCCGTCGCCCGGGCTATCCGCCGAGACATCCGTGCCCTGAGTCACGTCCATGTTGTAGTCGAACTTGAGGTAGCCGAGACCGAGGTCGGTGATGAGCTTCTCGACGGCGCCATCGACATGGGCAAGCGCTGCGGGATGCCGGAGGTCGAGTTGGTACCTGGCCGATTCGACCACGCGCTTACCGTCGCGTTGGAAGAAAGCCTCGGCCGGCAGCAGATCGGCAACCGGGCTCGCCACTGACACGACCTCAGGCTCAAGCCAGAGCCCTGGCACCATGCCCGCCTCCCGCATCAGCCGGGTCATCTCCTCGAGGCCCTCGGGGAATCGGCGCAGGGATGGCTCCCAGCCACCGAGGTCGTTCCACCAGGTCGCGCCGTCGGTGTACCACCCGGAATCCATGCAGTAGATCTCGGCACCGGCGAGCGCGGCCGCCTCGATGAACGGCGGCATGTTCTCGGACGTCGGGTCACCCATGAGCGCGTTCATGTAGTCGTTGACGATCACGGGAAGCGCTTCATTGTCGGGATGCGGACGCCTCACTCGGCGCCTCGCCTGGGTGAGCGCGCCAAACAGCTCGTCGTCATCACGACCGAGCACGAGCGTCGCGGGGACCGACCTGAAGCTCTCGCCCGGCCCGAGCCGCCGCATCCAGGCCGCGCTCTGATCCGTGGGTCCGCTGCCCACGAGGTACAGCGCGCCACCCTGGTCGCCCAGCTCCCAGCGCCACGCGCCGTTGTGCTCGATCTGCCAGAGGAGTGAGCGGTCCCGCGACCGCAGGACCCCCATCGGCAAGTGGCCGCCAGTCGACCAGCTCCCCCGCTGCTGCAGCGCAAAGGACGCGCGTGAGGCCAGGATGCCCCATTGGGTGAAACCGGCATTATCCAGTCCCAGCTCGGCAGGCGTGCGCTTCTGCCACACCATCTCGCGGAACCAGGTGTTGTGCGCGAAACCGACCTCGTGGTCGTGCCACCATTCGGAACCGGTCGCGGAGATGCCTCCGAGCGCGACGGACGAGACCGCCCGCAACTCGATAGCCACATCGCCCGCGACGATCTCGGTTGAGGTGCGCACAACAGGAAGGTCGGGCCAGCTCGACCAGGTCGTGATGACGTCGATTCCGGATGCCGCATCCCGCGCCGTGACCTCGAGATGGGCCATGCCATCCTCGGTCCAACTCCGATGCCCGACGGCGCGCAATCGCCTGCCAACGGCGCTGCCCGCGAGCCGCTCCGACGAGTTGGCACCGGAGCCTTCACCGCCGAGATGGATCTCGGCGATCGGTAAGGCTGTCGACGCATCCGACGCGCTGGAGTCACCGACAGACGCGAGGCGCCGAACGCTGGGCGGCCCGTCGGCGCTGATGTCGAGGTCGAGCTCGACGGCGCCGGGGCGCCACTGGATGATGTCGTTCTGCGGCATGTTCACTCGATTCAGCGTCGTCACTTGCGTGCTGGGTCATAGGAACGGGCGCGGTCGAATCGACCGCGCCCGTTCGCATAGTGGGAGTTAGCTGGCGTCGTACGCCTTCTGCCAGACCTCGAGGTAGCGGTCTACTCCGAGACCGGCCAGACCGTCGAGGTAGGACTGCCAGGCACCATCATCGTTGGGGTCACGAACACCGGTGACGAACTCAGCAGTCGACGTCGCGACATTGCTCTCGATATTGGTCGTGAGCGTGGAGAGCTCGCTCGCGTCCTCGTTTGCAACCCAGAGGTTCCAGTACGGGAACAGCGCGTCGGACTCCATGCCCTCGTAGAGGCTAGTGGCCTCGAAGAACCGCCGCTCAGCCCCTTCAATGGTGTAAATGTCGAGCGGCTGCACCTGAGAATTACGCCATTCCTTGGTGTCGAAGACCTGCGCCATCGGGCCCCAGTTACCGTTGTAGTCGGCCTCGTTCGCCTCGTCCAAAGGAATATCGAAGAAGCTCGGCTCGAGCGTCTGGTCAAGGGCGATATCGCCCTCCTCCGGCGCGCGCCAACCGATGCCTTCCTCGCCCGCCTGGGCACGGAGGTGACCCTCAGGGCTGAAGATGTAGTCCATCATTTCCATGATGATCTTCTGCTCAGTCTCGTCGGCTGCCTTCGTGATCACGAACGTCGCGCCGGGGGCACTGGGCAGCTGATAGGTGGCGATCTGACCATCGGCGCCGTTGAGCGGCGGGATGGCGTTGTACTGGTTTTCGCGGGCGTCCGGGTTCGGCGGAGCGAAGCTCACAAACAGGCCGGGGTGGATGACTGTTGCACCACCCAGGAATATGCCTTCGACGGAGTTGCCGGCGGCCTGCATCGCGTCGTCCCCCTGCGAGAACGCCGCTTGGTCGATGAGTCCAGCTGCCCACAGCTTGTTCAGGAACTTCAGACCTTCTCGCCAACCTTCTTGCATCGGCTGCATCTGCACGGTGTCGCCGTCGAGCCCGAGGGAGACGGGTTGTCCGTTCGCGTTTGCTCCCGTGTTGAACGAGTTAGAGATGAACGCGTTCATGATGTACGGCACGACCGACCACTGCGCGCTGCCCGTGATCGGAATCTCGTCGGCGATACCGTTGCCGTTCGGGTCCTGCGTCTTGAATGCCATCATCACATCGAAGAACTCGTCGGGCGTGGTCGGTTCCTCAAGGCCAAGGTTCTCGAGCCACTGCGAGTTGATCCAGAACTTGTACGGATAGGAGCAGTGGAAGCAGTCGTTCCATTGTGGGAGACCCCAGATGTCGCCGTCAGGAGTGGTGGCGAGTTCTGCGAAGGCGGGCTCGGCTTCGAGCGCCGCGGCGATGTTCGGTGCGTACTCGTCGATCAGGTCGTTCATCGGAAGAATCACGCCCTGGTCGGAGTATCGCTGCAGCTCGGCCTTGGTGAACTGTGTCGCCCACGGCACCAGCATGTACGCCTCGGGCAAATCGCCGCCCGCGAGCGAGATCTGTCGAGCTTCGTTCGCTTCTGATGACCCATAACCGGTCGTTTCGAACTTGATGTCTACGCCGAACTTCTCCTCCATAAGGAGCGTGAAGGAGTTCGTGTTGAGGTCCATCTGACCGCCCTGTGAGGCGAAAATCGTGATGACCTTCTGGTCATCCTCGGCGCTCTGCGCGCACCCGGCGAGGGATGCGGCGACTGTCGCCACTAACGCCATGCCAATGATGGAGCGACTACGCCGTCGCATCCTGTCGGACAATGCTGGTCTGTTCACGGTCTTGCCTTTCTGTGGTGTGGACACTTACTTGGGTGGAAACTTTTCGCGGCGTGAGGCACCGCACTAGCCCTTCACTGCGCCGACAAGAATTCCCTTGTTGAAGAATCGAGCGACGAAGGGGTACACGAGCATCACCGGCACAGTGGAGATCACGATGAGCGAATACTTGAGGAGGCTGGCGAGCTGCTGACGTTCGAAGGCGGCCGCAGCATCCAGCCCAGGGGCTGCCTGGTTGAGAATCAGCACGTTCCGCAACACGAGCTGCAGTGGATACAGACTCGGATCTCGGAGGTACAGCAGAGCATCGAAGTACGAGTTCCACTGATAGATGGCGTACATGAGCGCGATCACCGCAAGCAATGGCTTGGAGAGCGGAATCACCGTAGAGAACAGGAAGCGCAGGTCACTGGCACCGTCGATCTGAGCAGCTTCGTACAGTTCGTCAGGGATCGACGTTCGGAAGAACGCGACCGCGATGATGACCTGCCATACCCCGATGGCCTGCGGCAGGATCAGCGCCCATCGAGTGTCGAGCATCCCGAGGTTCTGCACCACGAGGTAGGTGGGGATGATTCCACCAGCGAAGAGCATCGTGAAGACAACGAAGACGGTGATGCCCCGGCGTCCCCAGAACTCTTTGCGCGACAGCGGATAGGCGATCGCGACGGTGAGCACGAGGCTTATCGCGGTTCCCGCGAGGGTATAGATGAGCGAGTTGCCGAACCCCGTGAGAATCGAGTTATCACTCAGCGCGCGCTCATACCCCTCGAGAGTGAAGCCAATCGGCCAGAACGTGACTCGACCAGACGCCACGGCCAACGGATCGCTCAACGAACTCGCGACTATATAGAGCAGGGGCAACAGCACGACCAGCAGGAACGTCCCGAGCAGGATGTAGACGCCCACCATGAACACGCGGTCGCCGACCGGGTCTTTGATGGCGGTCGTCGTCGGCCTGCGTCGCAGCGCTGGCTCACGCTTCTCGGATGCCGACTTGCGTGAATCCTTCATTCGCGTTGTCACCACAGTCCGTTTCCTGTCAGTCGCTTGACGATGGCGTTGACCCCGAGCAGCAACACGAGGTTGATTACGCCGTTGAATAGTCCGATTGCCGCCGCCTGGCTGAAGTCCGCGCTCAGCAGGCCGACCTTGTAGGTGTAGGTCGGGATGATCTCGGATTGCGAGATATTGAGGCTGTTCTGCAGCAGATAGGCCTTCTCGAATCCGATCGCCATCACGTTGCCGACACCCAGCACGAGAACGATCATCGCGGTAGGCAGGATGCCGGGAATGTCAACGTTAAGGATCTTCTGCCAGCGGCTCGCGCCATCCACGCGTGCTGCCTCATACAGAGTGGGGTCGATGCCCGCAAGCGCCGCAAGGTAGATGACGGCGGAGTAACCCATCGTTTGCCAGACATCCGTGAACACATAAATGTGGCGGAAGTAGTCGGGGTTACTGAGGAAGTCGATCGACCCGAGTCCGAAGAACTGCGTGATGTCGCCCGCCAGCCCGAGACGCGGAGAGAGGAACAGGATCGTCATAGAAACGACCACGACCGTGGAGATGAAGTACGGGGCGTATGTGACCATCTGCACGGTGTTCTTGAAGAACTTGGAACGCACCTCGTTGAGCGCGAGCGCGAGAATAATCGGCACGGGGAAGCTCGCGAGCACGACGTAAGCCGAGAGAACAAACGTGTTGCGCAGAACCGGCCAGAAGATGGGGTTACTGAAGAAGCGCTCGAAGTGCTTGAGCCCCGCCCAATCACTGCCCCAAACGCCATCCACAACGTTGTAATCTTTGAAGGCAATGACCGTGTTGGCCATCGGAATGTACTTGAAGATGATGAAGTACGCGATGGGAAGGAGGATGACAAGGTACAACTGCCAGTGCCGCTTCCAGCTGCGCTTCAGTCCACGCATACCGCGACCATCGCCACGGTTGCGCAGTTTGCGGGTAACTCCGCCGACATCGAGGCCGGCGCCCGCTGGCATCACCATGGGCACCTCGTGCCGTGATCAGGGATACTCGGATCAACGTGGGTGACGGTGGCGGGTAGCCACAAGTGAGACATCATCCGGGTTCTCCTCTCTGCAACGGTGCAGGTACCTCACCACGATAAACGTCAGATCAATGACTGTCAATGAATACTGGGAACTGGTCGGTTTGGCTCATCCCGGGAATCGCCCAGCCCGTTGTTCTTTGCCTTTCTGGCTCATGTCGGCCTGTTTTTTGCTGGCATCGCAGTCTTCGAGGCGTATTGCGCACTGCGCGAGGGCTGGAATGAGGGAGGTTTCTCCGTGCCTCAATTGATTGAATCAATCCGCTAGTTCGCACCTGAGTTGAATTAGAGCGTGTCAATCACGCCAACCGAATAGATTCGTATGATGTTCTCTGCTCGAGTCTCGTGAATACTGCAGGCGGCTCCTCGCACTCGCCCGACACGGGCCGTATCCCGACAGCGATTTGTTCAATCTTTAGGCGCGTTCGACGCTCGTTGACGCTTACACTGTCGATGTGCCAGCAGACACTGAAGACTTCCCCACCAGCCCTGGATCGCGATCAGACCACGTGATCGATCACGTCAAGCGGATGATTGGGTCGGGCGAACTCAAGGCAGGCGATCGACTGCCCATCGAAAAGGACCTCGCCGCGCAACTAGGAGTCTCGCGCGGATCACTCCGCGAGGCCGTGCGCTCGCTCGCGACACTAGGAGTGCTTGAGACGCGACAGGGCGACGGCACATACGTGACCCAGCTCGATCCGAGTTCGCTGTTACGTCCGCTGGAATTCTGGGCCGGACTGCAAGAGGCGACGCAGTCGGTCGATCTGCTCGCGGTACGGCGCGTGCTCGAGACCGAATCGGCGGGACTTGCCGCCGTGCGACTCACCGACGACGAACTAGCCGCGCTCGAAAGCATCCTCGCCGAAATCGACGCCGGGCTCATCACGGGCAAACTCGAACCGGAGTCCTTCATCGACGCGGACGCCGCGTTCCATCGTCGCATCGCGATCGCGAGCGGCAACACGGCACTAGCCGCCCTGATCGACAGCCTCATGACTCGCACGCTCCGTGGCCGCCTCTGGCGTGCAATCACGGAGCGGGACTCCGTGGGAGAAGCACACGCGGACCACCGGGCGATTCTCGCGGCGCTGCGCACTCGCGATGCTGAGCGAGCACGCATCCGGATGGCCGCCCACCTGCTGGGTGTCGAGGTGTTCGCCGCAGAGCATCCGGTTGAGGATGACATCGCGGCAAACACCCCGCCGCAGGCCGACGAGTAGCACCGACCCGCAGACGGGCGACCACCTACTGAGCCACCGGCTACGTGGCCTCCACGTATTCCGTTGCCACGGCCGCCGGATCCTGTCCCTCGCGGAGCGGAAGGATGCGGTAGAGGAGACCGTATGGCCCCTTGGCCGGCGTGTTGCTGTACTTCTCCGGGCGCGTCAACAGATCCCAACTGCCACCGAGAAGGCCCTCTTGTGCAGCGTCTACACGCACGACGGTGCGCCAGGATTCCGGCACCTCGTGCCAGTGACGGTGCCCCGACAGTTCGTCTGGACTGTTCGGTTGAGCGTTGAAGTACATGTTCCCCTCCGCCACCAGTAGCACTCCGCTACCTGCGTGGTCGGTGAGAGCAGCCCAACGAGTGTCGGCCTTGCTAGCGCTATCCTGCGGTCGGGCATATCGGGTGACCTGATCCGCGACCGATCCCGAGTAGCGGCCAATGAACGCTGACGCGAGTCTGTCAGCGGTCGACTCCCAGGGTCCACGTCCGTACCATTCGAGGGTGGCGAGGTCGGGACTGAGCCCGAACGTCGTCCCGACGACCTGCGGGTTGGGTGTGCTGGGCACCGGCTCGAAAGTTGACAGCACATCCACCTGCCCGTTGCCGTAGATCGTGTAGACGATCGACTGGGGCGAGGTCGTGATGACGTTATCTGGACGGAACGGGATCGTGGTGGTGACACTTCCGCGAACCGCGACTCGCACACCACCCGGGATGGACGACGTTTCGATGTCGCTGACTGCCCAGCTTTCACCGACCCCGCGCCACGGTCCAGAGGGCTCGGGCCGAGTCGGCCTGAACTCGGGTATCGACACTTCCGCATCATTCGGGGCACGCCAGTAGTTCGGCATTAGCTCGCTTGCCAGCATTTCACGGTCGTCGTATCGCAACGACGTCAGTCGACCACTGGAGCGGTCGATACTCACCGCGTAACCTGCACCCGCGATGTCGATCGTCTCCCCGGTCTCGCGCACCTCGGGCGAAGCCAGCTCTGCCGCAGGATCGATCGAGAGGGTGGGAGCAAGGACGGGAACGTCAACCTGCGCCCTGGCAACAACATGACCCGCCTGCGCCCAAGGAGTAGGAGCATCCAGAACTACCGATAGCTCCAGCCGGTATTCGGCACCGGCCCTCAGCTGATCTGGCAGCGAGACCGGAAGAGTGATGTCGGTGCTGTGCAGGGGTGCCACCGAGAGCTGCTGGCCAGAGAGCGTTCCGGTAGCGATCGCAGTGCCGTTCTCGGTGAGCGCCCAGTTCAGCGTGTGCCCGTCCAAGCTCGTGAACAGGTACTCGTTCGTGACCCTGATGGTCCAGGTGTCCAGGTCTAGGGGAGTGATGCTCACTGGTTGGTAGGCCAGCCGGGCCTCTTCCAGCTTCGGTGTCGGTGTTCGGTCGGAAAGCACCAGGCCACTCATGTGTACGCCGTCCTCGTTGGGATCGTCGCCCCAGTCACCGCCGTAGGCGAGGAACTCCGTGCCGGGCTGCGCGGGGTTCTGCCACCACAGCCCCTTGTCTGCCCAGTCCCACAGGAAGCCACCAAGCACCTGATCGGGATTGTCGCGGATCGCGCCCCACAGTTCGTCTAGGTAGCCAGAGGTGTTCCCCTGGCTGAAGGCGTACTCGATAAGCACGTAGGGCCTCGGATCCCGCTTGGCTCGGGTGATCAGCTCGTGCGCCGGCGGGTAGAAGTCACCGTCAAAATCGGAGATGTCCGAAGGGACGATCGGCGTGCCAGAGCCGACCGAGTCCTGATAGCTCACCGGACGCGTCGGATCGTTCTCCTTGGCCCAGTCGTACATGGCCTTCAGATTCGAGCCAACGCCCGACTCGTTGCCGATCGACCAGGAAATCACGCTCGCGTGGTTCTTGTCCCGCTCCACCACGTTCTGCATCCGCCAGACCAGGGGTGCGCGAAGTTCTGGGCGATCGCCCGGGATGTTGGGTTTGCCATCCGCGTCGATGCGGTTGATGTGGCTCTCGTTGTTCGCCTCATCGAACAGGTACATTCCGTACTCGTCGGCGAATTCGTACCACCGCGGGTCGTTCGGATAGTGCGAGGTGCGCACGGCGTTGATGTTGTTCTGCTTCATCAGAGTGAGGTCGGCGATCATGTCGTCCGCGCTGAGGGTGCGCCCGGTTCGCGGGCTCCACTCGTGCCGGTTGACGCCTCGGATCGAGAGCGCTTGCCCATTGATGCGGAACACGCCGTCGACGATCTCGACCCGGCGGAAACCAACGCGGGTGGATACTCGATCAATGACCGCCCCATTCGCGTCGCAGAGTTCGACGACCAGGGTGTACAGCTCGGGGCTCTCGGCGGACCAGAGCCGAGGCGACACCACGGGCTCCGTGAGCGCCGCGGATGCATCTGCGCCGTCAGTGCCGTGCTCGACGGGCGCGAGTCGTGTCCAGACTTCGACGGCCCCCGCATCCTTTCCGTCGAAGAGCGTCGCCCGCACCTGGAAGCCCTCCCCGGTGCGCGTGCCGGCATAGTCACGCACGTCAACGCTCAGTTCGAGAGCCGCCTCAGAAAAGTCATCAGAGAGTGGAGTCCTGACGGTGAAGTCCCGAATGAGAACCTCCGGGCGGGAGAGCAGAAACACGCTGCGGAAGATGCCCGAAAGCCGCACGTTGTCCTGGTTCTCCAGGTAGGACCCCGTGGACCACCGGTACACCTCGACGGCGAGCACGTTGCTGCCGCTGCGCAGGTACGGGGTCAGATCGAATTCGCCACGGGTGTAGCTGTCTTCGCGATACCCGATGCGCTGACCGTTGATCCACACGTAGTAAGCGGATTCCACACCTTCGAACTGGATGAACGTCTGTCGACCGTCCCAGCCCGCCGGGAGCTCGAATGTCGTCCGGTACTGTCCGACGGGGTTGTAGAGCGTGGGAGCGTGCGGGTAGTCGCCCGTGGGATCGGGTTGTTCGTTCTTGCCGTTCGCGCCGGTCCAGGGAATCACCGTGTTGGACCCGATCGGGAAGTCGTAGCCGTGCAGTTGCCAGCTCGAGGGAACAGGGAGCAGATCCCAGGCCGAATCGTCGACGTTCTCCTCTGCGAAGTCGAGCACCCGCGACTCTGCGTTCGGTGCCCACCGGAACTTCCAGTCCCCGTCGAGGCTGACTCGGAAGGGTGATGCCGAGCGATCGGCCAGCACCGCTTGCTCAAGCGTGTCGTAGGTCACGAGAGTGGCATGAGCCGGTTCAGTCCCCCACTGGTAGACGGCGGGATCTTTCCACTCGGGCGTCGCGTTCATTGTCTCCTCGAATCCGGTCGTGTGTTCCGCATCGGAACTTACATCATTTGATCTATCTGGTCATCCGGTCGCTCAACAACCACCCGCAGACGGGTTAGTTGTGGTTTCATGTGTGCGACACGCTCACAAAGATCTGATGTTTACACATGCTACCCGCGATGTTAGCGTGGCGGGGAACCGAGAAGCAGAGGCTGTAAATGCACCGCGAGCACTACCCCCACCGTTGGGAACATCGGAATCGGCATGCCGGAATCCCTGCCCGCTTCGAGCCCGTGGCTATTCCGCATGACGCGATTCATGGGTCCCGTCGCGTCGAGGACACGGCCCACCAGGCATCCGGGTACTTCCTCGGAGGCGCGTGGGAATACCGCTCCCGGTTCACTGTGCCGGAGGAGTGGCGGGACCGCCACGTTGTAATCGAGTTTGAGGCGATCCACCGATCCCCCGCGATCTTCGTCAACGGAAATCTCGCGGTGCGCCGCCCGTCGGGAGCCGCTTCCCTCGTTGTCGACCTCGATCCGCACCTGCGTTACGGCACCGAGAACGAGATTGTCGTCGAAGCCCGGTCAAACCGCGACGCGCGGTGGTACACCGGCGGCGGCATCATCCGCCCCGTGATGATCTCAACGGCCCCTCGCGTACACATTCCTCTCGACGGGATCGTCGTGACGACGCCCGAACACGACGACGAGGCCTCCCTCGTGCACGTAGTTACGACCATGCGCAACCTCGAGCCCGTTGGCGCACTTCGGCGACTCGAGACCAAAATCCTCGGACCTTCCGGAGAGATTGTCGCCGTTGATCGCACAAGAGTGACCGTCCCGGCGCACGGTACGACAGAGGTCAGCCAGCGCATCCTCGTGATGTCACCTCGGCGTTGGTCGGTGGAGACACCCGCTCTCTATCGCGTCGAATCGACATTGCGACCACTGAGTTCCGAAGACGATGATCAGGTCGACCGCAGCGAGGTGACGTTCGGCATCCGCTCGTTGCACCTGGATGCCGCGCGCGGACTACGCATCAACGGCGAGGTCGTCAAGCTGCGCGGGGCGTGCGTGCACGCGGACAACGGCGTGATCGGTGGCGCGACCTTCGACAGCGCTGAGGAACGACGCGTCGCCATCCTGAAGTCCGCGGGATTCAACGTCATCCGCAGCGCTCACCAGCCGATGAGCCGAGCGATGTTGGATGCGTGCGACAGGCTCGGGATGCTCGTGATGGATGAGCTCACCGACTTCTGGACGAAATCGAAGGCGCCCGAGGATGCTTCGGACGACTTCGCTGACTGGTGGCGTCGGGATCTTGAAGCGATGGTGGTGAAGGATCGCAACCACCCGAGCGTCATCATCTACTCGATCGGCAACGAGATCCCCGAGGCCGCGACGCGATCGGGGAACGAACTCACGCGAGCGATATCGGCCGAGACACGGCGGCTCGATCCGACGCGGTACGTGACTGCTGCCGTCAATGGCTCGCTGTTTGTGATGGATAGCGAAGTACAGATCGACTCAGAGCTGCTGGACGGCGCAACGCTCGACGACGTCACCGCGATCAACGGGCAAAGGATGAGCCTGGGCGCCAAGATGAGTGCCCTCGGCGTGACCCCCGCCGTCACCGAACTCACCGAGGAGGCCTACGGTGCACCCGATATCGCCGGCATGAACTACCAGGACTGCCGCTACGAACTCGACCACGAGCTCTACCCGAATCGGGTCATCGTGGGGTCCGAGACGTTCCCGACCGAGATCGACCGGCTCTGGTCGCTCGTGCAAGCCAACCCCCACGTCATCGGCGACTTCACCTGGACGGGCTGGGACTACCTAGGCGAGCCCGGACTCGGGCGGATGCACTATCGGGACGACCTCCCCGGAAGTGGTGCGCTCGGTGCCTATCCGTTCCTCATCTCGGGAGCAGGCGACATCGACATCACAGGTGAGCGCCGTCCCGCGTCCTACTACCGCGAGATTGTGTTCGGGCTGCGATCCGAACCGTTCATCGCAGTTCGGCGACCGGAAACTCGAGGCAGGGAGATGGCATCCGCTCCGTGGTCGTGGACCGACAGCATCTCCTCGTGGACCTGGTCTGACGTCGGTGAGGAACCGCTCGAAGTCGAGGTCTACAGCGATGCCGACGAGGTGGAGTTGGTCAGCAACGGTCAGTCGCTCGGTCGCCGGCCCACTGGCCTGGACCACCGCTATCGCGCCGTGTTCGCGGTGCCGTATGCGCCAGGCAGCCTCGAGGCAGTCGCGATTCGCGATGGCGTCGCCGCCCAGCGGACTGTCCTACGTACCGCTGGGGATGACCGTCGACTAGCGCTCACCGCAGAGCGCTCCGAGGTCGCCACAAACGATCTCGCGTTTATCTCAGTGGAACTGGTGGATGCGGACGGCGCGCGAGCTACTGATGGCGTCGTCGAGGTGGAGCTGCACATCGAGGGGGCCGGAGTGCTTCAAGGTTTCGGCAGCGCGCTGTTCTCGACCGAGGAATCGTTCGCCGATGCCCGGCATCACCTGCACGACGGTCGAGCTCTCGCGGTCATCCGAGCTTCGGCACCCGGCCGGATCACGATCACGGCGACCGCCGCCGGCTTCGATGCAACAACCGTGGAGCTCACCGCGCACTAACTTGCCATCGCCTAGGCGAGTGCCCTGCCTCGCAAATGCCGTTCAGGGACGGGTGTTCAGCGCAAGGATGAGCGCCTTCTCCTCATCGGATAGATCGGAGGAGGCGAGCACGTCTTGCAGCACCTCGGACTTTTCCGCGGTGTAGGTGGCGATGTTCATGTTCGAGTCACGGGACAGCTCGAGTTTCACCGCACCGTATCTCTCCCGCAGCTTGGAGTTACGTCTGAGCACGCGACGGACTGCCAGATGGTTTCGTAGGTGCAGCGTTCCTTCCACACAGACGTAGACGTTACGTGCTGGATTCTCGTCTGGCGCGGCGAAGGCCTCACGATCTGTCAGGCCCAGGTCGCCGCAGTGAACGTATCCGGCTTCGGCGAGCGCTGATATGGCGGCAACGACGTGCTGACGTTCCACGACGATGTCGATGTCGATGATCGGTTTCGCTGCGAGCCCCGGAACGGAAGTGGACCCAATGTGCTCGATCGATAAGACCGCGACACGCTGGAGCGCACGATTCAGTTCGTTCTCAAGGAGAGCGAACTGCGCGGGCCACTCTTCGGAGTAAGGCACGATTTCGACTGGCACAGCAGCCATATTCGCATGGTGGCTCTGAAGCCAGTCCCGCCGCGGCGCGATCAAGCCATCAAGCGGCGCACGTAAGCGGTCGCGGGCACACGGGTGAGGTCGGCGGGTGCACCCCGCTGCACCACCGAACCGTTCTCGAGCACGATGACGTCGTCGGCGAGCGCAAGCACGTCGTCTCGGCTGTGCGTCACGACAATCGTGACGCCGCCGTAGTCGGCGAGGTGCTCGGCCAGCTCGGCACGAGTCTCGTCCCGCACCTCCACGTCGAGCGCGGAGAGAGGTTCATCGAGCAGCAGGATGTCGGGCTCGCTCGCGAGAGCCCTCGCCAGCGCCACGCGTTGCGCCTGCCCTCCCGAAAGGCTCGGCGGGCGGCGGCCAGCAAGGTCGGCGATTCCGAATCGGTCGAGCCATTCGTGAGCACGACCCCGAGACTCGCGTGTGCTCATCCCGGATGAGCGCGGCCCGAAGGCAACGTTGTCGAGCACCGACAGATGGGGGAAGAGCAGGTAATCCTGAAAGACGACTCCGGTGCGGCGCGACTCTATGGGGATGTGCTCTCCCGTCGACGTGTCGTCAAGAACACGCGCGCCCGCCCTGATCCACCCGTCGTCGAAGGCGACAGAGCCCGAGATGCATCCGATCGTCGTGGACTTGCCGGCGCCGTTCGGACCCACGAGCACGAGGGTGCGCCCGGCCTCTGCTTCGACATCCACCGAGAGCTGGAAGCCCGGTCGAGCGAAACGGATGCTGGCGGAGAGACTCATGCGGTCACCCCCGGCACCCAACGGTCTCGCAAGCTCACGAGCACAATAACCGCCACCCCCATCAAGAGGAGCGAGAGAGCGATCGCGGCATTCGGATCGCGCTGCAGCTCAAGGTAGGTGGCGATCGGCAGCGTCTGGGTGACGCCGGGGAAGCTTCCGGCGAACGTGATCGTCGCGCCAAATTCTCCCAGCGACCGAGTGAATGTGAGCAGCGCCCCTGCGGCGACGGCGGGGGCCACGAGTGGCAGTGTTATCCGGCGGAATACCGTGAACCGGGACGCGCCCAGAGTGGCCGCGACGACCTCGAAGCGACGATCCGACGAACGGAGCGCACCCTCGACCGCGAGCACGAGGAAGGGCATCGCCACGAACACCTGCGCGATCATGACGGCCGAGGTGGTGAACGGGATCGACACACCCCACCAGGCATTGAGCCACTCGCCAATCAGCCCCCGGCGCCCCAGCAGGAGAAGAAGCGCGACACCACCGACGACCGGTGGTAGCACCAACGGAACCGTCACGAGCGCGCGCATCAGCCGACGCGGAATGGCGGGCCAGCTCGCCGAGCGCGCGAGCACAACAGCGAGCGGTACACCGAGAATCACACTCACGATCGTCGCGAGCGCGGACGTTCCGAGTGACAAGAGGAGCGCAGCGATGGTCTCAGTGCGGCCCAGCAATTCTGGCAGCTGAGCCCATGGCGCCCGCACGATGAGCGCGACGAGCGGAAGACCGAGCACCGCCATTGCGAGGGCGGCCGGGATCCAGAGAATCGCCGGAAGCCTACGGCTTCTACTGCGGGACACCGAAGCCCGCCTCATCAAAGACGCTGCGCGCGGCATCCGAGAGCACGAATTCGACGAACGCCCTCGCAGCCCTCGGATTCGGCGCATCGGTCAGGGTCGAGATCGGGTAGTCGTTAACAACATCGGCTGCCTCGTCGAACGGGATACCGACAACGTCGCCGCCTGCGGCCTTCACGTCCGTGCGGTACACGATGCCCGCATCCGCCTCGCCCAGCCGCACCTTGGTGAGCACAGCCTTGACGTCCTGCTCAAGAGTGTCCGGCGCCGCAGAGAAGCCGGCAGCGGCGAAAGCCTGCTCGGTCGCCGCTCCGCAGGGAACTTCCTGCGCGCAGAGGGCGATGGCGAGTTCCGGGCGGGCGAGGTCAGCGAGACCCGTGACACCGCCCGGATTACCCGCGGGCACAACGATCTCGAGGGTGTTCGTGACGAAGATGGTCTGCTCGGTCGCGAGCGAGGCATCCACCACCGTTTTCATCGTCTGCGGATTCGCGGCGCCAAAGACGTCGGCCGGGGCACCCTGCACGATCTGCTCGGCGAGGGTGGAACTGCCGCCAAAGTTCAGCACGACATCCACCCCGGGATTCCGCTCTTCGAATTGCTTCTCAATCTCACTGAAAGATTCCGTGAGGGATGCGGCAGCGAACACGGTCACTGTGCCGGTCAGCGCCGGATCGCTCTGGGCCGGGGATGGCTCCGCAGAGGACGCGCATCCCGCTAGTACGAAGACGGTCGTCGCGACGAGGGCGACAGTCGCCGTCCGCCTCATCGCTTCTCTCCGCCGGTCGTCTCGGGCACATCGATTACGACATTCGTCGCCTTGACACTCGCGACCGCGAGACTGCCGACCTGTAGATCGAGTTCGTCGGCGGCTTCTCGACTCATGAGGGAGACGATGCGGAAGGGCCCGGCCTGCATCTCGACCTGGGCCATCACCGTGTCTCTCACGACACGCGTGACGATCCCGGTGATGCGATTGCGCGCGGACGATCGGGATGCGGGAAAACTCGCGTCGAGCGCCGACTCCTCCGCGATCTGCTGGGCGATGGGTGCGAGCTCGGCTCCGTCGATGACAAGCCGCCCATTCGATCCCTTGACGAGCTGGATGCGACCGCTGTCAGCCCAGCGCCTGATGGTGTCGTCGCTGACGCCGAGCAGAGCGGCCGCCTCGCTGACACGATAAAAGGGTGCTGGCACAGTAACCTCCGTGAATGCGGATAGATAGTCGTATCTTATCCGCGTATGCGGTGCTCTGACCGATCTGTGCTCGTGACTGCGATGATCGGAGGATGCACGATTCCGATCGGTACGACCGCCAGATCATCTTGCCGGGATTCGGTAGAGCTGCCCAAGAGAGCCTCAAGGAGTCTCGCGTGCTCGTGATCGGAGCGGGCGGCCTGGGTAGCTCGGTGATTCCGGCCCTTGCGGCGGCAGGTGTCGGCCAGCTGACCATCGTTGATGACGATCGCGTTGAAGCCAGCAATCTCCATCGGCAGGTCGTGCACGGCACGAACGACATCGGCAGGTCGAAGGTCGAGTCAGCCGCGGACTCGATACGCGCACTCAACCCAGATTTGTCGGTCGAACTCGTCGACGAGCGTCTCACCTCGGCGAATGCCCTCGAGCTGTTTTCGCGACACGATCTCGTGATCGACGGCAGCGACAACTTCCCGACCCGTTACCTCGCCGATGACGCGGCGGCACTGAGCGGGATCCCGCTGGTCTGGGGTGCCGTGTCGCAGTACGGCGGGCAGGTGGGAGTCAGCTGGCCGGAGTCCGGCCCGAGCTATCGGGACCTCTTCCCGGTGCCGCCCCGGCCGGGTTCCGTTCTCTCGTGTGCTGAGGGCGGTGTGTTCCCGACCACCGTCGCCGTAATCGGCTCGCTCATGGCGACCGAGGCGCTCAAGATCCTCGCGGGTATCGGCACACCGCTGATCGGTCGCGTCACTATCTTCGACGGCTTGACGGCGCGATTCAGAGAGCTCGACTACGCGCGCGATCCACACGCCGAGCCGATCACTGAACTCATCGACTACGACACCTTCTGCGGCATTATCCCCACTGTGACGCCCGCCGAGCTCGCCGCAATCCCGTCATCCGATATCA
>Ga0247807_10000232_pt1 | contig 37493 bp, 27 predicted proteins | sample UWRJL074202C1_FD_179931 | JGI IMG/M metagenome (GOLD analysis project Ga0247807, IMG submission 179931) | Plant litter microbial communities from Arlington Agricultural Research Station in Wisconsin, United States - UWRJ-L074-202C-1 | ecosystem: Environmental > Terrestrial > Plant litter >...
GCAGCGAATCGGGGAGCCCCGTGAACGAGAGACTTACTTCGCCGACGATTGACCCAGATGACTTGACGTTGCCCGAACCCCTGCGAAGAGAGCTCATCGCGTGGACGAGCGCCTGCGTGACCCGGCTCCTTCCCATTTTCGAAGCGGAGAGACCGGGCGACACTCGACTGCGTGAGGCGCTCGAAGGCGCGCGGCTCTTTTCGCTGGGCGGACTGAGCGTCGGCCCTATGCGCAAGCTCGCGTTCGCGTGTCACGCTGCGGCCCGGGATGCGAACTCTCCCGAAGCGACGGCCGTCGCCCGCGCAGTCGGCCAGGCCGTTGCGGTTGCACACATGGGCGCACACAGCCGAGAAATCGCGCGATACACGAGCAAGGCACTCACTGGAGCGGAACTGACTCGAGAGGTTACGTGGCAACGTCAGCACGTACCGCCATCGTTCGCCGATTATGTGTATGTGTGACCCCTCGGCCCCTCAGCAGTTCTTCTAGCGCCGGCCACGCTCACGAAGGCCTGCAGCCCGGCGTCCCGGCGGTCGGGATCACTGAGCTTTATCAGTATGATGATTTCATCAAGTCACTACTCCAGTGACTCGCTCACTTGAGGAGAAGCATCATGGGCTTGGACAACAGTGAGCGGCCCTTGTACGAGATCAAGGCAAATCTGTTCAAGGGCCTAGCCCATCCGTACCGCATTCGGGTGCTCGAGATCCTCGCGGGGGTCGAGGAAGCACCGGTTTCCGATCTGATCGCGGAAACGGGCCTTGAGGCATCGCATCTCTCGCAACATCTAGCGGTGCTGCGCCGCTACGGCCTAGTCGTATCCGAGCGGCGAGCGAGCGTCGTGTACTACCGACTGGCTTTCCCTCAAGTCGCGGACCTCTTGCGGGTGGCACGCCAACTGCTTACGGAGCTGTTGAAGGACTCGCAAAAACACCACGTCTCAGCGCTGTCGCTACCCGCGATCGCCGCCGCTCAGTGAAAGCCTCGTCGTGGTCACTGAGTTCGTTGCTGCCGCAGCGTCAGGACTATAGGGGGCTTCGGCGAAGCTGGCGTGGCGACGTCGTCGCGGGTGTCACGGTGGGGATCGTTGCGCTCCCCCTGGCCCTGGCATTCGGAGTGAGCTCTGGTGTGGGCGCGGAAGCAGGCCTCATCACGGCTATCGTCGCCGGTCTCGTCGCTGCGGTGTTCGGTGGTTCGAATGTTCAGGTCTCGGGACCGACAGGCGCGATGGTGGTGGTGCTTGCCCCCATCGTCGTAAGCCACGGCGTCGGTTCAGTAGTAGCCATCAGCATTCTCGCGGGAATCATTGTTCTTCTTGCTGGCGTTCTGCGCCTGGGGCGCACAGTGAGTTACATTCCTTGGCCGGTCATCGAGGGGTTCACCGTCGGCATCGGTGTGATCATCTTCCTGCAGCAAGTTCCCGCCGCTGTCGGCGTCAGCGGAGCCGGACACAGCAGCAATGCTGTCGCTGCCGCCGCGGAGTCCGTGCTGGGGGCCGACTGGCCCTCCGCGTTTGTGCCACTTGCCGTCGTTGCGGTCGTGGCTGTCGTGATGCTGATTCTGGGCAGGATTAGCGGCCGACTTCCGGCATCCTTCATCGCGATCGTGATCGTGACGATCGGTGCGTCCCTCCTCACCGTGCCGCTCGACACCATCGGGGAGTTGCCTCGTTCGTTGCCTCTGCCCACGCTTCCCGCCATCGCACTGGACAGCATGCCTAGCTTGCTTGGACCGGCGTTCGCCGTCGCGGCCTTGGCGGCGATCGAATCATTGCTCTCTGCAAGGGTCGCGGCGTCCATGTCAGACACCGGTCCAGTCAACGCGGATCGCGAACTTGTCGGTCAGGGGCTCGCCTCGATCGCGTCAGGGTTTTTCGGCGGGATGCCGGCCACCGGGGCAATCGCCAGGACCGCAGTCAATGTGCGATCCGGCGCGAAGACACGCGCCTCCGCAATCGTGCACTCGCTAGCCCTTCTCGCCGTCGTATATCTGGCTGCGAACGTCGTCTCTGTCATCCCGTTGGCCGCGCTCTCCGGGGTTCTCATGGTCACCGCGGTCAGGATGCTCTCCCCAACGGTCATCACGCAAGTACTTCGATCAACCAGATCTGATGCGATCGTGTTTGTCGTCACCGCGATCATCACGGTGAGCTTCGATCTCATAATTGCTGTCGGTATCGGTATCGCGGTTGCCGCGTTCTTCGCACTGCGCGCGCTCAGCACCGCGAGCGGCGCGCATCGGGAGGTGCTGCCAGGGTCTCCCCAAACCGGGGACGAGCGGATCGCTCTGTTCCGGATTGACGGATCCCTATTTTTCGGTGCCGCCGAACGACTCCTCGATCACATCAGTGCTCACGAGGGCATCGAGGTGGTCATCCTGCGTCTCTCCCAACTCCAGCTCATCGACGCGACAGGCGCGCACACACTCACCGAACTGGTGACAGCGCTGGAACGACGCGGAGTCACCGTTCTCCTCAAGGGCGTTAAGCCCGAGCACCTTCGTGTTCTCGAGCGACTCGGGGTCATCGGTTCTCTCCGCCACCCCAACCATCTTTTTGTCGACCTGGAACCGGCGATTGAGCATGCCCGATCGCACATCAGTCGAACTGCGCCTAGGGAATGAGCACAGACGACGGCGAAGACTTCTCACCGCGCAGGGACGGTCCGCCCCCGATCCGAATCAGTCGACGCACGCTCTTGCTCGGCATCGGGGCGCTCGCGGTGAGCGGGGCGGCCGGATACTGGCTCACTGAAGGACAGCCCAGCACTCCTGGCACGTCGTTCACCACGCCCCTGCGGGTTCCACCGCTCTTGGAGTCGGAGATCATCGATGGTGAACGCGTCTTCCGACTCGCAGCACAGTCCGGTGAAACTGAGCTCATTCCCGGGACCAGGTTCTCAACGATGGGATTCAACGGCACGTATTTGGGGCCGACTATCCGAGCCACCCGGGGAGAACGGGTGCGCATGCACGTCACCAACGAACTATCGATGCCAACCACCGCACATTGGCACGGCATGATTCTGCCCGCTACCCAAGACGGCACACCCCACCAGAGCATCAAGCCCTCGGAGACGTGGTCAGCAGCGTGGCAAATAAACCAACCGGCGACGACGCTCTGGTACCACCCTCACCCGCACGGACAGACCGAACTCCAGGTCAGTCGCGGCATGGCCGGTATGTTCATCATCGATGACGACTCGTCGGCGGCGCTGCCTTCCAACTACGGCGTCGACGACATCCCGTTGATCATTCAGGATGTCGCGGTGAGTCCGGGCGGATCGCCGGGAACGGCCACGGCTGCCCCGATTGGCCGGATCGGCAACTCGGTGATCATCAACGGCACTCACCAGCCACGCCTCGAGGCCTCCACAAGCCTCGTTCGCCTCCGCATCCTGAACGCCTCAGCGGCCCGCTGTTACAACCTTGAACTCTCAACCCAGGAGGCCTTCCACCTCGTGGGCACCGATGGAGGACACCTTCCGTCGCCAGAGTCACTCACCCAGCTGCTGCTCTCCCCCGCTGAACGCGCCGAGATCCTCGTGCAGCTCTCACCCGGCGCCGATCTAGTTCTCCGCTCGACTCCCCATGATCTCGGCATGAGCCACGGCGATAACATCGCCTCGGGCGCCGAGGACACCCTAGACATTCTGCGCATCACCGGGCCGAATGTCCCTGTCTCTGGAGTTGTGCCCGACGCGCTGGGCTCGGCCGAACTTCCCCGAATGGCGGATGTCACCACCGAACGGCATTTCACGCTGGGCAACACGACGATCAACGGCAAATCTATGGACATGAGCCGCATCGACACGGTGATCTCCGCCAACGCAACAGAGATGTGGACGATCTCGAATTCCTCTAATCGTGCCCATAACTTCCACATCCACGGGACTCAGTTCGCCGTCAGCAGCAGGAACGGCCGAACTCCGGAAGTTCAGAACCGGGGATTGAAGGACACCGTACTCATCTCCCGTGGAGACACCGTCGAGCTGATCGTGCCGTTTAGCTCCTTCGCAGACTCGTCAACGCCCTATATGTATCACTGCCATCTGCTGTGGCACGAAGACCAAGGGATGATGGCCCAGTATGTGCTCACGGACGATGAGCACCCGCCCGAGCCGTCCCCCGATGATCAGCACGACCATCACTGACCCTGAGAGACGATTGAACAATGTCCGAATCACTCCCCACTTGCCCTGACTGTTCCAGCGAGCACACCTACGAGCTTGGCGCGTTGTTGGCGTGCCCGATGTGCGGCCTCGAGTGGTCACCTTCTGAGGGCGACTCGCCCGAAGAGGTCGACTCCTCGCGGATCGTGAAGGATTCGGTCGGCAACATCCTCGTGGACGGCGATACCGTCGTAGTCACGACGTCCATCAAGGTGAAGGGCTCCCCCGCAGGTATCAAGGCGGGCACCAAAGTGCGCGGCATCCGTCTTATCGATCCCGTCAATGGCCACGACATCGACTGCAAGGTCGAGGGATTCGGAGCGATGTTGCTGAAAGCCTCGCTGGTCAAGAAGGCCTAAGTTCTCCGCAAGGAGGTGGACGCGGCTACCGTCAAGCGTCTTCCGCCCCTTGCGACGGACGGGCAAGGAACAGGATGCGACGCAGATGCATCGCGGTGAGCACACCGGGACCCATCGATCGACGTTGCTCGAGTGTGCGATCGTCGACAGTCTCGAGCAACTGCCGCACTGCTCGGGCAGCCTCGGAACGAAGGCGATGCGCCTCCGGGCTGTCGTCCGTGCCGACAGGAAGCGCGTCGGCGACCGCATGGCAGGCCGCCGTCAATGGCTCCGGGAGCGCCGGGTCGAGTTCGAGAGCAGCGGGACGATCCCAGATGGTGTCGGCGATGGTGCCCGAGATATCGCGGATGTGGTGCGCAATCGTATCCAATGCTTCCATCTCGCCCCAGACGTCGCGCGGCCGGGCCCGCCCAAACCTGGCGCGAGGGTTGCCGCGCCGGCTGTCGTCGGCCTCGGCCAGCGCGCCCCGGATCTCCCGTGCCGTATCGGCAAGAGAAACCGAATCCTTGGCCCACTGATCTCGCTCGGGTGGCCACGACGCCGAGACGGCGTCGCCAATGTCGTGTAGATGGGTGGCGAGCTGCGCACGAAACGCATCCAGTTTCGCCGCGGCCTGAGCCGTAAGCGGAGCCGGGGCGATCAGCACGTTGACCAGCAGGCCGATCGTCACGCCCACCGCCATCTGCACCAGATAGCCCAGCGAGTAGTCCTCGGCATCCTGTCCGCCGATGATCAGTACGAACAGTGCGGCCATGGGCACGTACTCTCGCCCCGCGCCGAACCATCCGGTTCCGGACACGAGAACGGCCAAGCCCACCACAACAGGGATCGTCCACCAGTTCGGTCCAACGGTGACGATGACGAGCGTCGCGAGCCCAATCCCTGCGGCAAGGCCGAGGATGGTCTGCAAGCCTGAGCGCACCGACCCCATCAACGTCGGATACATGCTGATGAGCGCACCGAGAGGCGCATAGTACGGATAGTCATTGACGACGCCCGGCATGTGTGGCGCAACGAGCCATGCGAGGGCCACCGCCAGGGCGGTCTTGGCCACGAGGAGCAGGCGCGCGGGCAAGACCGCCCGGCGAGCGGCCTCGCGGATCGCGGCCACGCGCAGGCGGCCACGGGATGTCGCGTCGGTCATATCGTCGCCTCCTCTGCGGACAAAGCTTCGTCCGTGTGAACCGATATCGATAAGGGAAAAGACGAGGCCCTGACGAGAAAGAAATCTCATCAGGGCCTATTTGTCGGGCTGCTGAGAAACTACTGCAACCAAGGGCCAAGAACTGTTGAGCTAACCGAAATTCTAGCAACAGCGCAGGATTCCGAGCGCGTTAGAGACGACCGTCCACTCCCCCGGCCCAACGCCCTACATCCATCGAAAGTGAAGCTAATAATCGAGGAGCACGAAGCTGGGGCTTCGACCTATGCCCTCGCAATGAGATACAACGTGCGACGCAACACCATCCGGGACACGCTCCGCCGCGCCGGATTCGACCCGTCCGATAGAGCAAAACGGGCATCACTTAGCGATGGGCAGAAATCCGAAGCCCGATCCCTTTTCGCTTCCGGTGTAAGTCGTAGCGATCTAACCCGCAGATTTGGTGTCAGCGAGTCAACAATCCGGCGCGCGGTACGAGCAGAGTAACGGGACGCCAGCGGGAGGTGAATCTCGCGGACTATCTTTCTCGGCGCTGGTCACTCTGTTAATGCTCGCGGCACTGGGCGCAGGCCCTTGTCGCCTGTGCAATGACATCGACGAGTACCCATTTCGCCTGGTTCAGCCTGGTCAATCGATTGTGAAGCTGCGCGCAGTTCGAAAATTGCTCGAAAAATCGGGGGGGTCGGGACTATGTAAACCGACCGTCTAGGAACATTGACAACCCCGCGGTCTGACACGCTCTAAGCTCTACCCGAATGCACGGAGGAGACACATGAGGATTGAGTCAATCAGTCTGCGCAACTTTCAGGCGTTCGGGCCAACGGCCACGACGATTCGCCTCGAGTCAGATCTGACAGCCCTGATCGGGACGAATGGAACCGGAAAGACCTCGGCCTGTCGTGCTCTGCAGCGAGTTTTCGGCGTCACCAACGACGAACGAACGATTCGAGTGGATGACTTCCACGTGGCTCCGGGAGAAGAGGACGCCGTCTCACGGGAACTTCAGATCGAGGTCATGCTGGCTTTTCCGGAGCTCGCGTCGGACCCAGATGCCTTGGGTGTGCCCGAATTCTTCCGGAGAATGGCAGCGGACGATGGCGGGCAACTGAAGTGTCGAGTCGTGCTGCAGTCCACCTGGACGAGGGACAGCACGGTCGATGGCGCGATAGAAACGCGCGTACGCACCGTGTCAGTGCTGCACGGCGATTTTGACGCCGGCCAAGCTAACGCCCTAGCGGCCTCTGAACGCTCGCGTGTTCAGGTTGCCTACGTGCCTGCGGCAAGAGATGGAGCTCGCCAATTCGCCACTTTCCTTCGTGGTCGGCTCTGGAATGCAGCCAAGTGGTCTGAGACGATTAAAGAGCGGGTCGCCGCCGCCTCGGCCGAGCTGGACACTGCCTTCCATACGGAGGTGCCTCTTCAGGCAATCGAAGAGGCGTTGACTCGACGTTGGGCGGCCCTGCATGGATCTGGCGTGCACGCCAAGCCGCGATTTCAGCCGGTCGCGCCAGACTTCGACCAGTTCCTCCGCAACACGGAACTGGTGTTCTCGCCTGATCACACCACCGCGTTTCGTCCGGCCGCGGCATTGTCAGACGGTCAGCGGTCGCTATTGCATCTCTCGCTTGTGTCGTCCGCGCTCGAGCTAGAAGCGAGCGTGGGAGCGCTCGGATCTTCGTTGCCTTTCGACACCGATGAGGCCTACCTGCCTGCGCTTACTGTCGTGCTCGTCGAAGAACCGGAGAACAGCCTGGCGCCGTTCTATCTGTCCAGGATCATCCAAGAGCTCCTCGAGCTCGGGGGGACTCCGAGGGCGCAGGTCGTGATGTCGAGCCACTCTGCCGCCGCGCTGACGCGCATCGAACCAACCAAGATCCGTCACTTCCGGACCGAGCAGGACTCTGCGAGCGTTCGATCTCTGTCTCTTCCCGACCCAGGTGATGAGGCCTCAGTTTATGTGCGCGAGGCAGTCCAGGCGCACCCCGAGCTCTACTTCGCAAGGTATGTAGTTCTTGGAGAGGGCGCCTCCGAAGAGATCGTCATTCCCCTGATCGCGCGGGCAAGGAACGTCGACTTTGACCCGGCCTTCGTCGCTATGGTGCCGCTTGGGGGACGTCACACCCATCATTTCTGGCGTCTTCTAAACGACCTCGGTATCCCTCATGCGACGCTTCTTGATCTCGATCTTGGCCGAGCTGGCGGCGGTGCCGGGCGCCTTCGAACGGCCGTGAAAAACTTGGAGGCTATCGGAGTTGATGCGCTGGCCCAAGTTCCGGACGCTGCCATGGCAGATGACATCGTCGACGCTCTGAATGGTGACGGCCACGCATTGAAGCGAATTCTGGCCGCGCTCGAAGACTTTGGAGTGTACTTCTCGGTCGGCCTGGATCTAGATCTGTCGCTGTTGACCGCCTTCCCGGACGCGTACAAGGTGATCGACAGCGGAAACCGTGGGCCCGGCCAAACCGATCCCTTCGATGCAGTGTTTGGGACCGGACGAGCCACCGACACCGATTGGCAGTGGCGGCCCTCCGCAAATGTTGACAAATACACTGACGACTTGCGTTGGTACCGTTACCTCTTCACGAATCGATCCAAGCCGGGCACCCATGTCAAGGCGATGAGCAGGCTCAGCCCAAGTGACTTTGGTCGGGCACCGCAGTCCCTGCTCAAGCTCATCGAGAGAGTGCGAAGCGCGGTACAGCCATGAGCTCGTCAGGTTTGCGTCTCGTGCCCGCGGATGAATGGTCCTCGACGGGCGTGGCTGCGCTAGAGCCAGCCGCCACCGAAGCACTGCAGGCGGCGGGGAACGTCTACGTGGCAGCCGGTCCGGGCTCCGGAAAGACAGAGTTTCTCGCGCAGAAGGCCGCATACCTCCTACAGACAGGAGCATGCCCGTCACCGAAAAGCATCCTGGCGATCTCCTTCAAACGCGACGCAGCCAAGAACCTAGCGAGGCGAGTCGAAGCGCGGGTGCCGAACCTCAACGGTCGCTTCGTCTCGCTCACTTTCGACGCTTTCACCAAAGGCTTGGTCGATCGATTCGGCACGGCCTTACCTCCCCAATGGGCGATAACCCCGGGTGAGTACGACTTGGCGTTCTGGACGGAGCGCGAAGTCGGTGACATCATCACCGAGCTTCAGGCCGCTGCACCAACTGAGCGTCAAGCGGACTTCTACGGGCTGGGAGGGCGCTTCTTGATCGAACAGCTGGGTGTCTTCGAGTTGCCCGTAGACGGCTTCGGGAGTGGCCCCGATGACTACCCGATACAGGCTTGGTGGTATAGGTACGTTGAAGCCCTGACGAGACCCCGAGTTGACTTCACCATGCTCAACCGCCTCGCCGAGTTACTCGTGCGTCGTAACAGCCAGATCGCGAGGGCGCTCCGCGCTACCTATCCGTTCGTATTTGTCGACGAGTTTCAGGACACCACTGGGGCGCAGATCACATTCCTAGAGTCTTTGTTCGCAGGGCAAACCACGCGGGTGACCGCTGTGGGTGACAACAAGCAAAGGATCATGCGATTTGCCGGTGCAGTTGACGATGCGATGGTGCGGTTTGAGGGAGTCTTCGATGCGTCACATCACAACCTCCTAAGCAACTTCCGATCGTCCCCGGGACTGGTCGAGCTCCAACATCACATCGCGACGGAGCTCGATCCGGGCATTGACTCTGCCGTGTCGCAAGCACAGGCAGAGTCGGGCGTCGCTGCCACGATCTGGAGTTTCGCCGGTGACCAGGATCAGGCTGCGGCCATCGCTGCTTGGATCAGAGCCGATATCGACCGGTCGGATCGAACGGCTGCCGACTTCTCCCTCCTACTAAAGCAGAAGGTGTCCGACTCCGAACCCATCCTCGCGGCGGCCCTCTTGAGCCAAGGCATCGCCCTGCGCAACGACGACGCGAAATACAACAAGATCGCGTTGCAGGACATCCTCAAACATGAGGCCTCGGTTCTGCTCCTTGCGACGCTCCGACTCGCTCACGAGCGGGCAGGCAACGGGCTGCTCTGGTCGACGACGATTGAGCAACTCATCCCAGTGTCGGCTCCCGGTGAAGGCGACATCGCTACGCGAAGAGTCTCGGATCGCCTGTCGTCAGCTACCGGAAACGTCCGAGAGTGGATGGCGCTCAATCCTGCGGGATCGACGTCTGGTCGGTCAGTCCTCGACCGCGCAATCGACGAGCTAGGGCGGGCGGAGCTTGAATCTCATTTCGCAGGCCAATTCGGTGCTCTCCCCCTCGACGAGATCGTGGGCGGTCTGGCTGCGCGGATGGACGCAGTGAGCCCTGGCGTTTTATCCTGGAGCGAGTTGATCGCGGCTGTCGCGGCTGAGGACGCTGTCTCCCTAATGACGATCCACCGGAGCAAGGGCCTTGAGTACCACACTGTCATCGTTCTCGGTCTGGACGAGAACCAGTGGTGGGCATACAGCCGGGATGTGAAGGAGGCGACGTCGGCGTTCTTCGTCGCCCTCTCTCGCGCAAAGCAACGCTTGATCGTTTGCCGGGCGACAACCTACGTGGGGCGGAACAACACCAGACGGTTCTATGAGTTGCTAGACCAGGCGGGCGTGATCGACTCAACGCCCGTATCGTTCCAATAGGCGGACACCCTCAGGTTCGCCCCTGTGCAGCGGGGATTGTCTGCGCGTCCGCAGCGAGCGTCGAAGCTACCCGCACCGAGCGACAACCGCATCGATGGCATCGTCGCCATGCAGGGGCCGGCCTATCAGCGGCCAATGTCGCCGGCCGAAGCTGAGGCCGAAGTCCTCCGACTTCTCAACTCGGGCTCAACCTGGTGGCCCGCGGTCTAGTCGTCGAAGAAATACGAATCGTTCATCTCCGGATCTACGGAGACCTCGTCCCACCCGAAGCGCCTGAACGTGCCATCCAGAGCTTCCCGGGCGTCCTCAATTCGCTCGCGGGAGGTGTTTACGCGAGTGCACTGGTCGGCGTTCAAGTAAAATTCCAGCGGGTATAGACGCTCATTGCTAATTTGGGCCGCGTCAAAGTCGACGACCCCTCTGGAGGCGGTTTCCAACGCCGTAACCACCAATTCGACATCGGAACGTTTCACTTGCCTCTTTAGGTTGGGAAGCAGATCGATCATCCCGTCCTCGCTAATGATGACGATCACGCAGGACCCGGCAGCCGCAGCACGTTGGTAGCGAACCGCCGAATTGAATCGTGCGCCCCGGGCGCCATCACCAGAACCGCTAACGGCGGTCCCATCCAAAATAACCCCCACCGCGTGACATCGTCCGTCGGGCGACACCAACACCGCACCGTCAATAGCCGTGAGCGAGTAGAGCGCATCAGGAGCCAAATGCCCTGGTTCGATGGCCAGAGCCGGGGGCGACAGTCGATCAGCTTCGCTCGCGGCGTCCGAGTGGATCACGAGCATGGTTCCGTGAAGTTGCTCGGCCGCGGCAAGTGACAGCTTCCACAACGCTTTAGCATCACCATCGGACCCGAAGACCCGGTCGACGGCGTCAATAAACTTTTCCTCCGAAAGTCTCGCTCGCGGCAGCTTGGTATGTCCATTTTCGACGCGAAGCAAAGGGAGGTCTTCGTGGCTAAGCTCCCAGGCGCCACGTCCAACGACCTTCGCTAAGTAGGCGCTTTCGTCGGCAGGGCTATATGCAGGAGACTTGCGACCGAGTCCGAAAGCATGCACTCCGTCGCTCAGAAGGTGGAGGTCCCTACCCGTCATCTCAAGCACCTTCCGGAATGACCGGGTGTTGTCGAGCGAGACGGATTCGGAGAACTTTATTTCAATGTCCACGTGTGGATGATCCTGCTTGGCGAGGATGATCGTGCCAACTCCGGTACGACCTTCATACGGCTGAGCCGCAACGGCATTCATCGCAGTGAAGAAGTCGGAACCGTTCCAGTCCCCGTGGACGAAGACGATGCGACCAACGAAGTCCTGAGCCGCGTGCCGAATAGTGTCCTCTCGCATCCGCTCATCAAACTCGAGAGGGCTGCCCTCTGGAGGCAGACGGCGTGAGAGCTTCTCTTGGACCTGGTCGAGGACATATTGGACCAAAGCGGCTTGCAGGGATGAACGTGTGACGACGCGAGAGTTCGACTGTTCGCGTTGCAGCTCGGGGTAAGAAGCCCATCGAGACTTCAACACGCTCAAGATCGGGTACACCCGGTAGTCCCCGACTAATCCGGAATATCCGACAAAGAAGTGGCGAGCATCATCCGAGTCAGAGAAAATTTTCTTGATCGTCTCAAGGCGGCATGACTCCAGGGCGCCTGCCAGGTAGCGGTCATGCTGCCCCGCGTCGGTAATGAGTATGTTGGGTTCGTTGACGACCTCAAAACGGCGGTGTGCCTCAGTCTCAACATCCGCAAAATGCTCCGATGTCAAAGCACTCGACTTGCTCGCAATGCAAATGGACTCGTCTTCACTGCGGAATCCCACCAGGTGAGATTCTGGCGCCGCCTCAACGCCGATCGCCGACAAGGATCTCTTGACAAAGTCTTGCACCAACCCGCGGAACATATCCTGTCCGACCCACATGGCTGATTCACTCACTTCACGCATTCGTTTGATCTCCTTGATAGCGGCCGAAGGACGTACCCACGCTCTCCACTCTTCGCTTTGCAAAGGAGGCTATCCCGTCCTGGCAGCTTGAATCCGCGCATCGAAGTTCACATCGTCCCGGTGTCGAGCAACCGTGCCGGCGGGCAAGAATTAAAATAGGCGACTGCCGGGCCGAGGGAGCCGAGAGCTCGACCTCGGACACGACCGCCGAATAGGGAACTACGCGCGTTTCGACTGCTGCCCAGTGCTCCTAGAGGATCATCGCCCAGGCACACGCAGAGAAGTGGTCGTCGTACTTCACCTGGATCGCAAACCACCTCGGATCACCGTGCACAAGCGGAGGAACAAAGCGAGTGGCGATGCCCGCCGCTCCCCCGCATCCTCTGCGGTGGGTACTGTCTACACGGGCCGAGGGAGCAGGCTCGGGACTGGCGGCATGAGGAGCTCGTGGCGATGTCTCCTTCCGATCGACATATGCGCGGCGGAGTTGCTTGCGGCTAAGTTCGACGTGAGCGAATTCACCATTAGGCGAACGATGACAATTCCCCGATCTCTACCGCCTGAACCAATTGGACATCGTTTAGGTAAACCCGCAGACTCTTCGGACCGCAGGTCAGCTCGACACCGGTTGCGGTTCTTCGCGGTGTCGCAGCGGTCTCGGCGAGGAGTGCTCGATGTCGCCTCTCTAAGCCGCTATATTGAGTTGCGGGCGGTCAGCCGCCCCACCAAGACGCCCCCGACCGGCGCGTCACTGGTAAAGCAGTCTCGGACGCCGCTGACAGTACATTTCTCTGGAATTCTGGGCTTCAGCTCCTCAAGACAGCACGGGTCGGCGTGTTCCGAGGGAAAGAATGTCCACCCATCACCGACTCGTCCGTCGCGCCCAACTGCGTTCCCGAGCATTGCGCGAACCGCATTTTCTCTCGCGCGCCTATCTAATGGAAATAGCAGCAGAGGATCCCATCGTCGGGCCCGCCGAGACTTGGCAACGACGGCTCGAAGGACACCTCTTCCGGCACCTCGGTTACTTTCACGTCGGCGAGAAGCACAGTCCCACCATGAAAATCATGAGGATCTCAGCGACCGGAGAAGCTCTAGAGATCTGGTTTTCACATGTGCCTGACTATCAGATCGACAGTCTCGTGAACGCTCTCCCGACGTGGCATCCAAGCGATGACGGCCTCGTGAACGGCTACCCGGGCCTCCGATATCGGCCGACCCATGACGGAAAAGGCGTCGAGTTCTACATACTCGATAAACCCTGCTCGGTCGCCTTCCGCGGACTCGAGGTTGCCGTGTTCGAGGAAGCCTGCCGCATCGAAATAGCCGACCTCGAAGGCGCACGCACGGAACAACACATGCACCGCGCAGAGACACTCTCCGACCGACCTGAAGAATATGAAACCGACGTCGCAATCAGCGCCATTATCCGCCGCGCCGGTGTTCTCCTCGTTGGCGAGGTGGACAGCATCGACTTATGGCCAACCAGACCAAACAGGCTCAGCGTGGAGATTCTCACCGAGGACCGTTCGCTGGCTACCTTTCGCAAGATCGTCTCCGGGCTGAGTTCCCCGCACCTGTCCCCTCGCATGATCATGACTGAGACTGAAGGGCACAGCGGGTATCGCACGATATTCAGAATCGAAGGGTCACACGTAGACATCGACTTAAGAATCCAGACGCTGTAGTTGCAGCGACCGTCGTATCGATGTGGTCGATCAGTGATACTCCCCTGCGAGCGAAGGGAGGTGTCGCACCCATCTGCGACACTCGTCTTACCGACAAGATAAGGAGACCTAATGGTCGTGCAGGCAGGACTTGGATCCGACGAGAACAGCATCCCGGCTGGACAACTCAACCAGACGCACATCGGCTTGGCGTTCGGTGTCAACGTTAAGGACGGTGTCGCCTACGGGCGCATTGCAGGGTTCCACATCGACGACCGCACCGTGACTCTTCACCTCGATGGCGTGACGACAGGGCTTAATTATGCGGCTGTGCACTTGAAGCCAACAGATCCCGTGTATTTTTCCGCGTACACGACTGACAGGCAGCTGCAAGACGTTCTCGACCGCATCCTGCAAGCCGTCAGCAAGAAGTAAAGCTGGCTGATCTGGCATCGTGCCGCCGCTGGAGCGGAGCTGCTCGGCGATCGCATCCCGGAGCTCGTTCTTCTTCCGGTCAGCGCTCATGGGCTCACGGTACCAGCGGTCAGCGCGAGCGCGTCGCACCCAGCCGCGATCTCCCGGAGCGATTGGGGGCAGCGAATCAACCTTTCCGAGGGGTTTCGCATCTCACCAAGGCTCTTATTTGTCGGCCTAGACAAATCGCAACGCGGCACCCGCGGCGTCTTCACAAAGAACGACTGAGTCCCCCTGATGTTTGCAGTAAGCATCAGAGGGACCCCTGTCGTGTCGGGGTGCTGGGAAACTACTGCAACCAAGTGCAAAGAACTGCTGAGCTAACAGAAATTCTAGCAACAGCGCGGAATTCCGAGCGTGTGGGGGACGATCGTCCGCTCCTCCGACCCAACGCCTTACATCCGACGATAGTGAAGCAAATTATCAACGACTACGAAGCTGGAGCTACGACCTACTCCCTCGCAAGTAGATACAGAGTGCGGCGCAACACCGTCCGGGACACCCTCCGCCGCGCAGGGTTCGACCCGAGCATCAACACCAAAGGGCCCGCTCTCACCGCGGAGGAAAAGATCGACATACGGCTGCGCTTCGAAACCGGCGCGAGTCGCCGCGAGCTAACGGCGCTGTTTGAGGTGAGCGAGTCAACGATCAAGCGGGCACTGCACAGCTGATCATCAGCATCGGCACTCAGCAACTCGAGAAATCCTGAGACGGTGGCCGTGGGCGTGTCCGCATCGTTCGGCGCGGATTTCGAGGCTTTACTGTCCTGCGGACACGATCTCGGCGGCATTGGGACACAAAGCATCGCGAAGACCTCTCATTCTGCAGACAAAATTGCATTATGGATATACTTTCATCTAGGAGGCGGGTCGATGAGTAGGTATGGCGCGGAGCGCAAAGCCGAAACTCGGGAGCGAATCCTCACCACCGCGTCACGACAGTTCCGCCAGGGTGGCATCGCCGACGTTGGCATCGCAGGGATTATGACCGAATCCGGGCTGACCAACGGAGCATTCTATGCTCACTTCGCTTCGAAGAACGAGTTAGTCAGAGAAACGATCGCTCGGGCCATGGAGCGGCAGCGGCAAGAAATGGAAGAACAATCTCGGGGTGAGGGCCTCGAAGGAGTAATCCGTTCCTACCTGTCCGTTCGCCACCGCGACCACGCAGACGACGGATGTCCGTCCGCTGCCATGCTGGCCGAGATCGGGCGGGCCCCGTCCGACTTGAAAGCCTCGTACCAGGCCGCGCTTGACCCAATCCTCGACGTTATCGAAGAGCGGCTAGGTGGCGATCGGTCCACCAGGCGCGCTCGAGCGACGAGCATCTTCGCGCTCCTGGTGGGCACGATCCAACTCGCGAGAGCCACAACGGATTCCGCGATGTCGCAGGCCGTGCTCGACGCGGGCATTAGTGCGGCGCTTACCTTCACGAACTGAGTCAGTTGACACTGCTCAGTTAGTGACTTTTGACTTAATTGAATTACGATCGTAATGTCATACTAATTACATCATCCCGGTCGCGTGTTCGTCCGGACGAAAGGAATGACATGTCCAGCTATCGATACGAGACTGCGGAGAACCAAACAGTCGAATCCGCCTCAGCGAACTTCGTTTACAGGCGGCTGGGGCGGATCGGTGGAGTTCCTCTCGTGGTACTCAACCGGTTCCGCGGCACCCTGGACACATGGGACCCAGAATTCCTCGACCTCCTATCGTCCGACCGAGATGTGATCATCTTCGACAACGTGGGGATCGGATACACCAAGGGGGTCGCGCCTACGTCGATGTATGACTACGCCGACGGTGCCATCGAATTCATGGAGTCGCTCGGCCTGACTGAGGTCGACCTACTCGGATGGTCGCTCGGTGGTGTTGTCGCACAAATTGTGACGTTAAAACGTCCGGAGCTCGTGCGTCGCCTCGTTGTCGCCGGAAGCGGTCCAGGCACCGTTCCCAACCTGCCCGCAACGGACCCGCGCGTGTTCGAGATCATGGCCAAGCCCAACGCCTCGATCGAGGACATCAACTACCTCTTCTACCCAGACACCGCCGTCGGGAACGCTGCGGCTGCCAAATCGAACGCCAGGGTCTGGCCGCACCTCAGTACTTCTCCTGCAACGGTCACCGACGAATCGGCGGTCGCACAACTGCAGGCAAGCGTCGCTTTCCTCTCGTCCGGGGATGTCTTCGGTCGTCTCGAGACCATCACCCAGCCCGTGCTCTACGCGACCGGTGCCCACGATGTGATGATCGACCCCTATGGCTCCTACGCCGCAGCGCAGGTACTCCCGAACGCGAAGTTGCTCATCTACAGCGACGCGGGCCACGCATTCCTATTCCAGCACGCGACCGACTTCGTCGCTCAGATCGGCTACTTTCTAGCCGACTAGTTCTTCCTGCGATACGTTGCGAACGGCTGAGACAAGCGAAGGCCTCCGGGACGGTGTGGGAACGTTACTCACATCCGCTCCGCGGAGGTCTTCGTGGCTCACGCCCCAGTGCTTCCGAGAGGCGTCGCAGTTTGTGGCTCAAGCGCTTAGTGGGCGACGGCCCCAGCGGGCAGCGCATTCGCTGGTCGGCGTACGAAGAACGAAGCCACGACCGCGGCAAGCGATATGAGACCGCCGATAAGGAACGCAGCCTGTACGCCGGCGGCGGTGGCTGACACCTCCGAGAGCCCGTCGGCGAGCCGGGCGGCCGTCGTCGTCGAGAGGACGGTCACGAACAGTGCAGTTCCGGCGGCGCCTGCGAGCTGCTGCAGGGTTGACGTGATCGCGCTGCCGTGCGCATACAGCGATGGCCTGAGCGCACCAAGGGCCGAGGTCATCAACGGGGTAAACATGATCGCGAACCCAGCATTCAACAGCAGGTGCACCCCGATCACCCACCCAATTGAACTGCCCTCGTGGAGCATCGTGGCCATGCCCCAGAGCGCGGCGCTGACAATGATGGCTCCGGGGATGACGAGGGGCCGCGGGCCAACTCGGTCGAACAGCCGGCCGACGATCGGTGACAACACACCCATCAGCACCCCGCCAGGCAGCAGTAACAGGCCGGTTTGAAGGGTGCCAAGCTGCAGCACGTTCTGCAGATATAGCGGCAGGATGATAAGGCTGCCGAAGAGCGCCATCATGCTCACCGACATCATCACCGCCGCCACGACGAAGCTTCGCGTCTTGAAGGTGCGCAGATCGAGCAGCGCCTGGTCGTCCCGCTGCAGGGCGACCTGACGGGCGATGAAGCCTGCAAGCGAGAACGCGCCGACCGTGAGCGGCACCCAGACCGGCAGTGCGGCGCCGCCTTCGGATGACTCTCCGATACTGCTAAGACCATAGATGAGCCCGCCGAAAGCGAAGGTTGAGAGCACAACCGAGAGGACATCGAGTCGCACCTTGGCAGTCTCGGTGAGGTTGCTGATCTTCCAGAGCCCGAGCGCAAGCGCAATCACCGCGATAGGCAGGACGAAGATAAACATCCAGCGCCAGCTCAAGGTGCTCAGGATCAGTCCCGAAACGGTGGGGCCGATAGCAGGCGCCACCGCGATCACGATCGAGATAATCCCCATCATGCGTCCCCGACGTGCGGCGGGAACGAGCGTGAGGACGGTGGTGATCAGCAGCGGCATCATGATCGCTGTACCGCTGGCCTGCACGATGCGGCCGAGCAGCAGCACCCCGAAGCCAGGCGCGATCGCCGCGATGGCTGTTCCGAGCGTGAAGAGGATCATCGCGGCACCGAAGACCTGGCGCATGGTGAAGCGGCGCAGGATGAAGCCGGTCGTGGGGATCACCACAGACATGGTGAGCAGGAACCCGGTGGTTAGCCATTGCGCGGTCGAGGTGGTGATGTCAAGGTCGATCATCAGGCTCCGCAGCGCGACGCTCATAATGGTCTCGTTCAGGATGACCACGAAGGCGGCCACCACGAGCAGCCCAATGACGAGCGGGGCGCCCTTCGGCATCCGCTCGTCCTTGGTCTGGGGAGCGGGTGCAGTTCCGGTAGCGGCAGAAGTGGTTGACGAAGTCATACGGTCTCCGATTCAGTTATGGAGCGGTCATGGAGAGCGGCGACGTCGACGCAAATAAACGAACGAGGGTGCAGGTTTTCATCGAGAGCCCGACGTGTCTAGGCGGACTCCCCCTCGATGACACGGAGCGGGACGCGGCGGTTCATAGCAATCTCGGGGTTTCCGCTGACTGCCGCGATGATGCCAGCGACCGCCGCGTGTGCCGCCCCGTCGACGGGATACCCGATCGTACTGAGCCGGGGAACCATGACCTGCGACAGCGGAGTGTGATCCATCCCGATCAGCGCGACCTCCTGCGGAATGCTCCGGCCTCGTACCTGGGCGGCGGCGACGAGTGAGGCAGCGACGTCGTCGTTGTAGCAAGCAACAGCGAACGGCGCCTCCCCCATCGAATCGAGTGCTGCGAGAGCTTCTCCGCGATCAATGCCCAACCTGAGAATGACAGGCTCCGGCAAGTCATGGTCTCGACATTCGTCTCGAACTCCCGCCTCTCGTTGAGAGCCAAAAGGATCCTGACGAGCATCGCTGAGATGGGCATAGGCCAGCCGACTGTGTCCACGGCCGATCAGATGACTGGCCTGCAGCCTACCGATGTCGTAGTCGACGTTTCGGTGATCCGCCGGAAGGGTGGTGTCAAAGAACTCAACCCCTCGGGTCACCAGGATGTGCCGCTCTTGGGCCGTGAAGGGCGTGAGTGAGAGGACCCCCCGGGGATTCAAGGACGAGATCAGTCGGTCAAATGATTGCGCCGACGGGGTAGCAAGCCGGAGGACCAGCGTCAGCCCATGCTCCGCCAGCTCCTCCGTTGCGCGTTCGAAGATGTCTTGAAGATTCCCGCCGAACGTCGTGTCAGGGACGAGCGCAATGACCAGATCGCTAGTCCCCCGCACTAGGCTTCGCGCGGCAGCCGACGGTTGATAACCCAACTCACGGGCGGCCCGCTCGACCTTCTCCCGAGTCGCTGTGGCGAACTTGTGGCCCCGCCCATTGAGGATCTCGCTGACCGTCGAACGAGAAACCCCTGCGCTCTGCGCAACATCTCGACTCGTGGCTACCACGCATTCTCCTCACTCTTGATGCGAGCACAAGCCTATATCGGTGTCACGTGACAAACCAGCAGGGGGCGTGTATTGTCACGTAACAACATCGGGTTTCCGATGTACCCGGTCCGGGACGGCTTGAAGCGGCACTCTCGGTTTTCACAACAATGGAGTTCTGATCGATGTCACGCGAATCTTCTGACGACGCATCGTCGCCGTTGTCCAACCCGCAGGCGTATGAGCTGCCGCTGAGCCAGTCGGCGACGATTCAAGTCGGAGCCGAGCGCATCGGCGATGATCTGGCGGAGGATGCCGGCGAGGGATTGCCCAAACTACGCACTCGTTACCTCCTGGCGATCTACATCACCCAGTTGACGCTCTACATCGCGTTCATCGTTCCGATCGCGTTCTCCCTCGCAATCCGGGTCGCTCAGGTGGCCCCGGACAATCGTGACGCTATTCTCGCCATCGCGGTCGGACTTCCCGGCCTATTCGTGGTGATCGGCACTCCGCTCGTCGGGATGTTCAGCGACCGCACACGGTCGCGTTTCGGGCGGCGGCGCCCCTGGCTGCTCTTCGGCAGCATCCTGGGCTTGGTGGGATCGGCATTGATCGCGCTGACGGGTGACGTCGCGAGTCTGGTGATCGGCTGGTGCATCGCCTACACCGGTTACGGCATCACGTCGTCGATGCTGAACACGCACCTCGGCGACAACCTTCCTGTACTTCAGCGCGGGCGGGTGATGGGAATCCTCGGCGCCATCACGCAAATCGCACCTATTCTCGGAATCTCCGTCGCAGGCGCCCTGGTCGCCAGCCCGATCGGCTTGTTCCTCCTGCCCGCTGGCATCGCCTTCGTCGGGGGACTCTTCTTCACCCTCGTCATGCGAGACCCGAAAGTGAACACCCCTCGACCCGAGCTAAAGATCTCGAGAGTCTTCGAGGGCTTCTACTTCAACCCGCGCCGATACCCAAACCTGGCCTGGGTCTGGATTAGCAAGGCGTGCGTCTTCCTGGCAATCTCGATGTCGAGCCTCTATGGCGTCTACCTGCTCACAACGCGTCTCGGACTGACGGCGGCCGAGGTCGGCGCCCTGCTCGCCACCACCGGTCTCCTGGGCGTCGTCACCGGGATTCTGGGTGCGGTCGGATCCGGGTACCTCTCGGACAAGTTGAAGACGCGCAAGCCGTTCCTGGTATTCAGCGCCGTCGTGATCGGCGTGAGCATGGTCGTCACCGGAACATCGACGAGCATCCCGCAGTACGTGATCGGCGGCCTATTGCTGTCTCTCTCGATCGGCGTCTACGGCTCAGTGGACCAGGCGCTCGCACTGGACGTCCTTCCCCGCGACACCGACGAGAACGGTCGCTTCCTCGCCATCATCGGAATTGGCAGCACCCTACCCCAGGCGATCGGCCCCTTTGCCGCCGGCCTGGTCCTCGCGCTCGGCTCCGGCAACTACACCGTGGTCTACGTCGTGGGCGCAGTCGTGGCGGTCGTGGGGGCCCTCCTGATCATCCCGATCACTGCAGGACGTCGCGCCGATCTCGCCACCCACAGCATCCAACTCGTGAAATGACAAACAACAGAACGGCCAGCACAATGACTAACGACACCTCCGATTCGAGTTTCCCCGCGGGGTTCCTGTGGGGCGCTTCCACTGCACCGCACCAGAACGAAGGCAACAACACCACGAGCGACTTCTGGGCGCTCGAACAACTGCCCGGGTCGGTATTCGCAGAACGCAGCGGCGACGCGCTCGACCTCTACCACCGCTGGAAGGAGGATGTCGACCTCGTTAAGTCGCTGGGGCTGACGGCGTTCCGCTTCGGGATCGAGTGGGCTCGCGTCGAACCGACGCGAGGGCAGTTCGCGAAGGCAGAGCTCGCACACTACCGGCGGATCATCGACTACTGCCTGGCAGTAGGAGTCGAACCAGTCATCACACTCCACCACTTCACCAGCCCGCTCTGGTTCGCCCAAGCCGGAGGGTGGGGATCGGATGAAGCCGTCGACCGCTTCGGAGACTACGTCTCGGCTGTGGCTCCAATCCTCGAGGGCGTGACGTGGGTCGCGACGATCAACGAACCGAACATGTTTGCTGTGATGTTCCAAATGTCGACGCCGCTGCAGTATCCCGATCCCGCGGCGATTGTGGCACAGATCAACGAGTCGATGGCGCCGGTGAACGGTGATGCAGGAATCAACTCCTTCACCATGCCGGAACCGGAGAGTATCCCGACCCAGGTCATGATCGCCGCCCACGAGCGTGCTCGGTCCATCCTTAGGGAGAAGACGTCAGTGAAGGTCGGGTGGACGATCGCAGTGCAGGGGCTCGTCGCCCGTCCCGGCTTCGAGAGCGAACTGAGCCGCTACCAGTGGGTCTGGGAAGACGTGTTCCTGGATGCGTCCAAGGACGACGACTGGGTCGGCGTGCAGTCGTACACCAGCCAGCTCGTGGGTCCGGACGGTCTCGAGGGCGCTCCTGAAGGCGTCGAGGTGACGCAGACCGGGTGGGCCTACCGGCCCGACGCTCTCGGTCTGGCCCTGCGCCACACCTGGGAGGCGACCGGTGGAATTCCGATGATGGTGACCGAGAACGGGATCGCGACAGCGGATGATCAGCAGCGGATCGACTACACCACCGGCGCGCTAGAGGGACTCGCAGCGGTGCTCCGCGATGGTTTGGACGTGCGCGGGTATCTGCACTGGACCCTGATGGACAACTTCGAGTGGGTGCACGGGTACGAGAAGACGTTCGGTCTAATCGCGGTCGATCGGACCACGTTCGCCAGAACCCCTAAACCGAGCGCCTACTGGCTCGGTCAGGTCGCCCAGACCAACGGTAGATCTATCCGATGACCTCAGTGTCAGCGGCGGCAGAGCTGCCCTCGGCTGTGAATCAGCGATGGGCTGCGATCGGCACCGGAATCATCTCGCGAAGCGTGGTGCCCGATCTCCAAGCCTGCGAGGGCGTGGACCTCGTGATCGTGCACAGCCGCGATGCAGACAAGGCGGCAAGGTTCGCCAGCGAGTTCGGGATCAATCAATCCACCGACGATTACACGGCCCTCCTGGCCGACAGCGCCATCGACGTTGTCTACCTCGCGACTCCGTTCGCTACCCATCATCGAATGGCACGCGCGGCGCTCGAAGCGGGGAAGCACGTCCTCGTGGAGAAACCGATCACGATGACCGCGTCCGATGCTGCCGATCTGTTCGCCGTCGCGGCAGCACAGGGCGTGTTTCTCATGGAGGCCATGTGGATGAAGTTCAGTCCCGTCTTCCTCCGCATGAAGAAGGAGATCGCCGACGGCGCGATCGGGAAGCCCCGAAACCTCCGGGCGAGCTTCTGCATACCTTTCCCATCTGACGGTGACAGCAGTAAGTGGGACGTGTCTAGGAGCGGTGGAGCCCTACTGGATCAAGGGATCTACCCGATTACCCTCGGCCACTCGGTGTTCGGGGAGCCGATCGGGGTCACGGCGGCCGGAACGGTTCGCGAGGACGGCTTGGACGTCGCCGAACATTTCACCCTTGAATTCTCCGACGGTCGCTTCGCTCAGTGCTCCAGCTCGATGGCGGAGTTCAGCGAACTGACGGCCTCCATCGGTGGCGAAACAGGGTGGCTGACCCTCACGCCGCCTTTTTGGGCGACCACCGATCTGGAGATCCACGCGAACAGCGCCCATCAGATCTTCCGTGCGCCCGAACTCATCGAGTACCCGCGTGTGGGCAACGGCTACCGGCCGATGCTCCAGAGTGTCCGCGACGCCATCCTCACAGGCCTCACCGAGCATCCCGCTCATACTGCCGCGGACACCGTCGCCGTTATGCGGACCATTGACCAAGTCCACGCGCATCTGACCCAAAAGAGCTGAATCATGAGTAGAACCTCCTTCAACACTGGCTGGACCGTACGACCTAAGGTCAGCCCCTATGCCCAACTCCAGGCCCCACAAGGGGATGGGACGCCCGTCACCCTCCCCCACGACGCGATGATCACGCTTCCGCGCTCTGAGGGCGCGACCTCGGGAGGGCGAGGAGCCTACTTCCCGGGCGGCGTCTTCGAGTACTCGAAGACCTTCGAGGTCCCGGCTGACTTCGCCGACAAGAATGTCTCGATCGAATTCGAGGGCGTCTACCGCGACGCGATGATCTTCGTTAACGGCGTTTTCGCTGGCCAGCGGCCCAACGGCTATTCAGGGTTCGTGATCGCACTCGACCCGTATCTCCGTTACGGGGCACCGAACACGATCCGCGTGGATGCGCGAGCGCACGACGATTCCCGGTGGTACACGGGCGTCGGCATCTACCGCGACACGCACCTGATCGTGACCGGCCTCGTCCACGTCGAGCACGGCGGACTGCAGATCAGCACGCCCGACATCGATGAAGAGCGTGCAGTGGTGGCCGCGGGGATCACGGTCCGGAACGACAGCCGCCACACCCGCACCGTCACCGTCGTCACCCGCATCGACGGGCCGGACGGCGCCCCGATAGCAGAAGGGAGCTCGCCCGCCACGATCCGGGCTGGCGAGAGTGTCGTTGTCCGGCAGCGACTCTATGTGCCCAGCCCGTCACTGTGGAACGTCGAGACACCGACGCTCTACTCCGCTCGATCCGCGATCATCGAGGAGACCGGGGCACAGGAAGAAATCTCAACCAACTTCGGGATCCGAGAGCTCCGTCTCGACCCCCAGCACGGGCTCCGGATCAATGGCGAGTCCGTCAAGCTCCGCGGCGCGTGCATCCACCACGACAACGGAATCCTCGGCGCTTCGACCATCCGTCGCGCAGAGGAACGACGCATACAGCTGCTGAAGGACGCGGGATTCAACGCAATCCGCAGCTCCCACAACCCGCTCAGTCCGGCGATGCTCGACGCCTGCGACCGACATGGGATGCTCGTCATGGACGAGACCTTCGACATGTGGACCGAGGGGAAGTCCTCCTTCGACTACTCGCTGTCATTCCCGGAATGGTGGGAGCGCGACGTCGAAGCCCTCGTCGCGAAGAACTACAACCACCCGAGCGTCATCTTCTACTCCATCGGGAACGAGATCCTCGAGACCGGGGACCCACTCGGTTCCAACCTCGGGCGGCAGATCGCCGAGAAGGTTCGGTCGCTAGACAGCACGCGCTTCATTACCAATGGCATCAATGGCTTCGTCGCCGCGCTCCGCGAGGTCGTCGAAATGATGCACGCGCACGCAGGGGACTCAGCGGTGGAGAGCGAGGGCGGTGTCAACGGGCTGATGAACTCCGCAGCGGATTTCATGGGACAAGTGAATGCCTCTCCCCTCGTCACCGCGAAGACCGAAGAGTCCTTCTCCGTTCTCGATGTCGCCGGCCTGAACTACGGCGACAGCCGCTATCTAATGGACAAGGACCTGTACCCCGACCGGATCCTGGTTGGCAGCGAAACGTTCCCGCCCGGCATCGCGAAGTACTGGCGCTTGGTCCAGGACAACCCGCAAATCCTCGGCGACTTCACCTGGACGGGCTGGGACTACCTCGGCGAAGTGGGCATCGGACGCGTTCAGTACGCCGACCTGCCCCCCGTTTTTGAAGCCCCCTTCCCCTGGATTGCGGCCTGGGTGGGCGACCTCGACATCACGGGTCATCGTCGCACCATGTCCTACTACCGCGAGACTGTGTTCGGCCTTCGCAGCCAGCCGTTCATCGCCGTCCAGCGTCCGGAGAATGTCGGCCGCCCACGCATTCCCGGAATGTGGGCGTGGAGCGACACGCTCCCCAGCTGGACATGGGACGCCGCCGACCACTCCCCCACCGAGGTAGAGATCTACAGCGACGCCGACGAGATCGAACTGGTCATCAACGGCACCTCTCAGGGTCGCCGACCGTGCGGTCTCGACAACGCCTACATCTGCAGGTTCGAGGTCGAGTATGTAAGAGGACAAATCACCGCGATCGCCTACCGGGACGAAGCGGAAGTCGCCCGCACGACCCTCCAGACAGTCACCGGGCCCGTCACTCTCACCGCGACCGCTGACCGAACCACCCTGACCGCCGACGACGGCGAGCTGTCCTTCATCGCAATCGAGTTCCGCGATGCCGCCGGAACAATCGCCACGACGGTGAATCAAGCCGTCACCCTTGAGGTCAGCGGGCCCGCCATCCTCCAGGGCTTCGGAAGCGCGAAACCCGACAACGCGGAACGGTACGACACTTCCCTGCACACGAGCTTCGACGGGCGTCTCCTCGCTGCAGTCCGCCCTACTGGCCCCGGTCTGATCACCGTGACGGCCTCGTCGGAAGGCTACAACGCGGCGACGGTCATTCTCGATTCGAACGAACCAACACAAGCCGGCCACTCGAGCCGGATGACAAAGGAGTAATGATGTCGAACAACCCAGCTTCGTCGCCTGCGCCTGTTTCATCAATCCCAGGGTCTTTTTCCTCGGATCTGCAAGCAGAGGGCGTGCCGACCGACTCGACCCGGACTCCGGTCTCGCGCCGATACATCGTCTTCCTCCTTCTCGGAATGTTCGGCGCGTACGTGGCGCTCGTCGCACCGATCGGCCTCACTCTGTCTCTGCGCATCCAGGAATTGGCCCCCTCGAATGTCGAGGTGATCGGCTATGTCCTCGGAATCGGGGCGATCGTCACAACGATCATTGGCCCTCTTGTCGGTCTCTGGAGCGACCGAACCCGCTCGCGCTTCGGTCGGCGTCGCCCCTTCGCCTTCGGAACCGCCCTCCTCGGCTTCCTAGGACTAGTCGTGATCGCTCAGGCGAACGATGTCCCGGTGCTGCTCATCGGCTGGGTGATTACGTCGGTGGGCTGGAGCGGCAGCATGAATGCGCTCCTTCAGTCGCAGGCCGACCGGCTGCCAGAGTCACAGTACGGTCGGGTGGCCGGTATGTCTGGATTCGTTCAGATGGTTGCACCCGTCGCCGGTATCGCTCTGGCCAGTTCCTTCATCGGTGACAACGCCTTGGTCTTCCTAGTCCCAGGTGGAGTGGGTCTCGTGGCGATGATGGCCTGGGTACTGTTCGTCAAGGAGCGCGACTCCAGGGACGTGCTGTTCCAGGACAAGGTCGGTGCCGGGAAGCTGTTTCGCAGTTTCGTCTTCAACCCTCGCCAGTACCCGGACTTCGCCTGGAACTGGCTCGCCCGACTACTGTTCATGACTGGAGTCACCTTCTCGTCGACGTTCAGCTCCCTGTTCTACGCGTCTCGCCTCACCGCGAGCGGCCAGATCGCTGACATCGGCGGCATTATCATCATCTTCTCGACGATCAGCATCGCCGTCACCGGCGTCGGTGCCCTCCTAGGCGGATTTCTCTCCGACAAGCTCAAACGCCGTCGAACCTTCGTCCTCGCATCGGGCATCGTTTACACGGCAGGATCGCTTACCCTCGCTTTCGGCGGTAGCGATTTCGCCGTTCTCCTCCTCGGCGCCTGCCTCACCGGACTCGCACTCGGTGTCTTCTCGTCCGTCGACCAAGCCATCGTGCTTATGGTGCTGCCGGAAAAGGACAAGAACGCCGGCCGGTTCCTCGGCATCAACGGCTACTCCGGCTCGATCGCACAAGCTATCGCTCCGCTTCTCGCCGCTCCTCTGATTCTCGTCGGCGTCAGTGGAGGCGAGAAAAACTACGGCCTCCTCCTTCTTATCGCGGCCGCGTTGACGATCGTCGCCGGAATCATCGTGCAACTGAAGCTCAAGAGCGTGCGCTGAGCCAGCTCTATTCCTCCCGCCACAGTCCTCCGCCGGCAATACCGGCGCCAAACACCGGAGAACCACATGACTACACCTCTTTACCGGGACGCCACGGCACCCGTTCCCATCCGCGTCAATGACCTGCTCGCGCAGATGACCGTCGAAGAAAAGGCCGGGCAGCTCACCCAGTACTTCCACTTCGGGGTTCCCAACCTGCCCGCGGACTTCGACATTGACTCGCTGCCTCCCGAGCACCGCCAGTTCCTCGACCAGCCTGCGGCCGTCGAGAGTGCCTTAGAAGAGGGCCGGGTGGGTTCCATCCTCTTCGTCACCGATGTGAACCTGACCATCCAACTCCAGAAGATCGCAGTCGAGCGGACACGCCTCGGGATTCCCCTGCTCTTCGGCTTCGACGTCATCCACGGCTTCCGCACCATCCTTCCTGCCCCAATCGCCCTGGCTGCAAGCTGGAACCCGGCGCTTATCGAACAAGCACAGACCGTGGCCGCTCGCGAAGCACGAGCCGTGGGCATCCACTGGACCTTCGCACCCATGATCGACATCTCGCGCGACCCTCGCTGGGGACGGATCGTCGAAGGTGCCGGAGAGGACCCTGTGCTCGGAGCGGCCGTCGCGGCGGCCCAGGTTCGCGGATTCCAAGGAGACCTCGGAGACGACCGTCTCCTCGCCGGGCCCAAGCACCTGGCTGGCTACGGTGCCGCGCGGGGCGGGCGCGACTACGACGACGCTGAAGTCTCCGATTCTGAACTCCGCAACGTGTATCTGCCTCCCTTCCAAGCAGCGATCGACGCTGGAGCCGCCAATGTAATGAGTGCGTACATGGATCTCAACGGCGTGCCGGCATCCGCGAATCGATGGCTACTCACCGACATACTCAGAGATGAGTTTGGCTTCGAGGGGTTCGTGGTCTCCGACGCGAACGCCGTGCGTTCATTGGAGACGCAGCACTTCGCGAAAGACTTAACGGACGCAGCGGTCCGCGCTCTCGAGGCGGGACTCGACATGGAGATGGCCATATCGGACGCCGCCTTCTCCCGCCTCCCCACCGCTGTGGCTGAGGGCCTCGTGGACGAAAAAGTCCTCGACACCGCCGTTCGTCGAGTTCTCGAGGCGAAGTTCCGTCTCGGCTTGTTCGAGCAGCCCTATGCGGACGCCGCAACGGCCGATGAAGTGCTCGACACGATCGAACACCGAGAGGTCGCCCATATCGCCGCAGAACAGACCTTTGTACTCCTCAAGAACGCGGACAGCGCTCTACCGCTGTCCGCGGAGAAGCTCGGCACGGTCGCGGTCATCGGGCAGCTCGCTGACAGCCCTCGAGACATGCTGGGTCCGTGGGTCTTCGACCATGACACCGCTGAGACCGTGACGATCCTCGACGGTCTACGGTCCCGTCTCGGCGATGACATCGTCGTGCACGCTCCTGGAGCGGGGATCCTGGAGCGAAAGTTCCCCTCAGCGTTCGATCGCGCTGACCCGACCATCGCCTCCACTCCCGACGATTGGGATGACGACGCGGAGATTGAAAGCGCTGTGTCCGCCGCGGCCTCCGCCGACATCGCCGTGGTCGTCGTGGGCCAACGGCAAAATCAGGCAGGAGAAAAAGCCTCGACGTCGACACTCGACCTCCCGGGTCGACAGCAGGAGCAGCTCGAGAGAATCACGGCTACCGGAACTCCCGTCATCCTCGTCGTGGTCTCCGGACGCCCCCTCGACCTGCGCTGGGCAAATGAACACGTCTCCGCGATCCTGCATGTCTGGTATCCCGGAACCCGAGGTGGTGATGCGATCGCTGCGACCCTGCTCGGCGACAGCTCGCCGGCCGGGCGCCTCCCGTTCACCTGGCCGCGCCACGTTGGACAGGTTCCGCTTATCTACTCGCACCTCCGCACGTTCGAACCTCAGGAGCAATCAACCCGATACTTCGAGGAGGAGAGCACTCCTCTCTTCCCTTTCGGACATGGCCTTTCCTACGCAGCTTTCGAGTACTCAAACCTGCGCATCGACCGCGACACGATGACCGTCGGCGACACCGCGCTGGTCTCCGTCGACATCCGCAACACCTCCGACCGAACCGCGGACGAAGTGGCACAGCTTTATATTCATCAGCGGCACGGCGCCTCATCCCGCCCTATTCGGGAACTCAAAGGTTTCGAGCGCCTCACACTCGGTCCCGGCGAACAACGCACGATCACCTTCCCCGTGGGCCCGGATCAATTGCGCTACTGGAGTGCTGCAACCCGCTCTGACACGCAGGATGCGACCACCATCGACCTCGGAGTAGGTCCCTCATCGACGACCGCACTCGACACTGTCCTCACTATCACTCACACCGACTTCCTACACTCGACCGAAAGAGACCGCCCATGACCGGCTTCCCTGTACCCACCAGCATCAGCCCCGAGGCGCAAGGAGTTCTGGCCTGGACCGCACAGCTCCCCCAACAGGCTGATCCTGCGCCCAACGACGTGGAGGCATGGCGCGCCCTCGGCGAGGCGGCCGCCTCCGACGAGCCGTTGACTGTAGAAGCTCTCGCTATGGCCACAACGGGAGCCGTCGCGACAGACGTGGTCGCAACCGTCGAACCTGCGGAAGTCAACGGGGCGAAGTTCTTCAAGGCCGCGCCAGAGAATATCGACAAAAACGACGAGCGAGTCCTTCTCTACATCCATGGCGGCTCATTCACGTGGGGCGGCGGTGCCACCGCTCGTCGCTCGACCCAGCTCATAGCCGCGAACATCGGAGTGCGTACCTGGGGAATGGACTACCGACAACTCCCCGAAAACCCGTTCCCAGCGGGCCTAGACGATTGCATCGCGGTCTATCGCGAACTCTTGCGGACGAACAAGCCGGAAAACATCGCGATCGGCGGACAGTCCGGGGGTGCCAATCTCACGGCGGCGCTGCTCCTACGAGCTCACGACGAAGGCCTGCCTATGCCCGCTGCCGCAGTTCTCATCTCCCCGTGCGTCGACTTCACCATGGCTGGTGACACCTGGACCACCAACAGCTTCACCCTTCCCGGGCGCTTCGACAACATGCTCGAGCTCTACCGCAACGGGCACGAGCTGAGCGAGCCGTACATCTCACCGCTATTCGGCACCTTCACAGCAGACTTCCCGCCGACCATTCTGACGGCGGGAACACGCGACTTCCTTCTCTCGGATACGGTGCGGCTGCACCGCAAGCTCCTGCGAGCTGGCGTCCGTGCAGAGCTCCACGTCTGGGAGGGAGCGCCGCACGGCGTATTCATGGGGCAAGCTCCCGAAGATCGTGAGCAGATCGAACAGGTACGTCGCTTCTTGGAGGACACCTGGGCGCAGACAGCCGGTGCTGCGACGTCATCATCATCCGCACCGGCCTAGCGAGGAAGCTCATCATGACCATCACACAAGCCACCGCACTCACCGCCAACAGCACCATCGGAGCCTGGATGAAGCATCCCGCCGGATCGCGGGCCTTCGCCGCGTTTGCTGAGCAAGCTGGCATGGACACCGCCTCGCTGGCGATCTTGAAAAACCTCCCGCTGACCCGGATGCTCGAAGCCACGGGTTCGCCGGACGCAGCAGGCGCCGCAGAGCACCTGCTCTCCCAGATCAGTGACGCAAACGTCGGGGTCGAAGACACAGGCTGGATCGAGGCCATCACACCAGGTCGCTTTACAGGCAAAACCGTCATCGTCACCGGGGCGGCTTCCGGCATCGGACGGGCGGTCGCCTCCCGTATCGCCCGTGAAGGTGGCGTTGTCGTCGCCGTCGACCTCTCTGAAGCCAAGCTGGCGGAGCTCGCGATGACTTTCCCGGATGGCAGCATCCGGATCGTAGCGGCCGACATCACGAGCGAGACTGCGATCGCGCGCATCCTCGAAACGGCTGGCGGGAGAATCGACTGTCTCGCCAACGTCGCAGGGCTCTCCGACGACTTCAGCGCGATTCACGAGGTGACCGACGCGGTCCTCGAGCGCACCTTCAACGTCAACGTGTTCGGATTGATACGCCTCACCCGCGCCGTCGTCCCCCTCATGCTGGACGCCGGACGTGGCACCGTCGTGAACGTCGCATCGGAGGCCGCGCTCAGGGGCTCCTCGTCAGGGCTCGCCTACACGGCCTCAAAGCATGCGGTGATCGGGGTGACCCGTAGCATGGCGTTCATGTACGAGCCGAACGGCATCAGAGTCAACGCCGTGGCTCCAGGGGGAACGTTGACCGGTATGCGCCCCGTCATCACAGGTGGCTATGGTCCCGAACGCGTGCAGAGCTTCTCGCCGCCGGTCCCGATCGCTCTGCCCGAGAACCTCGCGGCGTCAATCACATTCCTCCTGAGTGACGACAGCACAAACGTGAACGGTGCCATTCTGACGTCCGACGGCGGTGAGTCCGTTTACTGACTCGTATCCAGGCGCGCTTTCAACTCGCGCGGGTGCGCACAGCTCGGTATAGATTCAGCACAATCGAGCCTTGAGGTCGGAGGCGCGTTGCGCAACTCTCGCCGTTTACGTTGCCGATCGGGGTCTGCCGTCAGCGAGAGGTATTGGGTCGGGTCTAACTTCGTTGGACTGGCCACCCCGCAAGACCGCCAACCGTAAGCCCAGCCTCCTCAGGTTGACGCTGGAGAGTGATCTGTTCAGGTGCGTCCCTGAGACACTGATCCCGCAGAGCACGCAGAAATGGATCGACTTCATGACACAGATCAACTGGGCTACTGGTGACTGGAGCACGGAACCCGCACGCGTGGAAATCGCCGATGACGGTATGCGAGTGACAGCCGCGGAGGGCAGCGACGCCTGGCGAATCACCTCTTATGGCTTCATCCACAACAATGCTCACGCACTGCTTGCACCGCTGAAACAGGACACAGCCGTCGAGGTGTCCTTCGCGTTGAATTTTTCAGAGCAGTTCGATCAGGCGGGTGTCTTTCTCCGCGTCAACGACACAGAATGGATCAAGGCCGGCATCGAATGGAGCGACGGCGAAGAGAACCTCGGGGCCGTCGTAACCCGGGGCCAGTCTGACTGGTCACTTGGACCGGCCTCCGGATGGGCGGGACGCAACATCACAGTGCGAGCAAGCTGGTCCGGAGATGCGGTAACGATTCGAGCCAGGGCGGATGAAGAAGAGTGGCGCTTGGTTCGAGTCGCCCCTCTTAGCTCTGAGGCCGAGGTCACCGCGGGACCCTACTGTTGCGCTCCATCCCGAGCAGGCCTCGTCGTGCATTTCACCTCGTGGCGAGTGACAGATGCGGACACCAGCCTACACGCCGGGCCGCCGGCACCGGCCCCGGCACCGGCAGCAAAGCTCTCGTCAGATCACTTCTCTCACGAATGAGCCGATTTCACCTAAACGATCCGCCTTCCCCCTTAGGTGGTAGAGGCAGGTGTGGTCCGAAGCCAGCGTGGCAAGTTGTGCCCTGAATGCGATTCCGAAGGAAATCGCATTCAGGGTTCTCCGTATCGACTCAGCGTGATTGAGCCACGAGCTCGGTGGTGTTTGCGCGAAGCGCGTTTCGCAGCTCCCGTCGTTCGCGTTGCCGATCAGGGTCGGCCGTCGGAGACGCGAGGAGCAGACTCCGGGTGTACTCGTTCTGCGGACTCGACGTGACGTCGGCTGCGGACCCAGTCTCGACCAACTCGCCCTGGTACATCACCGCAACGCGATGGCTGATGTGGCGTACCACCTGCAGGTCGTGGGTGATGAAGAGGTAGGCGACTCCGGTTTCGCGCTGAATGTCGACAAGTAGTCGAAGGACTCGCGCTTGGGTGGTGAGGTCGAGTGCGGAGACAGGCTCGTCGCAGACGATCAGTCGCGGTTTGAGTGCGAGGGAGCGAGCGATAGCCACTCGCTGTCGTTGTCCACCGCTGAATTCCCGCGGGTACCGGCGTGCCGCGTCTGCGGGAAGCCCGACTTTGTCGAGGAGAGACCGCACCGATCCGCGCGCGTCAGCAGCCGTGGTGCCCTGCGCAATGAGAGGCTCGGCGAGAATGTCTGCGATCTGCATCGCCGGGTTCAACGACGAGTACGGATCCTGGAAAATCACCTGGATGTCTTTGGCCAGTGGACGTCGTCGCTTCGCGCTCAGATGCGTGATGTCGTTGCCATCGAACAGAATCGTGCCGGACGAGGGCTCGGCGAGGCCGAGGACGGCTCGCCCCAGAGTGGTCTTGCCCGAGCCGGATTCTCCGACGAGTCCCAGGGTCTCGCCGGGCGCGATCTCCAGAGTGATTCCGCGTAGGACTTCCGGTGGCGTGGCCCGGAGGCCCACCCGAGGGTAGTGGAGTCGCAGATCGGAAATCTGCAGCAGTGCATTCATCGAGTGGTCTCCTGAGCGGATGGCGCGTCTAGCGCGGGCGCCGGGTCGGTGCGGACAGTTTCTTCGTCGAGGATGGCGCCGACGAGTTCGCGCGTGTACGCCTCCGAGGGTCGGTGGAAGATGTCGCGCACTGCGCCTGTCTCCACGACGCTTCCGTTTCGCATAACAATGACCCTGTCGCAGAGATCCGCGACCACACCGAAGTTGTGAGTCACCATGAGAATGCCCATCCCGAGCTCGTTCTGCAGCCCGCGCAGCAGATCAAGAATCTCGGCCTGCACGGTCACATCGAGAGCTGTGGTCGGCTCGTCGGCGATCAAGAGCTTCGGGCGGCCGGCCACGGCTCCGGCGATGAGGACACGCTGCGCCATTCCTCCGGAAATCTGATGCGGGTAGGAGGCAAAGACCCGCGCTGGATCGCGGATTCCGACTCGCTCGAGGAGCTCGAGCACGATCGCCTTCGCCTCTCGCCGCGACATCGCGGAAAGCAGCCCTTCGATCAGCTGGTTGCCGATCGTGTATGACGGGTCGAGGTTCGACATGGGCTCCTGCGGGATGTAAGCGATGACCCCTCCACGCAGACGACGCATCTCCTTGGGTGACACCCCTAGGAGGGACTCCCCGGCCAGGCTGAGGACGTCCGCCTCGACTCCGGCCTCGGGAGGGAGCAGGCCCAGGATTGAGAACGCGGTCTGGGTCTTGCCCGACCCTGACTCCCCGACAAGTCCGACAACTTCTCCCGGCGCGATATCAAGCGACACTCCGTCGACGACGTACTTCTCGCCGCCGTCGGCCTGCGGATAGCGGACTCGGAGGTTGCGCACGGACAAGAGTGTGGAGGCTGGCATCGTGGCCTCCTCGGCGTTGGATGCCGCCCTCTGCGCGAGCGGTGGAGTGCTCGTCTTCCGGCGCACCGGCGTCTGCGGACCGGCCAGCGCGTCTCGGTAGGCGTTCCCGAGCAGGATGATCGAACCGGTCAGGAGCGCGAGGAGAAGGGAAGGCCAGACGAGCTGCTCGGGATGGAGGTAGATGTTGGCGAAGGCGTCGCCCGTCATGCTGCCGAAGCTGGGCACGAGAGTGGAGCCCAGACCCAGGAAGGCCAGGCCCGCCTGGATCCCGATCGCACCGCTGGCGAGGAACGCGACCGAGATGATGATCGGGCCTCGCACGATGAAAAGGATGTGGCGGGACAGGATCCGTCGATTCGACAGTCCCGCGACCCGTGCGGCGTCGACGTAGAGCTCGGAGCGCACGCCGACGACCATGTTGCGCACCAGCCGGTAGGTCCCCGGTGCGAGGAATATCCCGAAGATCACCATCATGACCTGGTACGACCCTCCGGTGATCGGGTACAGGACCAGGACCAGCACCAGTGCGGGGAAGGTCATCAGCAGGTTGAAGATCCACGAGGTGACCGCGTCGGTGGTCCGACCGATGTAGCCGGCGATGAGACCGAACACGGTGCCGATCACGACCGACACTCCGGCACCGATAGCACCGGATATCAGAGAGACGTTGATCGAGAAGAGGAGTCGCGAGAGGATGTCGCGCCCGTACTGATCCCCACCGAGGAGGTATCCCGGTGTCCCGATCGGTGCGTTGACGGCGTCCAGCGAGCTGAAGGCCGGTTCGTGCACGCCGAACAGCGGTGCCGACTGCCCGAGAACGACAATGGCGACCAGGGTGATCAGGGCGCCGATGCCGAGCGGATTGCGCAGGAGTCGGCGGAAGGCGCCTGCGCGCTTGGGTGAGGCAAGGTCCTCGGTGGGGACGACGGAGTCAAGTTCGTTGGTGGTGCTCATGAGACACGTGCTTTCGGGTTAAGCCAGCCGCTGACGAGATCGACGAGCAGGTTCACAACGACGACCAGGCTCACGGCGAAGAGGGTGAGCCCGAGCATGATCGGCAGGTCGCCCTGGATCGTCGCGGTGTAGCCGAACGTCCCGTAGCCGGGAAGGGCGAAGATCTTCTCCACGAAGAGCGCGCCGCCGAACAGGCTGATGAAGAGCAGCGAAAACGTGGTGAAGGCGGGGCCGGACGCGTTGCGCAAGGCGTGACGGAGAAGAATGGACCGCTCCGAGACGCCCCGGCTGCGCAGCGTTCGAATGTAGTCCTTGCCGAGTTCGTCGATCATCGACCCGCGGATTTGCGCCGACAGTGAGGCGATGCCCCCGATAGAGAGCACAACCGCGGGAAGCACGATCGACGCCAGCCACTGGGGCACAGACTCGTTCGGCGGGGTGTAGCCGACTGCCGGTACCAAGCGGAGCGTAATCGCGAAGATGAAGACCAGAACGATACCGAGGATGATGCCGGGAAAGACGTTTGAGATCGTCGCGATCGTCTGGATCACGACGTCAAGGGGGCCGCGACGAGCGGCGGCGGCGACTCCGAGGACGACGCTGATGACGAGTGTGATCAGCATCGCGAAGACCACTACAGAGAGGGTAACCGGAAGGCGGCTCGCCATGGCGTCGACCACGGGTTCGCTGGAGAAGTACGAGCGACCGAGGTCACCGGTGAAGAAGCCACCGATCCAGTCGAAATACTGCTCGAGGACGGGACGGTCGAGTCCGAGCTGCGCGTTGATCGCCGCGATTTGCTCGGCCGTCGCTTGCGGGCCGGCGAGGTTGTTGGCGACGGGCACGCCAGCGGCGTGGACGAGGAAAAACGTGATAGCGGTGACGATGAAGATCAGGACGAGTCCTGCTCCAAGCCTGCGCAGAATGTAGGTAATCATATGAGCCTTTCGGGGGCGCGAGAACTTTGTTCCCGCGCCCCCGTCGGTGTTGGTTCGGTCAGTTCGCCGGCTGATATGCGAGTAGAGAGATGCCGACCGAGACCGGCGGCGTGTAAGTCACGTCCTTGGATGAGACCCAAATCCCCGCGGCAGCGTTCACCGGGGCGAACCACGCTTGATCGACGAAGTACTCGTTCACCGCGCGGAACGCGGCGCCCTGCTCCTCGAGCGTTGCGGCGCCGGCGGCATCCAACAGAGCGGTGAGCTCCGGAGTTGTCGTCGCCTCGGGGTTGAAGGAACCGGATAGAACCTGCGAGATGTCTTTCGCATCACTGCCCGAGTAGCCGTTGTAGAACCAGAACATGCCGTACGCGCCGGCGTAGAGCTTGGCGTAGAGGTCCTGGAATGGAACGGTCTCGTAGGTGACTGTGATCCCGATGTCGCCAAGCTGCTGCGCGATTGTTGCATCGAACGTGGTCGAGAGAACGGTGCTGGGCATCGTGACGCTGAACCCGTCCGCATAGCCGGCCTCAGCCATGAGCGACTTGGCCTCATCGACGTCGTACGGATAAATTTCGTCAAGTCCCGGATCGTAAGCCTCCCCCGCAGGGCTGACCATCTGTGCCGTCGCGACACCCGACCCAGGAGTGAGTTTCTCGGCGATCGAATCGCGATCAATGGCGAGGTTAATGGCCTGACGGACACGGACATCAGCGAGGGCCGGGACGACCGTACCGGCGCGGTCCGTCAGCATCAGGACGCCGACTGCAGCAGGAAGGCTCTGCCCCGTCGTGAACTCGCCCGCCGGGAACTGCGAACCGAGAGCGGGGTCTCCGAGCAGGGCGAAGTCAATCTGTCCCGTCTTCATCGCATTCTGCACCGCCGTCGGGTCGGCTATGACCGAGATGTCGATCGTCGCGTACGGGTACTCGGCCACGTCCCAGTAGTCCGGATTGCGGGTCAGGCGGTAGGACGAGCCCACCGTGGTGCCATCTTTGTCAAGCACGTACGCGCCCGACCCGATCGGCCAGAGCCTGGAGTCCTCGGTGCCGAGTGTGCTCGGAGCCCCGATCATTCCTGGATTGGCCGCCAGCTGATAGATCAGGCCAGCATCGGGATAGCTCGAACGAATGACGACGGTCGACGCGTCCGGTGCCTCGACCGAGGAAATAGACCCTAGCTGGGCCGAGCTTCCCGGGCCGACTCTCGACGCCTCGATCGAGGACACGACAGCGGCAGCATCAAGCGTCTCTCCATTGGAGAACTTCTGTCCGT
>Ga0247807_10000234_pt1 | contig 37042 bp, 53 predicted proteins | sample UWRJL074202C1_FD_179931 | JGI IMG/M metagenome (GOLD analysis project Ga0247807, IMG submission 179931) | Plant litter microbial communities from Arlington Agricultural Research Station in Wisconsin, United States - UWRJ-L074-202C-1 | ecosystem: Environmental > Terrestrial > Plant litter >...
GGGGACGTAGAGATCTTGAACCCGGCCGTGCCGCGGGAAAACTCGTTACCCGCGCCGGTGAAGATGCCCCCAAGCAGTTCCGGGCCTGTGGTGGTGTCGAAGAAGTTGTTGTTGATCGACATGTGCCCATCAAGCGTGCCGATGGGGACGTTGCCCAGGAACTCGTTGTTCTCCAGCGAGCCGGTGACGTTGCGCAGCCGCAGCCAGCCATCGGTCGGCACGCTAGCGACCGATGGACTGAACAGGCAACCTTCGATCGAGAACGCGTCGACGTTGCTTACGTCTATGGCATGCGTGCAGTTGACCGTGATCGGATTGAAAGCAGTGTCTTTCAGAGTTAGCTTCTTCAGGTTGCGCAAACCGTCGTGACGGATCATGCGCCCAGTGAAGTCATAGAACACCGCCCCGGAGATTGTCATTCCCGAACCGCCGAACTCGTTTTCGGGTGGCAGCGGCGGTTCGCGTGCGTCATCAAACCAGATGCCGTCCACCGCGCCGTCCAGCGTTGTGTTCTCGGTTATCTCGATGAACTCGCTGTATGTGGACCTGACGCAACACCGCGCCGTCTGCAGGCGGGTGCCGCCGCTGATGCCGTGCGTCCCCAGATGGCAACGGTTCAGCACCATGCCCGGCGAACCGAAGTTATCCAGCACGTCACCAACGAACGCGCTGGAGGCGTAGCAGACGTCGATGTCTTCCAGCACCAGCCCGCGTGCGCCGTTGCCCTGAACCTGGATGCCGAAGCCCGTCGAAGCGCCGGTAATCAGCAGCACGGAACGACCGATGACGGCGTTGTTCGTCTTGCGGGAACCGCGGCCTTTGATGACCAAACCCAGATCCTGCGTGATCTTCAGCACGTCCGGCGAAATGGCGAACACGCCAGCGCCGATCAGCAGTTCACCAGATGAATAGACCGTGATCGGACCGCTGTTCAGGCCATCGGTGGACAGCACCGTCGCCGGGCCGCGCAGGGCATCGATTGCAGCTCGGATGGCAGCGGTGTTCGTCGCCGCGCTGGCACTGGCGGACAGGCCATATTGCTCGGCCCATACCCAACGGCGCAGTTCTTCCTGCACCGAGCTCGGGACGCCCCCGGTCTGTTCGAACGAACTCCCGACTTCCACCCAGCGCCCCGCAGCCAGCGGCAGCGTGTCGGTGGGGCGAATGATCGTGGTGCCATTGTCGTCTGCCGTGGAGCCGTCGTTCCACGTGAAAAGACCACCGCCGCCATCGCCGCTGGTCGTGTCGCCATCGACCGCAATGTCCTGCCCGTTGACGAAACCGGCAGACGGCAGGGCGCGCAACGCCGCAATCGTCGCGGTCGACGACAACACCGGCAACGGGATCGGGGGCAGATTAATGACGACAGATGAAGGCATTTCGGGTATCCCTATACCATGCTCTTACCGAAAGTTCGCTGGGTTTGCTACGCCCTCTTTGTGTGGTGGTTCTTACCGTCCATTGTTTTCATCCTGACCCTGGGCAGCAGCGCGCGTTGGTGATTGCGCGATGGCCTGCTGGAGGAAGTCGCGGATCGGAATGATGTCGGCAGAGATGGACGGATCGCGGGTGGCGAGTGAACCTAGACGATTAACCCAAGCCTGCGCGCGGGAAGGGTCGTTCGGCGCACGAGCCAGCCAACGGGTAAACCGCGGTGACGCCAGGACACGGCCAGCAACGCTTTCCGCAACCGCCGATAGCCCCATCGTCGCCAGCCCCATGCCATAGGACATAGCGCGCGCCCGCTCGGAGACGTTGATAGCGCCGCCGCTGTTGGAAGTGTTGGCAAAGCGCTGCGACTGGCGGGAGCCGCCCGCAACCCGAACCAAATCCTCAATCGCCGCACGATTTTCACCGCGAAACAGCGCCCCTCTTGAACGCTCTGGAAGCCTGTCCCAGTTGGTCAGGAATGTGCCAAGCGAAAAACCATCACCGGCTGCATTCTGTTGGCCATTAGAAGCACGGCCCAGATCGGCTATGACCGATCCCCGGACCATGCCCGCTTCCTGCGGGGACACGCTATTCAAGAAACGCGAGAAGTTTGCGCTGTCGCCACGACTCATGGCGATAAGTTTGTTTGCAACACCTTCAGCCGACCGCTGATCGCTTGGCCCGAGAATCTGGTTCATCGTGCGATCGATCGTTTCCAAGCGGATACGATAACGATTGTCTTCCGCCCTGAAGGCAGCACGCGCTTCCGGATTCAGACCGTTGGCGATGTCGTCTCTCAAATCGGTCAGAACCTGATTGGCACGCCGCTGGTAATCCGTCCCGCGCAAACCTTCCGTGCGCGCCTCAGCGGCCAAAGCGGTGCGAAGGCGACGGATGGAATCAATGTTAAGCGGACGCAGCCCGCTTTCGTCGGCGATGACATTACGAAAGCGTTCCAGACCAGCAATCAAAGGCCCTTCGACTTCCGCTGTAGGCGATAGCTCGCGAAGCTGCTGGTTGAGGTTTCGGAAAGCTCGGGGCGCGCGCAGAATCTCGTCTTGGGAGAGTTCACGCGCACGCCCGTAACCGGCGCGGGCGACTTCCCCACTGGTGTCGATATAACCCTGTGCAGCCTGCCGGGTGCGTTCACCAAGCTGCTCTTGGCGCAACGGGTTGCCCTCGGACTGCGCAATCTGCTGAACGCGGTTACCGACTTGATCCGTAACCTCTTGGGCACGGTTGATGATCGGAGCACCACCGAAGGGCGTCTGGGCAAAGCCAGAAGTCACCCGCCTTGTGGTTGGTCCGCCGACATCCGCAGCCAGCGGAACAATCCCCTGCCGTTCAGCAGCCTGCATGACCTCTTGCCCGGCAGTAGGAGGCCCAGGTGGGCGTTGGCGAAGAAGCCGCCCCGCCGCACCCCCCACCGCAGCGCCTAGGACACCCTGTCCAGCAGCACCCAGGAGGCGATCACCGACAGAACCGTCAGTCGAGCCAAAACCGTAGGCCGCGCCATAACCGCCGCCAAGCGTTGCCAGTTGCCGCGCGGTGGTTGCTCCACCTGTGGGCAAGGCAAAGCCTCCGGCGATCTGGCCTGCGATACGGGGAATGGGATTATTTTGTTCGTCGAACGCATCGATGGCCCTTTCACGGCGCAGGTTGTCATCCATCGTGCCGCCGCTGAACACCGTCTTCCCGGCCGCACTGATCTCGTCCGCAAAGCCCAGCGACACGGTATCCGCCACGCCGCGCAGGGCGGGGTCCACGATTGCCTCACGACGCGCCGCCTGCTCTTCCGGCGTCAGCTGCCCCGCATCCGATTTGGCATAGTCGATGCCGCCGATCGGCTGGCCCTTGGCGGCTGCATCGGCGATTGCCGCGGCGCTCTCAGGCGTCAGGCCCCCGAAGCCCTTGCCCGCAAACCAGCCGGACAGCGCATCGGCGGTCGGCTTCGTCGCCACGAACGCGCGCAGTTCCTTATCCTGCTCCGGCGACAGGCGCGGCCCGGGAGCGTTGGGCGTGTCAAAGCCCATGACGGCTTCTTCGTCCGCTGCCATGCCCGGCGTTGCAGCCTGTGGGTTGCGCCGCTTCTGATATTCCTGGATGACAGGCATGAACGCATCGCCGTCATGCTGGCCGATGACACGAACAGGATCGATCCCGAACGCCTTGGCGTCTTCTTCGAAGCGCGACCGCTGGACCTTGTAGATTTGGTTCAGCTGCGCGACCTTGTTGCCCATTTCGCGGCGCAGGCGTTCGCGGATTTGCGGCGACAGCTGCCCGCCGCCCTCAATGCCGAACTGCTTCTTCAGGCCGGCAACGGACGATTCCACGAACGATGCACCGGACGCGGCCATGCCCATTTCGGACTCGCGCACGACAGAGCCGGGATCCATGGCCTTGGCATAGGCGTAGATCAGTGCGTTATCGCCTGTCGCGTCGTCCTTCGTGCGCAAACCCGTCGCAAGCTGCGAAATGGCCGTGCGATATTCCTTGACAGCGGGCAAACCGTCATAGTCGTCCTTCAACTTCTGGACGTTGTTGAAGCTCTGCGTCTCGTTCTGGCGTTCCATCGCCTTCGTCTGACGGTCCGCGGAGTCGATCGCGCGCATCTCGGTCCGTCCCGCGCGCTCTTCCCGAGCGACCGCCAACGGATCGGGGGCCTTCGCACGCCCCGGGATAAAGCCGGGCACCGCTGCTTGCGGCGCGGCCTGCGGCTGGCTCCAGTCCATCTCCCACGGATTCGTCGCCATTACATCGTCCCTCTGCGGCCATAGAGCGGCACGCGATTATATCCGGGCAAGGTCACATGGACGTGATCGCCTTCGTTCAGCAGACGCGCCCCCGGCCCGAAATACTGGCGCAACTCGTTCGCGGTTGTCCCGGCATAGTCAACCCCGTCGCCGCGAAGATGCGAACTGTTGGGCACGCCGCCGACAGCACGATTGCCCGCGACCGTGCGCCGCCCGCTGGTCATCGTGCCGGGAGCTTTGAGGGGGTCAGGGAACGAAGCATTAGGGAAACGTGGCACCCCCTTGCGGGGATGCACCTCCCTGCGCCGGAACCCAGCTTGCGCGGTCCTTCGGATTGCCGCCCTGATAGCGATAGCCACCGACCACAGTACCCGGAGCGGGGCCACCCGCCGCCGCAGCCTGTGGTTGCCCCCCCGCGACCTGCGCCAGCGCATTCGGATCACGCACGTTGACCACGCCGCCCTCGCCGACCGCGATATACTTCGGCTGCTGGATCTCCACGATCTTTTCGCCGACCCCGAACTGCGCAGCCGCGGCGCGCAACGTGTCCTCGCTATATTGCCCCACATACTGAGCGGCTTCCGGAAAACCCTCGCTTGCCAGTTTCTGCGCGAACTGGTCCCATGCAGCTGGGCGCTGTTCGGCCGGCAGCGCCGCGATCTGGACAAGGTAGTTCCCCGCCAGTGAGTTGCGCTGTTTCACCCGGTCCTGCTGCTGGTCCTGTTCGAACTTCTGCATTTGCAGCTGCTGCGTGCCCTGCTGAAGCTCGTACGCGCGGTCGCGCTGCTGGATGGCCATGCCGGTTTCGGGCGATACCGCGGACAAACGTGCCAATGCTTCGGCGTTAGGGCTGACGGCATATTCCGACAGTGCCCGGCGCGTGTCATGCTCGCGACGGAGCGACATGCCCTGCTCTAGCAGCGCAAGCGAGTTGACGGGGCGGATCTGGCTGAAGTCGGCGGTCATATCCACGATCCATATTGCGTGGGACGTTCCCAAATCGGCTGCTGGCGCGGCGGTATCTGCGACTGCGGCTGATAGCTCGAACCAAGCGCATACCCGCCCGCCTGTACAAGCTGGCCAAGCGCGTTGCTGAAGTTGTTGCCGTTGGCGATCGCCGCATTGCCCTGCACCGTGGCGAGGTTCTGGGACGCCATGTTCTGCGTGTTGACGTTGTTCTGGCCAATGCCTGCCACCAGCGACCGCGCATTGGCCCCGCCCGCGCTGACGCCGCCAAGCTGGCCGATGTAGCGCCCGAACTCGTCCGAAGCGATGTTCTGCCCGAACGACGTCAGCGCCTTCAGCGTGGCACCGCTGTTGCCCATGCCGCGCGCATAGGCGTTTGAGTTGATCGCGCCCGTTCCCTGCCCGACGCGAAAGTCATAGCCCGTCGAGCCGCGATAGGCATCGAACCCCTGCTGCGCCGCCGCCGTGTCGCCGCCCAGATTGAGCAGCGCCGCAATGCGGCTGTCGGCGTCCAGCCCCCGATTGATGACGGGGGAGTTCAGGTTATACTGATAGTCCCGGTTGGCGTTGGACGCTGCGATCTGCTGCGCGCTGGCGTTCGCCTGCGCCTTGCTAGCCTTGCTCGTGGCCTTGGCACCGATAGCCGCGCCGCCGACTGCGCCCGCCGCCGCGATACCGCCCGCAATAAGTGCTGTTGCAATCGCCACGTCATAGGCTCCTGATATAGTTACGCTCTAGCGGACGATACCCGTTTCGTAAATAGAACGTCGACGTCTGATCGGGCTTGATGTTTTCCAGCGCCACCATCACGAAGCTCTCCGCCCCAAGCCGCCGAACCTCGTCTTCCAGCGTCTTGAACAAGCGAACGCCCACACCACCCCGCGCGTTTTCATCCACCCACCAAAACAGCTCCTGCCCGGTCATGTGGCCAAGGTTGTAATAGGCCGGCGTCACCACCGCGCCCGCAGCAGCCGTTACTTCGTCGTTGACGAGCAGCACGCCCAACGGCGCTTCCATCAACCCCGTGAACGTCTGTTCCATGCTGGCGGCACACAGCGGCGCGGGAAGCCCCGCCACGGCCCCGAACGACGCCGCCATGCGCAACAGCCCCGGCATGTCTTCCAGATTGGCGTTGCGGATCATGGGATCGCGGTCCCAGGCGGCAACACGGGATTGCCCGGGCTTGTCCCCGCGTTAGGGATGGTCACGGCCCCCACCGAATGACGCACCCCCGACTGCGCCGCGACAGTCGGGTCCGATGTGTATTGATACGGCACCGCCCCGCCCGCGCGCGTGGGATCGTCGTAATAGACGCGCACCACGGTTCCGACCGGCAAGCCCGTGGTCAGCACGGTCCCGGTCACGGCAACGCTCGTGCCGTCCCCGTAAATCCTGTCGTGGTTCGCGATGACGACGTTGCCCGCAGCATTGGCGGACACAAGCGGCGCAACGAAGTTGGCCGGGTAGCTACTGTTCAGGCTCGATTCCGACGTCGCACCATCCGCCGCAGCCTGTGCCGTCTCAGCCGCCGCCAGCGCAATGTCAGCGGCTTCCAGCGCCGCGGCGATTGCCGATACGACGTCGACGTTGCTGTTCAGCTGCCGCAGGAACGGGATCGTCGGACGTCCCTGCTGGTCCACGATGGGCTGGTCCCCCCTGAACTTGGTGGCCCGCAGCGACATTCTACTTCCACCCCTCGTTCATCAACGCGCCGGACAGTCGCACCTTTACGGGATCGTTGCAAACGACCTGGAACGAACGCATCGGCTGATCCGGAATGCCCAGCCGATACAGGTTCACGATGTCATAAGGCGCGCGCGCTTCCAGTTCCTCGTAATAGTCGGGGAACTCGTCGCGCCCATCCTTCCACCGCACCTTCAGCGTGAAGTCAGCCGACGAGCCCGTCGCGATCGTGAAACTGTCCTGCCGCCCCGGTCGCGACGGCACAGGCACGTTCGCGGTGGCCATGCACGTAAACGCCGTGTCGTCGTCGCGAGCGATGTCCGGATCCAGCTTCCACAGCGCACCGATGCCGCCCGCCATCGTGCCTGCGCTGTCGGTGTGGCCAACGCGCGCCATCCACATATCCGAGTCTTCGCCGAACTGCGACCATTTGCCCGTCGCGGCGTCGAAGGCGAACGTCCCATGCGACGGGATATTCAGCACGTACAGCTTGTGCCCGTCCGTGTCGGCTTCCCACGCGTTGATGAACCCCGCGCGGCTGCGGATCCGCTCCTCGATGCCATGCTCGGACACGCGCTGCGGCACCGCGCCCCCGCGATAAACCACGGCATCGTCGCCGACCCACAGGACCGAGTTGTCGAAGCGCCGGACCGTATCGCGCGCAAGGCACCCGCGATCGTACATGCGCCCCGCTGCCCGCTGGAACGGGGCCGCAAGATCCCCCGTCGTCTGCCACGGCTCGATCGTGTCCGAACCGAACATCCACACTTCATCGCCGACGCGGCGGACAGCGACGATGGCGTCCAGTTGGCTTTCGGCGGTCGCGAAGTTCAGCGGATCAAATGCCGTCTGCCCCGGCTCCAGCCAATAGAACCGCCCGTCCGGACAGCCCGCAATCAGATAACCGTTCAGCGTGTCTATATCGGTGCAGATGCGCCCGTCCGGCATTGCCACGGTTGCATAGGCGGTGCCGTTCCAGGACATGATGACGCCGCCGCCAAGCACGAACACCCGATCTACCGCCGTGGCGAAGGCGGTCAGGTCGTCGCCCAGCACCACGCCCTTGCTGGAAAAGGCGTTGGTGAACACGTTGAACTGCGTGTCCACGACGACGAAATACGCGCCACCGAGGAAGCCCGGCTGGCGGTGAATGCCCCGCGCCGTGCCCGCGACGATGACGCGCGACAGGCCCGGGCGGCTGATCCGCATGAAGTTGTCCGGGGACGCGCCGGACTTGTCTTCTTCAAGCAGCAGGTTGCGAAGCTGGACCTCCGGTTCGAACCCGTTAGCGCGCTTGTAGGATTCGAGGCCGAGGGGAATGGCGGGCATTATGTGATCCGATAAATGGAAACCGGGATCGTATAGGTCACACCGATGCCGAGCAAGGGCGTGTAATAGCCGACTGTCACGTTGCCAGCAGACGCGGGATAGACGTTGACCATTTCGCAACCCGTCGTTGGCGCACCGTTCGGGATCGCCACCAGCCTGTCGCTAGTCGCGATCCCCGCCAATGGCCGGACCATGCGCTTCATGCCCACAGACAGCGACACCAGCAGGGTTTCGGTGACGATCACATCCCCGACATAGACCAGACGCCCGGTTGTTGGGGCTGCAGCCCCGGTTGCGCCTGTAGCGCCGGTTGCCCCTGTGGCCCCCGCCTTCCCCCTTGGCCCGCGCCGCCCGGCGCTGGTGGACTTGGTAACGGGCATCAGGAACCGGACCCGTAGATCAGCTCCACCCACGTCTCCGCAAACGAGAAGTCGTTGCCGTCGTCATCCTTCAGCGGGCGATTGGGCATGGCAAAGGCTTGCACCGATACGCTTGTCGGTTTCTGCGTGGTGAATGGACCAATCATGGAAAATGGCTCCATCGGCCAGCCAGTTGTGCGCGTTACGGGCGTGAACGCCTGCGAGTCATTAAATCCCTTCAGCCGAACAAAAAACGGGTTCGGATTGTAGAGCATAAAAGACGCCACATTCAATGGCAGCGTAATAGGCGCAGGCGTTGAACCGCTAGTGGGACTAACGGGGATCGGCGAAGGATCCCCCATGCGGAAAAACGTACTCATCCGTAATACGCCACATCGACAAACCCGGTGCCATCCGTCTGCTTAATCATGCGGAACGTCGCCAGCGTTGCGTCATAGGTCAGCGGCGTTTCACTGTTGGCGGGGATGCGAAGCCCGGTCGTTCCGGTCGGGTTCTGGCCATCATCCCGCCAGCGCATCGGCTGCGTGTGGTTGTTCTGGATAATGGCCACTGTCGCACCCGCTGGAACCGTCAACGACTGCACCGTTGCCAGCTGTGTGTTGTCGAACTGCTGATAGCCCTTGGGAAGATACCCAGCGGACGAAACCGGGATGCTGGCGTTCGCATTGCCGGTGTCCCCGTTCTGGCTTGAAGGTGCCACCAGAAAGACCGGCTGCGCAACCGAGTTATTCGCAATCCGCATCAAAAATACTCCATCGGCGCAATCTCGCGCTGCTGTGAATAACGGTGCGTCAGCGCTGTGACGTAGGTGGAAGCACGTTGCATGTCGAACTGCGACAGCTCGCCGCCGAACTCTCCGACGATATGAGTGGCAAGATACGCCTTCAGCCCTTCAGGATCGCGCGTCGATAGCGGCGCTTCACTGTCCAGCGTCAAGTCGTAAAGCCCCTGCCAGGACTTCAGTTCGCCGTCATAGATGAAATCAGCCGTGACCCCGGTGAACGAGTCAACGACCGTCACGACCGAGCAATCACGTGGCGTCACCCGATCGTTGTCAACGAAATACGGGTAGCCGTAGATGTAGTAATCGCCCCAATACCCCGCATTCGACAGGGTTTGCGGCAGCGTTACAGAAAGCGTGGCGTCCTGGGTGCGGAACACTCGTTCATTCCAGCGGGCGGTATAATCCGATTGCGGAATGACGTCCTGGAGACGACCGAATGCGCCCGAAGTGATGAGGAAGCGATAAAGCCCCGTCAACGCTCCGAACGCATCCTGTTCGTCCGCCTGCCGTGGCGTGCGACCGGAACCCAGCTTGCCTAGCTTGCGCAGGGCACCGGCCACAATGTCACGGCAGGAACTCATCAGCCGCCGACCACGGGGGTATCGCGGGCGGGGGCGTCCTCATCCGCTACGACAGCGGAAAGGCGCTTGCGCAGCGTGTCAGCGTTCGGATTACCCCGGACGGCGATGCCGCGATCTCGCAGATCGGTCTTGAGCCGCTCCACTTCCTGCACATCGTCCGTTTCGGGTTCGTCACGCTCTTCGCCACCCTTGACCTCGAAGGTCGGATTGGTGGCGATCTTGGCGAACTGCGGGTGCGTGTCGTCCACATCGGTCCACTGCCCCTTGATGAACATGGTGTCCGCCAGACGCACGAACTGCGTGTCGTCCGCATCAGCGCCGATATACCGTGCCTTCTTCATGATCATGGCTCCTGAACGGTGAAGACGATGAACACCTCGACAACGGTGTCCGCCACGACCGTCACGGTCGGCGCGCCGGTCACGATGTTCTTGTTGCCGATGCCGTTGCCGACCTGGGGATAGGTGAACCCGAAAGCCGCGGGCACATTGACGCGAGCCGGCAGGGCGTTCGCCGCCACTGCCTGTGCCGATGCGAACCGCGCCGGAACCGCAGCGTCGCCGATATTCATCGTGATGGCCGTGGTGGCCTTCACGTGGAAATCGAGGATCTGCGACAGGGCCGGCAGGCCGAGGAAGCGGATGGTGTCCGCCGAGGTGGCACCCGCCGGGACTGCTACGCGAGCATATCCCGAACGGACGTTGCCGCCGCCGATACCTGGACCCCGCATGGGGCGGCGCTCCAGGAAGCGGTTGCTGTCATAAGTGGCCATCAGATGTGTTCCTTATGCTGGTTGTTGTATGGATCACGCGTTGCCGACGCTGGCATAGTAGAGCGAAACGACACCGTTCTGGATGCCGCCGCGCGACAGCTTCTTCTGCCCGCGAAGCTCTTCGATCGCAACGCCCGGACGGAAGCCATAGTCGCGCAGGTTGTCACGACGCGGGGTGGGCTGCTGTGCCCAGCCGTAAGCGACCGCAGACTGGCCGCAGAGGAAGCCGACACCCACGTTGATACCCGAGGCACCGGCACCGACCTTGCGGACGAGGCTCAGTTCGGGAACTTCGCGGATGATCATGCCGTTCCACAGCAGATCGCCGGCACGGAACAACGGGTTATTGCGCCCACGTTCCATCGCATCGCGGTTCGCCTGCTGCATGGCGCTGTCGCCACGCAGATCGCGCATGCCGTTGGCATCCACGAACACCACGAACCACTCTTCGCCGTCGTCGGTCATGTACGGCGTGATGTGCGGATCGGCCTCACGCGCCTTCGCACGCGCCACGTCCAGCATCGTCGTGGACAGCTTGTCGTTGACGTTGTCGACGTTACCCAGCGACGTGGCGAAGTTGCCCGAGCTGGAGTTGCTGTTCAGGACACCGAACAGCAGGCGGTCGGAGTTGTTGACCAGGTACGTGTTGCGCTGGCCGGCGGTCGCCTGCGAATAGGCGATCGACGTGTCATGCGTGCCGGGATCGAGCGCACCGGTGCTGAGAGCGCCGGGGATGATGACGGAATCAAGGGCGATGATGGTGTCATCACGCATCGATTCAGCCGCCCAGGTGCGAAGCGCGGGACGCGCTACATTGAACAGGTCCAGTTCGGTCGCGTAGCTGGTGGACTTCGGCACGACCACGCCGTTACGCCGCCAACGCAGCGTGACCTGGTCCGAGAAGCTGTCCATGTCCTCTTCGTTGCCTTCGAGCACTTCTGCATCGAAGACGCCGCGGCCCTTCAGCCGACCGAAAAGGGGGATGTTGATCGCCGCGACATTCTGCGCATCGCTGTCCGACAGAATGCGGAAGATCGAGGTCTCGGAAGCACCCATGTACGGCATGAAGCCGGAAGCACGGACATATTCGTTCATGAACTTGTTCGACCAGCTCTGACGCTGCTGGTCGGTTGCGAGAAGAGTTTCGGCCACGTGTCTATTCCTTCAGGAAAAGACCCTCCACAGCAGCCACCGGATTGACCTTCAGCACAGGAGCCGAACCAACGGACGGCTGCGATGCGATCGAACGCGGCGGAACAGCGGGGGTCGCTGTTACTGCCACACCAGCCGGTGCAGCAGGGGCTGCGCTTTGCGGGAGCAATCCAGGGTTCTTCGACACGTAATCCCGGACGAAATCGTCCAAGCTTCTATCGCCGATCTCGGACACCACCGCATCACGCTTGTGTTGCTGGACGATCCAGTCGATCGGGTGCGGCTGTCGCTTATACTCTTCGGCAAAGAGCGGGTTGCTCTTCGCCTTGTCCAGCGCCCATTGGGTGGCAGTGTCCACCGTCTCGGCACCGTGAGCCTGCTTGGCCATGATCTCGCTCATCTCGAACTTCTGCATCGCCAGCGCTTGCTGGAGCTTCGTTTCTTGACTTGCGACAAACCCGGAAGGATCATCGAAAGGATCGATGGTGGTCTGCTGGCGGTTTTCAAACTCAGCAACACGCCTTTCGGCCTCCTGCCTTGCCCTCTTTTCCTCCTTCAGACTGTCCCGAACGTCCAGAAAAGTACCCAGCGGAACCTGCTTGGCCTCTTCCTTCTCCGGCACCGCGGCTTCGGGCTCCACAATCGGAGCATCGGGCTGCGGCTGAACTATTTCAGGCTCGGGCGTAGCAACCTCTGCGGCTGCTTCCTCGGATGGGCCAAAAAGAGTTTCTGCCAGATCGTCCATTTCAATCCTTCCATCGCGTATCGTGCGATCCAACGACACACCCGATTATCGGCGGCGACCCGTTCCGGTTTTGAAGGCCCGGATAAACTTAAACGCCCGTATGCCGGCGGCGCGCTTCATTGATACCGGGTTATCCGAGTTCACGCAATACCCAAGAAACGCCTCTTCTGATGCGGTTCACCTGGGGTTTGGAAAGATCGAAAGCCGCCATAAGCCATGCAGTGGAGCGATCCGAAGTCCGGATGAACTCCGAGTCATGGGCGGTGATTTTCGCGCGGCTGTTGCGTTCCCCGCGAACCCTGCCGCGCTCGACCTTGTCTTGTTCGTTTTCGACTGCACTCCCCCAGCGCAAATGGTCCGGGTTGCAGCAGGGTGGATTATCACAAGCGTGAAGACCGCAAAGATCGGCGGGCATATCGCCCGTTTTCAGGTAAAGGGCTACCCTATGCGCCCTGAAGCTGGAACTCTTAATATGGAATATGCCATAGCCTCGCTTCGTGCGGCCACCATGCCATTCCCAGCATTCACCCAAAGGCCGATGGGGTAAATACGCCCAAAAGCGCTCGATTGCGCGAGCGTCAAAACATGTTAATGATGGCTTAGCCATTGCGAACCTCCATTCGCTGGTTAGAGACGAGGCAGGCGCTTCCAACGCCGCCTCGTCTTGATGTGGTAGCCCGCTACCTGTCTTGGGTCAAGGCGTTCCCCGCCATCTCATAACCCGTCTGCACCGTATCCGCCTCGATCTTGGCGGTTTCGGCGGTGGTCTTGGCGATCTTGGCTTCGCGCTCCGCAATCTCCAGACGGGTCATCACCTCCTGAATCTGCTGCTGCATCTGCTGCATCTGCCCTTGCTGCTGATCATTCTCTTCGCGCTTGGACCGCAGAAGTTCAAGAATGCGCGTCTTGTCCGACAGCGGGGACGCCTCGATCATCAGTTCGAACTCTGGCGTCATGACTGCCTGCAGGTTGCCGCCGGTCAGTTTGACCAGTTCCGCAAACGTCTCCTGCTCCATCGTCGCGGTGTCGGGCGTCGTGCCGATGATGATGTCCATGTCCATCTCGGCCAGCCGGTTCTTCATGATCGGCTCCACGATCGGCTGGCCCGTCTCGGGATCGACGCCCGTGATCTGCTGCCCCACCACCTCGTTGACCATGACCATCTCGGGTGCGCGGATGTTGTCGGTCACGCGCACCCACTTGTTCGCAGGCCAGAACTGCCGGATGCGCCACCACGTCTGCGCATAGACCCGCTCCTCCAGATCCTCGATGCCCGCCATTGCCGGAGCAAGCTCGGTCATGCCCGCCTGTTGCAGTACCAACCGCGAACGCCCGGACTGGCTCGCCCCGTCCGCCCTGCCCAGAACAGCCGGCGTCGGCCCCATGCGCTGTAACTGCGCGCGATCGTCCGCCAGCAGTGCCGATTGCCCGGCGCTCAAATCCGCAGTCGGCACGACCTGCCAGCCTGCGGGGATGACGCCATCCGCCTTTGCAGCCTCAGCCTTCGCGATAGCCGCATCCACCGGCGCAGCGCCGGGATCGACCTGCTGAACCTGCCGCGTGTTGGTCAGATGCGACAGCCGCGACTTTCGCGCGTTCACGCTATGCTGAAGCGTCACCATGTCGCGCACATGGCTGTAACGCCGGTTTTCCTGGTCGATCTCGTAGCTGACGGCGATGATGGGGCAGACCGAGCGTCCCTTATCGTCCTGATAGGGACTTGGCGCGGCCTCGAATGCACCCGAGGCGCAATAGACCACGCGTACCCACTGGCCGCCATCCCGGTAATAAAGCTCCACCATGAACAGACGGCACGCCTTGCGATCGGCCCACAGCGCCATATCAGGCTTGTCGGTCATGTCGTTGATGCCGCCAAGCGGGCTGACGCTGAACGGATCACCAAGCTCTGCCCAGCGCTCGGGATACATGCGCCGAACGTCATCGGCGTAGAACCACTTGCCGATGCCCAGATAGCGTGCATCGCTGAAGTCCAGCCGCTTGGCGTGCGGATCGTAGATCAGCTCACCCTGCTTGATGTCGGTGTAGGTAACCGCGCCTTCTTCGCCGGACTCCACCAGCACGCCGACAGCATCGGACGTGAAATAGGTCTTGGCGGCGGACAGCTTGATCTTGTCGAACTTGCCTTCCTCGGCGGCGAAGCGCAGCGCCTTGCTGGCAATGTCTGCCGCTGCCTGATCCTGCGCATTGCGGGGATACGCACGGGGATCGGTACGGGACTGGTCCAGGACACCAAGCAGCCCGTTGACGGCCGGACGAATGAGGTTGTCGATGACCTCCGGCTGGCCGCGACGGCGCAACACCCGCTTCATGGTCGCGGACAGCTGGTCGCCATCGTACATGCGACGGTCTTCCTTGGCCCAATCGCGCGCCGTCTGCGTGACGGACCAGCATTCCTCCACCCAGCGCCGCAGCCTGACCAGATCATCGCCCTCGGGCATGAACGGGCGGGCGGGAACCTGGCTGGGCAGGTAAGGTGCCATCTGCATGTCAGTCGACATCAGCGAGGATCCGTCTTGGGTACGGGAAGCCAGCGGCTGTCCCGATAGAAAGCATCGCGCAGGAAGAACTGGTCTGGCTTGTGTTTCGGTTCAGCCTTCATCCCGCAACTCCCCCAACCGCGCTTCGATGGCCTTGACGCGATCCGCATAGCCCTCGCGATCGCGCGAGGCGTCAAGCAGATGCTCCAGACGCTCGATCTCGGCTTTGCGTTCGTCGTTGGTCATGTCACCCATTCCGGTAGCCTATATCGGTCAACTGTAAAAGCCCCCATCGCTGGCATCCTGCGGCTCGCGTGCGTAACGATCGCCGGGTCGGGTGCGTGGAACGACAACAACAGGCTTGGTCAGGCGGCAGTTGATAGCGAACTCGCCATAAGCATCGGCACCGTGACTGTTTTCGTCATGAAGCGCCCCGCCATAGGTTTCCATCGATCGGTTCAGACGCCTAGAATAGTTTCGCAGGCGCTTGATGCCCAGGGCGCAGGTTTCCTTGTTGAAATGCATGAACGGAAGCAAAGTGCGCCCTGCGTTGACGCGCTCGGCAGGTCCGGCCGCAATCCCGACGTTGATCTCCTTCAGGCCATGCTGTTGCAGCGTTGCCAGCCGCGACCGTCCTGCGCCCCATTCTCTCACCGCCACGTCATGAGGCAGGAAATGCCTCCCATATTTGAACGGCACGGCGCGGACCACTTCCATCTCGCGCATGCGCTCGATTGCAGGCACCAGTTCCGGCAACGCCTGCTTGACGATCTCGGGGACGCCTTCACCGCTGGTTTCGAAATAGTCGATGGCGCGGACCTTGTTGCCGTTCTCCTGGAAAAACCAGATGGCGGTATAGTCATCCATCCCGATGTCCCATGCCGTCAATACCGGCAGCGCGGGGTCATAGGGGAAGTCCCCTATCCGTCCTTCCTTCTCGGCCACAGCCAGCAAGGAGGCGTAATAGGAACCCTCCGTTATGATCTCGTAGCCACCATCCCAGATGTGCGATGCCTGGTCAGGATCACGACGGCGATCGTCTTCCATTTCCTCCCGCATTTCGTCGGGAAGCCACGGGTTGTCGGCATAGTTGACCTGCCGAACGATGGCGTTGCGTGGCGGATTGGCCCCGCGCAGCAACTCATCGATCGCATCGGTGTCATGGCGCGGGTTCCACGTTGCCCATATCTCCGACCCGGGCGCACGGATGGTCGGTCGTAGCATGCGCAGCGATGTGCGGCTCAGCGTCTGGGCTTCCTCGATCCACGCGATGTCATAGCCCTCAAGCGATTTGATCGTCTCGGCGTTGTAGGACTGCATACCGCGGAAGATGATGAGCGAGCCGCCAGGGCCTCTTATTTCGGCCTCCAGCGGCTCAAACATCTTGCCCAGGCCGTGCCGCTGGATCTTGTCGATGATAAGCTGCCGAACGGATTCCTTGAGGCTGTTCTGAACTTCACGGATACAGACGGCGCGCGTCGGCTGCCGCATGCACCTTTCGATCAACCGTTCGGCGAAGTCATGGCTCTTGCCGCTTGCGCGGCCACCATGTGCCCCTTTGTAGCGCCGATTGACATCGAACTGGCGGGACCACGGCGCACGTTCGCGCCGATAAAACTCCCGCTTCGCCTGTTCTTCGCGGGCGGCAAGGATGTCTGCCCTAGTGAGCTGTTGCAGCATCTTCGCTTTGCGCGGCTACCCATGCGACCACGGCGTCTGGTGCCTGCCCCCACGCGATCGCCGGCATGCTGTCGTCACCGCTGATCGGCTGCGTCGGCTTGCCCCACCCGCGATCGAGAATGCTGTTACCAGCCGCAACACGCGCGGCCTGCGGGGCGTTATCGTCGGTGCAAATCTCCACCAGCGTGTCGATTGCTTCCTGCGTGTATTTGCGCGCCAGATCCCGCAAAACCTGCCCCTCGACAGACTTGGGGCGGCCGCCAGGATTGCCGGATTGTCCCTTAACGAACGTCATTGTCCACCATCTTGAGATTGACTTCAGAACAGGCCACATCCTCGGTCATCGCGGGGAGGATCATATCCTCGTCCAGCGCGGCGATGATGAGGATGATGGGGATGGTCATGGTGTCTCCTTAGCATTTGGGGGCGTGGGGTTCAAGATCATGCCGCAGCCATAGCATCGTCGTAAACGCGGCGGGCAACTTCAACGGCATCTTCGGCATCCTGCCAACGCTGCCACACTGCAACGTTGCTGCTCATGGCGACCCAATCAGCTTTGGCATTGGCTTCGGCGACCTTGGCTGCGTTCATCGCCTTGCTGGCGTAACGGACGTTGCTGGCTTGCTGAGCGTTCATATTCTGTCTCCCTCTGTGCCACCCTTATGCCGTGGCCCGGATCATCCGTCAACCCACAATCGCACTAGGCTCGCATTTATTTTGCCGCCTCTTCGCCTGTGCCCTAGCCTCGATCACCCTGCGACAGGTCCGGCACTTCCGCCCGTTGCCGCCGGGCTTGGTGTTCTCGGGGGTTCGGGGATGGCCGCAGGGGAAGGTCACACCCATCCTGCTTTTCGGTCGTCTTCGAATATCTCTCCGACAGTCTGCGTGGGAACATATACTGGTTCATAATAAGTGGGGATTCGCGAAGTTATTCGACACCATGCTGCGCAGACCTCGCTTGCCTCCAGCGCGTTACAGGCTTCGCGTGGCTCACTCGTTTCAATCTTGCCCGAATGAACGTTACGGAAATGAAACTTAGGCATTCTCTGTCTCCCTCTGTGCCACCCTTCTACCCACCCAGGAGAAACGCGTCAACCCACAATCGTATCCTCACACAAAAATATCTAACGCCCCATCACCATCAGCCGCGCCAGTCCCGGTCCACCGAGGCCGCGGAGGAATGAGCGGAGGAGGATAGCGAGGAGGGTCATTTCACCTTCTCCTTGTCCCGGTAATAAGGATCGGCCTTAGCCTTGCGCTGCACCTCTAGCAGTTGGCTGTCAGTGAACACGAGCGCGGCTCTCCTGCTACCGTCCGGCGTGTACCAGCTTATGTGGGTTCCGCCCATGTCGTGGTCGTACCAATAATCGAACATAGAACCTCCTAAAACAGACTGTCCGGGATTGTCCCTTACGCGCGCGCGAGACGGCACCCCATGACCATTTAACCAAAAAGAAAGAATGTTTCCCTTCTTCCTACGCGAGGGACAATCCCGGACACTCCAGCCCCTTTTATGTGCAAAAAGCACGACGAACCGTTGACCTGAAACCACATAGGTTATTCCTCCAACATGCCGATAATGCTCTGACGGGCGGCTTCGCGGCGCTGTCGCTCGCTTTCCGCCCGCCCTTCGAACGCCGAATGCACCGCATCGTTGACGATCCATGCCGTAGTGTCCGAACGGAGCGAAGCTTCTTCCAGCCACCCGAACGCCACCATCTGTTCGAATATGGCCCTGCCTTCGAACTGTGTGAGCCTCCGCATCTTGGTGGAACCACGCGCCAGGGTGCGCAGCGTGACCTTCTCCAGACGGTGCGACAGGATGAACCCGGCGACGTCGGCGATAATCTCGTGATCGTCCGTCAGGCCCGCGACATTGGTGTAGAACGCCAGCGCATGACGCCGCAGGAACCTATGCAGGAAGTCGGCTGCGCGCTTGGCTGTGGCGAACGTCAGGACGCTTGGTAGCGGCTCCTCGGGCTTGTCGGTGACGTGCTCGATGCAATGGAAGATAAGCGCCAGCCTGCCGAACAGCCCGTCATATTTGCCGATGTGAGAGGCGACCTTGCGGTTCACGCTTTCCATCGTCGACATCATGTCGAGATGCTGCCGGGACAGCGCCGATCGTAGTTCCTGAGCCTCGTCCGAGAACTCGACGGGCTGAACACCAAGGAACGACTGCGGCGGCTTCAGCGCCCATAGCTTGTCCAGGATGGCTTCATATTCCTGCACCACGTCCGGCATTTCGATGTCTACGTCGTGGCTTGGCTCACCGAGCATGATCGGCAGAAACCGCTGGATAAGGCCGTCGTCCGACGATTCCGCCATGATGCGGCGGATGGGATCGGGCTGGACGCCGCCGACGATGCTGACGGACAGGTTGTCGACATACTCCGCCTTGCGGCCCACCCGATCGATCGCGTAACCGCTGCCGTTGAACGCCTGCAGCCAGAAGGCGCGGTCCTTTGCGCCGCCCTTGCCGCCGCTATACTTCTCGATGCCGCCGAACCAGCCGGACAGCTCGTCCTGAAGGCCCAGCACCCCGTCAGGGTTGTGAGCGCAGACTTCGGCGGCGGACTCCATCGTGATATCCGAAATGCGAAGGCGATGCGGGACGGGCGGTGCGCCGTTCTTGCCCGCCTCCAGCCAATCCTGCTGCTCGCGTTTGTGCTCTGCCATCAGCCCGATATCCAGCTTCGAAATGTGGCTGGTGGCGGAGCGAATGATAGGCGTCTTCTTGCGGCTGGGATCGCCGACCAGCATCACCCACAGGCGCGCTTCCTCGAACCATGTCGGGTCATGCCGCTTCATCTTCAGGCGGATGGTGTCGCGGATCATGACGCCGCAGGATGCCAGCGCCGCGACCGCAAGCCCGGAAGGATCACAGCCGACCATCTCGCCGCGGATCTTTGAGAAGCGCGCGATGAGCGGCGGCAGAAGGTGTTCGGGAAACGACGGTGCAGCCGTGCGCGCCCACAGGTCCAGCGGGCCGGACTCGCGCTCTTCATGCTTGGCGGCTTCTTCCTTGCGGCGGGCGAACGCCGCCAGCCCATCCAGCAGGGTACGCGCGACCGCCTCTGAGCCTGCTTCCTGCTGCTGGTCGTTGAAGTCGCCTTTCGCAACCTTGGTGACCGGCAGGATAACCGGGCAATCCAGTTCGGCCCCCAGCGCCTGGAAATGCGCGGCCTGGTCGACGTCCGGCGCAAGCACGATCGGCACGCCATTGGCCGCAAACTGCCGCGCCACCTTGTCCATGTTGCCGGCCGAAAAGGTGACGACCACCTGATCCGGCATGGCGTTGTAGATGCTGACGCCGGTGGCGACACCTTCGCAGATGATGCTGCGGCCCATGTGGATCCCGATATGCATCCGCGCGCCGCCGACCGGTGCCCCTGAGTGAAACAGCTTTCCGCCATCGGCGTCGATCGCCTGCACGGACATGATCTCGCCATCGGCGTCATACATCGGGAACAGCAGCGACTGTCCTTCGCGGCGCGCGATCGCCAGATCCTCGACCAGCTCACCAATGCCCTTGCGGATCAGATAGGGATGTCCGGCGTCGGCGCGGATGGCGCGCTCCCACCGCGTTGCCGCCTGTGCCGTTCCGCGTTCCTTGCGGTCGCGCTCTTCGGCTTCGCGCTGTTCGGCCAGCTTGTTGCGCTCTTGCCGGACAGGTTCGGAAATCGTGACGACCTTGCCGCCGGTCAGCGCGTTGATGGCTTCGGATTTGGTGTCAAAGCTGTGGATGGCCTGTACGAAGTCGATCACATCTCCATGCGCGCCGCAGCCCTGACATTTGAACTTGCCTTTCGCTTCGTTGACCATGAACGAAGGCGTCTTCTCCAGATGGAACGGACACAGCCCCGCCCATTCACGGCCAACGCGCTTCATCTTCACATGCCGCTGGACTTCCTCCAGCAATGGATATTGCGCCTGTATGGCGGTGAAGTCGTGGCGCGCGGGCATCACGCCACGCGATCCTTCGCGAAGTAATCAGAAAGCGCCTTCACGACCCGAAACGAAGGGTCACTGGTCTTGCCGTCGCGGATAGCCGCAATGGTGTTGTGGTGAACGCCGGTCGCCTCGGAAACGATCGGGATGCGACGATCCGTCAACGCCTCTTTGATCTGTTCGATTGTGAGCATACGATAAATCCTGTGATTGACCGCTTGACACTGTGTCAAATCTGCCCCAACGTCAAGAGGCAAGAAAGGAAAGGACCACATGAGCATTCTACAACGCGCCTCGCGTCCCGAGGCCGAACCCTTTGCCGGCACCATCGTCGGCGTGCAGGGGACGGGCAAGACCAGCCTCGCCTGCACATTCCCCGACGTCATCATGCTTCGGACGCAGGGCGAGAAGCCGCCTTACGACATCCCGAAGGACCAGATCCCGGTCACGCTGGAGATCAACACCGCCGCCGAACTGTGGGACGCCTTCAAGGCGTTGCTGCGCGAAGAACATACCTTCAAGACGCTGGCGATCGACACCGCAACCGGGCTGGACACGCTGTTCACGCAGGACGTGCTGGCGGCGGACCCCAATGCCCGCGGGCTGAACCAGAGCCACGGCGGCTATGGCAACGGCGCGAGCATGGTATCGGCAATGCACATGCGGGTGCGCAAGGCCGCGGAGATGCTGCGCAAGCAAAAGGGGATGCACATCATCTTCCTGGCGCACGCGGAGATCGTGGACGTGTCGCCGCCGGATGGCGATCCGTACTCCAGCTACTCGCTTCGCCTGCCGAAGAAGTCGATGGCCCCCTACCTCGACAGCGTCGATTGCGTCGGGTTCCTGAAACAGCAGCGCGTCGTCCGCGGCGCGGTGGAAGCGAAGGGCGACCGTGGCGCTAAGCCGGGCCGTGCCATCTCTAGCGGGGACCGGGTGCTGGTGACGTACCTGACGCCCGCGATGGCCAGCAAGAACCGCTACGGCATCACCGAGGACCTCGACGTGGTGCAGGGCGAAAACCCGCTGGCCCCGTATATCGGGTTGGGGGCAAAGAAGGGGCGGGCGAAGCCTGCGCCGGAACCGACGCCGGAGCCCGACACCGGCGAAGAACAGCATGAAGAGGAGAACGAACAGTGAGTTTCTGGAACCTTGCGGACGGCAGCAGCGCCGTCACCAACGAAAAAGAGTTCGATGCGGGCGGCGGCGACTTTGAAGTCATCCCGAAGGGCACGAACGTCCTCGTCGCGGTGGAAGACGCGACCTGGAAGGCCGGCTTCAACGTCACCGAAGAGTTCGTGAACCTGAAGGTGCGGGTGATGAAGCCGGCCGGCTACGAGAACCGTGTGCTGTTCTTCAAGCTGTGGGTGGACGAGCTGGATCCGGGTGTGAAAGACCCGGTGAAAGCCGAAACCAAGCGCGACAAGCACAAGCGCATGCTGATGGCGATCGATGCCAACGGCAAGGGGCGGCTGGCGAAGGTCGCAGCCCGCCCCACTGACGAGCAGCTGGCGCTGGCCCTGACCGGGGTGCAGTTCGTGGCGACGTTGGGGGTTTGGGATAAGGAAGACCCTGTAACGAAGGCGAAGACGCCTGGGGGCAACTGGCTCATGAAAGCTTCCTCTAAGTCTGCGGAAGTCTCGCCCGGTCCTGCGCCTCGTGGGGGCACTGGTAACGGCACCAGTTCGGCCGGTCGTGCCCGCGGGGCAATCTTTGAAGATGATCTGGACGATGACGTGCCATTCATCACCTGCGACAGCATGTTCTGACCCACCCCTCCCCGGACCCCGCCTTTCGAAAGAGGGGCGGGGCGAGGATGAAGGATGGAGGAAAATATGGATGACGACCAACTGTGGAGGCTCCGTGGCATCTACACGCAAGTTTGTGCGGCGGAGCAAGACATCGTTTTTGCTTTGGCAGACCGCAGGTTAACGGATAGCCGAAAGCGTGATCTGGTTCGCCGGTTGGAACATCTGATTGATCAAATCAAAGGCGAAGAAGCATGACCGCCCCCCAACGCTCCCCCGAATGGCACCAGCAGCGCAAGGGCCGGGTGACCGGCTCGGTGGTCGGTGCGATCCTTGGCCTGTCCCCATACATGACGCGCGATGACGTACTTCGCAGCATGGTCCGTGCGTCTCTGGGGGCACCCAGCGAGTTCACCGGCAATGTTGCGACGGCATGGGGCACTGCTATGGAACCGCAGGCGATCCTGGACTTCGAGATGGAGACGTCCGAAAGTGTGACGCCTGCGCCGTTCGTAAAATATCACACGTGGCTAGGCGCGTCGCCTGACGGCTACGTCAGCGATGGGCGGTTGATCGAGGTAAAATGCCCCTACGGCATTCGGAACGACCCCAATCCCATTTTCAAGAGCGCAGACGACCAACCGCATTATTTGGCACAGATGCAGGTGCAGATGATGGTCACTGGCAAAACGTCGTGCTGGTTCTACCAGTGGACGCCGCACGGTTCTTCGCTGAAGCTGATTCACCGCGATGACGATTGGCTCGCCTCCAACCTCCCACGCCTCCACCAGTTCTGGGCAGAGCTGCAAGATGCGATCGCCAACCCCGAAGAACACCTCTCCCCCCGCCGCGTCACGATCGACACGCCGGAAGCGGCTCGGATGATCAGAGAATATGTCGAACTAACTGAGGCCATTGAACGCGCCACCGAAAGGAGGAAGGACCTTCTGTCCGAAATGGTCGCGCTCGCAGGGGAGCGGAACGCGGACTTCGGGGGGCGCAAGCTGACGAAGACCGAGAAGGCGGGGGCGGTGTCTTATGCTTCTGTGGTGAAGGCGAAACTGCCGGGGCTGGATCTAGAGCCGTGGCGGGGGAAGCCGTCGAGTTTCTGGGGGGTGCGGTGATGCGCGTCGAAACGATCGGGAATGCTACGCTTTATCTTGGGGACTGTCGCGACATCCTGCCGACGCTCGGTAAGGTCGATGCAGTGGTGACTGATCCGCCTTATGGGATTGGCATTGCCGCCAATCCGGTTCGGCAATCGCATGAAAAGATGACGTGGGATGCGTGCCCGCCGGATGATGATTTGATGGCTCTTGTTGTAGCCGCTGGCGAGTGGGCAATTGTGTGGGGCGGTAACTATTTCAATCTTCCTCCCGCGCAATGCTTCCTCGTGTGGGACAAACTACAACCGCATGATTTTTCGCTCGCGATGTGTGAGCAGGCGTGGACCAACGTTCGCAAGCCCGCAAAAATGTTCCGTTACTCGGTTACAAGTTACGAGAAAGAGCATCCTACACAAAAGCCCGATCCGCTGATGAAATGGTGTATAAGTCATCTTCCAGCAACAGTTAAGACAGTCCTAGACCCCTTTATGGGCAGCGGCACCACCGGCGTTGCCGCCGTCCAGATGGGCCGCACCTTCATCGGCATCGAGCGCGAGCAGTCCTATTTCGATATCGCCTGCCGCCGCATCGAAGATGCCCAGCGCCAAGGCTCGCTGTTCGGATGACCTTCACCCCCAGAGGATATCAGCAAGCAGCCATCAACGCCGCCATAGACGAACTGCGCCGCACCACCGATCCGATCCTGATCGAGGCGGCGACTGGTGCGGGCAAGTCGGTGATCGTCGCTCACTTAGCAAGGCATCTGCACACCGTCAGCCAGGGCAAGCGGGTCCTGTGTCTCGCTCCGTCAAAAGAACTGACGCTGCAGAACGCCGCCAAGATGAAGGCAATCGGTGAACGGCTGTCGATCTTCTCCGCCAGCGCGGGCGCGAAGTCGACACGCCACCCGATCGTTTTCGGGACGCCGGGGACGGTCAAGAACGCCATCTCGCGCTTCACCAACGGCGATTATTGCGCGGTCATCGTTGACGAGGCGCATGGCATAACGCCGACCATCCGCGCCATCATCGAGGCGATGCAGGCGACCAACCCGCGCCTGCGCGTCATCGGCATGACCGCCACACCTTTCCGTCTTGGGACCGGCTACATCTACCGCCAAGGTCCGGACGGCCGGGTGAACGGTGACGACACCTGTCGCGAACCGTTCTTCATGAAGTCCGTGGCCCGCATCGGCGCGCGCGACCTGATCGAGCAGGGCTATCTTACACCCCCCATCATCGGCACCCATGAAGAAGGCTATGACACGTCCGGGCTGATCCTGAAGCCCAACGGGCACTTCGACGACGCCAGCGTGGACGCGGCATTCGTCGGGCATGGCCGCAAGACCGCCACCATCGTTGCGGACGTGGTGCGGCAAGCCGCGGGCAGGAAAGGCGTTGTCTTCTTCGCCGCCACCATCCAGCACGCGCAGGAGGTACTGGCATCGCTGCCGCCGGAGAAATCAGCGATCGTCACCGGACAGAGCGCGGATCGTGCCGGAGCCTTGGCGCGTTTCGATCGCCAGGAGATTAAATACCTCGTGAACGTCAACGTGCTGACGGTCGGCTGGGACGCTCCGCATGTCGATGTGATCGCTATCCTGCGCCGCACCGAAAGCGTGGGGCTGTTGCAGCAGATCATCGGGCGGGGGCTGCGGACCAGTCCGGGCAAGGACGACGTGCTGATCCTCGACTATGCCGCCAATCTCGAAACGCACTGCCCCGATGGCGACCTGTTCAGCCCCATCGTGAAGGCACGCGGTGCGAAGGAAGGCGGTGGGGCCGTGCCCGCGGAATGCCCGTCCTGCGGCTATGCCAACGAGTTTTCGTTGCACCCGAATGCTGACGGCTACCAGCTGGACGCCAACGGTTATTGCGTGGACGTGTGGGGCGCGCGGATCGAGACGGACTTCGGGCCGCTGCCGGGCCATTACGGCCGGCGCTGCCTGGGGCTGGTGCGTGTGGGCGCGGTGCACGAACGTTGTGCCTACCGCTGGACGTCCAAGCCCTGCCCCGCCTGTGACGAACCGAACGACATAGCGGCGCGCTATTGTAGTAGCTGCAAAGCGGAGATCGTGGATCCCGGTGAAAAGCTGGCGGTGGAGTTCAAAGCGTTTAAGCGCGACCCCACCCAGCCCCAGACCGACACCATCCTGAGCATGGACGTGAAGGAGTCGGTGTCGCAGCGGGGGAACCCGACCGTTAGGGTGGATTTCAAAACGCCTTACCGGCAGTTCAGCGTCTGGTTTTCACCGGAGTCGCAGCACGCACGCCCGCAGAAAGATTGGCAACGGTTTGAGGAAGCCCGCAAGCACGGTCAGCCGGAGACGGTTTCGTATATGAAAGAACGCGATAGTCAGTTCTACCGCGTGCTTGCATACGGGCAGCCGATAGATGAGATTGCCGCATGAAGTTCCCCCCATCGATCCCCGTCTATGGTGACCAAACCTTTCGCGGGCGCTGTCCGTTGGAGGCGGTGGAGCAGGCGTCTTTCTTTAACCGCTTGAGGCGTGAGTTCCCCGACACATGGGGACTGATTGCGCTTCATCCTCGCAATGAGGGCCTGAAGGAGCGGGGTCAGTTTTCCACCGTATTGAAGCATAAAGCCGAGGGAATGACCGCAGGCGCTGCGGATATCGTGATTCCTGCCCAAATCAGCTTCGTTTGCGAGGTAAAGCGCGCAAATCACACCCTGTCGTCATGGCAGGATGGTCAGATCGCTTACCTGGAAGCGTCGAAAGCAGCCGGTGCCTTCGCCTGCATCGCCCTGGGCGCTGTCGGCGCGTGGGCGGCATTCCAAAGTTGGTTAAATGAGATCGCCTGAGATCCTGCGCCGGGTGCTTGCGGGGGAGATCCCCGTGGGGCAAGCCCCGCGCGCTGTGCAGAGCTGGGCGCAGTTCTTCATCTATCAGGGCGCGGAAGAGGTGCTGACGTTTGAGAATGTGGACGAGCGCCGGGCGGCGTTGGGTAAGCTGCCGGCGCTCGTGAGACCGCTAGTGGAGGCAGAGGTTAGGCGGTTGTGGGAGTGGCGGCGATCTCCTTCCACTCATCCGCCCGCCAGCCCTTCCGCTCCGCCATAGCGACCATTTCGTCGGCAGTACGGATGCGGCCATAGACCATGTAATGCGTGCCCTTGGGATCGGTGCGGCCGGTTTCGGTGCAGCGCCAGACCGGGCCTTGCTTCTGCAGATATGTTTGAGCGTCGGTGTTGATGCCTGCTGGCCGCATGTCCGCGTCATAGCTTTTATGGCCGCGATAAACCACGGGGGCCTTGGGGGCAGAGAGACGAGGCGCACCGATACGTGCCGCTACACCACACTCCCCGCGCCACCGAGCGATCAGGTGCTTGCTGACACAGTAACGGGCCATCAAGTCGCGGTTTCTTTCAATGCCCGCATAGAGCGGGAAATCCTCAGGCATAGGCTTTGCCGTATGAACGGGTACCGACCGACGCCTTTCGCGGGCCGGCGGGCATAACTCGGCAAGGTTGCGATGGTTATAGGGCCATGTTGGCGCTGCGGCGATGGGGGCGTAGATCATTTCAGGACTCCAGAAGAGGGGGTGACGACCGTTCCAATCTTACCAGCGGTTTGCCTGTAAACCCGGGCGCTGGCTTCACGTCCCTTAAGGGGAGGCAGATTGGACTTGTTTCGAACCGCTGCCGTCGTCGGTTCTTGGAGTGCCCGGAAACTTTATGGGGGTGTTAATCCATTCGCTTTCGCGATTTCCGCGCGGGCAAAAGATGCGGCACTTTCGGCTTCATCCGCCATCAGATCGCGAACGGTATGAATCTGCCCCGTGCCTTGTTGTTTGACGGTTTCGGCATCGCCGCCACCGAGCTTCGCGAGAAAGTCGAACTGATCAGCGCACGTCGCCAAGGCCTCTTCCAAGGCGATAGCGCGGCGCTTCCACGCAATCATGCTTTCCAAGGCGGTGCCGTATGCCAGCCAGTCACTTGGCTTCCGCCCCGGAGCATCGTGTTGTGGGCCACTCACGCCGCCACCCTCTCAGCTTCAGCCCCAGCCAGCGCATCCATCAGCTTCTGTTCGGAAACCGGGTTCAGCTTTGTGGTGTGGCCGCGTTCCCACCGCCAGAAGGTGCTGGCTTGCACCCCCGCGCGATCGAACAGGGATTGCATGGTGACATGCGCCGCCTTGGCGCGGTCGCGGACGATCTTGGGTGTGATGGGCGTTTTCATGTCTCTTTGCTAGCGTATGTATTTTTTTGCGTCAACATGCATTTATGGCTTGCGTTGTTTTGCGTTTGGCGTAAAAGGGGCGTCAGAAGGAGAAAACGCAATGTCCGCCACCGCAACTCTCGATATGGACGGTCTCGCCGCACGGGTACGCGCTAAGCGTGAACCTCTGGGCCTGAACGTGCGTTTCATTAATATCGACGGCAAGCCTGATTGCTACAGCTTTGCTACGTCCGCTAACGCAGAACGCTTCCGCGCGAAGCTGATCGCCGTTGGCAGGGAGTTGCTGGCATGAGCACTCCCAAGTCCGCCACCGCCCACCGCACCCTCCCCGCAGCCTTCGATACGGTCGAAGCGCGTCACCTGTCGCAGAACCCGCGCAACGATCGCACGCAGGACTGGTCGATCGGCCAGCTCGTCAACGTCGGCTTTGTCCGCGGCCTGCTCGTCATCGACTTCGACGGCCGTGAATACACGCTGGAGCGCAACGGACGCCTGTACGCCGGTCGCCCGCATAAGGGGCTGCGGATCGTCGGGGGTGCAGCATGAACGCCCGCACCCGCCCCGCAGAGGCGCCGGGTCACACCCCAGCGCCGTGGGCATACAACCAGAATGATGGGGCGATCTATTTCGCTTCTGGAGAAGTCCAGCCGCTGATCGCGACCGTCAATCTGGAGAACGTGTCAGACGAGCAGTCAGATGCGGATGGCTTCCTGATCGCCGCCGCGCCTGATCTGCTGGAGGCCTGTCAAGCCTTTGTTGAATATGACCAAAGCGACAACACGTCAGACGTTGCTTTCATGCTTAAATATGCTGATGCGCGCCGCGCTATTTTCGCCGCCATCGCCCGCGCCACAGGTGCAGCATGACTGCTCCCCAGGTTGGTGGGGTGGCTGTCACTCAGGCGGATCGTGATGCCGCGGCAGGCTTCATCCGGCGCAATCACTTCAACCCGGATTGGGCAAACGAAGTTGAGCGCGGCGAATGCGACAGCCACGATGTTGTTCAGTCCTATGCCGCCCACCGCCTCGCAGCCACCCCCACACCCCTTCCCGCGCTGACCGACACGGTGGGGGCTCTGGTAGAGGCGTTGAAGGTGGCTGATGCGGCCATCACTGAAATGTTCCGCTACTTCGACGGCGGCGAAACGCGTGGCTCCTACGATGGAAAGCCCGAACGCGATCAGCTTCGCAAGGCAGGCTACAAAACCCGCGCCGCCATCCAACTCGCAACCGGAGGGCAGCAGTCATGAGCGCAGAAAAGGCCAAGCGCACGGTTCTCGGCATAGAGATCCCGCGCGACGAACTGGCGCTTCGTATCATGATCGCGTGCACCGGCGCCCGCCCTCCTGTCGGCACAAAAGCATCTGATGCGCTAGCCGAACTCAACGCCCTGAACGTCGATGGCGGGATGCCAATGGGGAACACCTTTCGCGCCGGTGCGGATGCCGCTGTCCAATACCTTTACGAGTGCATCAACGCAGCGAGGCAACCGTCATGAGCCGCGATCCCCGCCAAGCCGCTGTTACGCGCGAGGATACCCTTGCCCGTCTCAACCGCATGAACCCGGCCGATGCAATGCGCACGATCCGCGATTACGTCGCGATCACGTTTCCCGGCACCGATGGTGGAGCAACCATCCTCACTGGTCTTGATGAACTGGAGGACGAGTGGTTCCCGGCCCATGGCGAGTACGGACCGCCTGACTTCGCGTACGTCGAATACGAGCGTGTCGGTGCGGGAGTACTCGCATGACCACTGACACCCGCAATCCATCGGATGAGTACCTCGCCCGCGTCTCCGCATCCGTCGCCGAATATCTGGAACGGGTTCGCCTCAGCGCGGCTGAATATCAGGAAAGGATCAAACATGCGCAACCGTGATTTCTTCGCCCTCCCCCGCCAGGGCAATGGCCGCGATCATGCAGGCTACGGTCTGTCTTGCGCACGGCAGGACGGCGTCAAGCCCCGATATACGATGCTGTATTTCCTGGCTGCGTGCTCTGTGGCGGCGGCTGTCGGCGGGTGGTTGGGGGCGTGAGTAGTCTTATGCAAAATGAGGATGGGCCGGTCCGTGTCCAGCTTCGGCGGACCAAAGGCTGGCGGCTGCCGCCAAACACGATGAGCGTTGCGCGACCTGGGCGGTGGGGCAATCCGTTCATAATCGGCGGCATTAATGGTTTCAGGACTGACTATCCTGGCGAACCTGATGTCTGGGTGACAACGAACAATATTGCCGAGGCAGTCGAGAACTTCCGCTGGCTGGTGAACCAAGGCGACCGCCCTGCCAGGATCCGAAAAGCCTTGGCCGGCAAGAACCTCGCCTGTTGGTGCCCGCTCGGTCAGCCGTGCCACGCCGACGTGCTGCTGGAGCTTGCCAACTCCCCCACCCCCGGAGGCCATCATGACCAATGAGGCGAGCGAGCGCGGCAAGAAGCACGAGTGGCTGTTCATGGATGACGGCAGCGCCCGATGCATCCGATGTCGCGCATCCGGGACTGCGGTGGCCACCACCCGTTCGGGTGCCGCAGGCTGGATGGGGCGGCCTGTCTATGGCTGCACGCCTCCCCGCGCCCGCTCTCGCACACAAGGAGATGAGGGATGAGCGAAGATGAAGTTCGCGAACTTGTCCGCAAACGCTCAGCGAGACACGTCAAACGGCTGCGATCAACCGGCGTCACTGCGTGGGGAAAGGCGCATGGCATATCGAAAGGGCATTTATCGGAGTTCATGACCGGCAAACGCGCGCCGACCACTGATATTCTGAACGCTCTTAATCTCGAATGGCGGATCGTTCGTCGCCGCACACAGGGGCTTAAACCATGACCACCCAGACCGACACAACCGAAGCGATCGTGACGGGGCTTTTGCCGGTCACGCAGGAGGATCGTGTAGAGGCGTGGCCGATATGGAAATGGATATTTAGAGAAAGCGCGGAGGAAGCGTATTTCATGGAAGGCGACGAAGATGAACATTTCATCGTTCAAGCCTTTGCCCGCCACCGCATCCAGTCCAGCACCACGCACACCGAAGCAACATCGGTGGCACCGGATGGCTTGCGGCTGTTCGCCTTGGGCGATCGAGTTTGCAAGGTCGGTGGCGCGTCTTGGCAAGGGCACGTTGTCGGGTTCTACGGCACCGCGTTGACGCCGATCGGATACGCGGTCGAAAGCGAGCGCGAACCCGGAAGCGTTCAGATTTACCCGGAACGCGCCCTCTCCGCCGCCCCTCCTGCCCCTGCCGAAGTGGATGTTAATAACATTCCAGATTGGCCGTATGCCGACCGTCTGCAGTTTGATCAGTCCGAAATCAAGATGCTCGCGGGGCGTCAGTGGGTCGCGCTGGAACTGGCCGAAAGCAAGTTGCAGTTCTGGCAGCAGCGCGACTGGCAATACGGCTGGACCGTCAAGCCCCCTGCGATAAGCCCTGCCCGTGCCGAAGCAACATCGGTGGAGGTGGATGTGCCGAGTGAAATGGTTGCGATCGGGATCGACGGCTCTCGCACCGTCATACGTCGTAACGCCGATGGGTCGTGGCCCGTTGGCTCGCCAATAGCGATCAGCCCTGCCCCTGCCGAAGCAACATCGGTGGAGGTGGAGCGACTGCGGACGGCTTTGGAGCCGTTTAGCGAACTGTCGGTATGGATCAGCGAGAATAGGTCCGATTGGGATACGGATCAACATGAGGTCCAAATCGAAAACTGGCCTTACACTCTTAGCGTCGGGTGGCTTCGTGAAGCCCGCGCCGCCCGCGCAGCCCTTCGCACCGCTGCACCCGATACGGATGAAGGATCCCGACATGGCTGACAATGAATATAGCGTGCTTGCTGAGCGATGTGAGGCGGCGGTGGGAGCGAAACTGACGCTATTGGCGCGCGCAAGTGAAGCGGAATCTGCGATCTGTTCCGATGAGTTTAGAATCATCAGCGAAGCAGCGCTTGCCGTCTTCGGCTGGCAGGATGACCGGTACAAGCGCGGTCTCCGGCTTCTCGAAATAGGAGCCTCGCTCGACGCCGCGATGTCGCTGGTGCCGGAGGGGTGGGCTTGGTCTTTGAGCCATCTGCCGCCGTTCGGTCCAGCGGGCAAATCAGATGCCGTCCTCAATAATACAGTCTTCGCCGAAAACGCTGTTATCGGAACGGCAGCTACCCCCGCCCTAGCCCTCTGCGCCGCAGCACTCCGCGCTCGTGCTGCTACCCAATCCATCGTAGAAGAAGGGGTGTAGAGGATGGAACAGGAACTCGGGCGTGTGCTTGCAGCACCGGGCTCTAAGGCTTCGGATCGAGCCCCTACGGGTCTCGCCGCTTCGCGCGTCGATCCCTCACGCATGAGTGAGATAGAACGTCTCTTAGAGATCATGCGTGGTGCGGCTAAGGACTATCGGCAACAAGGCTACCATTACGGTAGCGAGCCAAAGGGTTGGCCTAAATCGACGGTACGCGCGTGGGCGGCGGCTGGGCATGGCAAGGCGGATGCTCTCGAAAAGTGGGCAGAGATGTTTTCTTCAGGATGGCATAATACCGAAGAGGCCTTCGCAGCGATGATGCAGGCCCGCGCAACAGAACAAACCGAAAGAGCGGAGGGCGCTAATGATTTGCCTTAAATGCCAAGATTCCGGCTGGTTGTGTGAACATCACCAAGACCGTCCGTGGTCAGAGCTAGTGCCGGGCACGCCGTGCTGCGATGGTGACGGCATCCCATGCGTGTGCAACGCCGACCTGCATCTAACTGGCTTCGAGGGTGGCGCAATCATTGCTTCAGTCGAACCGATCCCAGACGGCCAGCGGGTTCACTGATATGAAGAGCGGAGACAGCGAATGATCTGTCGGGCTTGTGGATACACAGGTTTCACAGGGTGGCTAGGCCGCATTCGTTGCCAGTTGCGCGGCTACCCAAAGAGCGAGTGGTCAAAATCTGAGCAACGCTTCGTCTGCATGTGCTGCGGTCGATCAATGTCTATCTGCGCTGGCTTCGTAGACCCAACGCTAAGAGCCTAACCCCTCCCCTATATCGGAACCATCATGACCGAATACATGCCGGGAAAGCGCGACGGGGGTGAGCCACACAATGAGGCGGATCATTTCTTCGTCTGTGCCGAGTGCGGACAAGCTGTCGATTGCCGCGATTTAGGCGAGGTTCTTCGACACGAACTAGTAGACCATGAAGCCAAGAGGCCATCGTGACCAATGAAGAGATGCCCCCTCCGCGATCGTGCGCCATGCGGGGCTAGGCCACAGGACACCGCGCATCCAGCGCCGTGAGCGCGACCACCGCAGCCTGCCGGCCCAACTCCACGGGCGCAGGAACAGGACGCCCGGATGCGATGTAGATGTCCGCAGCGGTGATCGCCACGGTGTACGCCTGACGACGCAGCGCAGCGCCTTTGCAGAGATCCAAGCCCCCAGCAGGGGTGGTAGCGCAGGCGGAGAGTGAGGCGGCTGCGATCGCCAGAAGTAGAAGCTTCATGATGGTTCCTCGGTCATGGCCAGGATGATGGATGCTCTCAGGGCGTCGACTTGGGCCAGCAAGTCGGCAAGGGTGGGCTTGGCTGCAGACGGCGGTGCAGGACGCCATTCGGCCTCCCAATCCGCAACCGCCTTCGCCAACTCGTCCGGCGAAAGCATCTTGGCGACGTTGCCCGCGGGCACGAACCCGAATGCCTTGCCGCCGATCTTGTAGAGCGGGGCGGTATTGCCTTCCATCCATGGCTCGCAATGCTCGACCCGGATCCACGGGATCACGCCCTGGTTCAGAGATTTGACGCCTTCGTCACAGCCCGCCACATTGTCGATGATGCTGCTGTCGTCGCAATAGGCCATGCTGTAGGCGTTCCAGAGCGCGTTGCGGCTGAGGTTGCGCAGCAAGTGAATGCCGGTGTGGCGAGACGGGTTCTCGGTCTTGACCTGGATCGATTGAAACGGCGTTTCCAGATCGTCGGTGAACAGGTTGTCCGCGATCGTGATGTTGCGGCTCGGCTTCTGCGCCGCCGCTGCATATATCTGGATGCCGTCCGGGTGCTCCAGCGTGTTGGCGGCATTGGACCGCGGCACGAACCCGGTGAAGCGGTTGCCCTGGATGGTGCCGTTTTCGCACTCGCTCAGGTTCACGCCATCGGATTGCATCGTCGCGAAGTCGTTGCGCAGCACATCGAACCCGATGGTTCGCCACAGGACGATGCCACGGTAAGTGCGGGTGAAGTCGCTCTTCTCGATCACGATGTCGGTGCAGTCGACCGCGTGAATGCCGACGCCGCGATGAACCTTGTCGACGGTCACGCCTTCGAAGGTCACGCCATCAAAAGCGATATCCGAACAACCGATCAGCTTGATCATCGGCGCTTCGTTGTTCGCCAGCGCGGCGGGCCGCACCGTGCCGCCTTTGAACCGCAGCCCGTTCAGGCCACGGATAACAACCGGTTCTTCGAGCGCCAGCACCAGCGGCGAAACCTTCGAGATGATCGCCGCCATAAGTTCAAGCTGAGTGCGGATCATCAGTTTGTCATCCCGCGTGCGCCTGCGTGGTCGGGGGAGGTGCGCGCCGTACCGCCCAGCGTCTTGGGCAGGATTGCCGTGGTGAGCCGCTGGTAGTTCGGGGCGGACGTGTCCTTGACCGCGTAGTTCCCGTCACCCGGCCCTGCCGTATAGGTGCTGCCGCTCAGCGTGACGCCGCCATAGCTGGCATAGGCCGGATGCAGCCCAGCCGTCGCCAGCGTGGACAGCGTGCCGACGCTGGTATTCAGGCCTGCATACAGCTGGGAGAAGTCGTTGTTGGCGGTGCCGTCCGCCAGGCCACCCTGCGCATCGCGGAAGATGATGACGTTATCCCGGAAGCCAACGCCATGCAGCAGCGCGACATTGCCGATATGAACGGGCGCATTCGTCAGATCAGCGCGGACGCGCCCGACGAACTGCCCGCCCTTGATGTTGAACTGCGGGAAGACGTTGCCGCGCGCATCAACCACCGTCTGGTTGCGGACGACCGCAGGGACTGTGTTGCTGTCGGTCAGGTTGTTGTCGTCGTACCAGGTGTTCATGCGGCCGGAGACGCCGGCACTGGCATAGCTGTTGTTCCAGAGGATGCCGTTATAGGTGCCCCAATCGGATGGCGGCACGTTGGAAGCATCGCGCGACAACCCGTGCGGCGTCTGGGCGTTTCCTGCCCATTCGAAGACGTTGCCCACGATCGCATAGCCGCTCACGTCAACGCCGCTCGGCTGGCCGACATTGTAGATGCCGCTGGTGCCGTTCACCGAACTGAAGCTGTTGAAGGCGATGATGAAGCCCGAATAATCGCGGTTGGATGCGTTGTTGAAGACCCGCATTCCCTTGAAGTCGCAGCCCACCACGGCTAGCCCACCGATGCCCAGACCGCCGATCGGGCCATAATATTTGACGCCGCGCAGCAGCACGACGTCCATCAAAGTCGTGTCGTTGAAAGTGTTCTGGTTGTAGTTCAGCAACTCCGCGCCGGTCAGCATAAGGCGACTATTGGCGACGTTGGTGAAGCCAAAGCCCGAGTTGACGCAATCAATCTGGCCTTCGAACCACATGATGCCGCCGCTCGTGACGTTGAAGAAGTTGGCCGCTGCCCGAACGACATTCAGGTTCGCCCCGAAGCGCAGGTATTTGCAGTTGGTGCCGGTATTCGCGGCGGGAAGGGTCAGCGTCACAGCACCGCCAGTGGCGGGATCCTTCTCGATCAGCACGAAGGACGTTGCCGCGCCGGCCGCAGTCACGGTCGTGGCCCACGTCATCGAGTCCTTGACGCGGATGACCGAGCCGTCGCGGCCGGCAGCGCCCATCTGGTTCAGCGCCTTGCCGATGGTGGCATAGGGATTGCCCGTCGTGCCGTCGCCAGTCGTGTCGTTGCCAGTGGTCGCCACGTACATGATCGTCGCGGCCGCTGCGGTCTTGGTGTAGTTCAACTGATAGACGCCGCGTGGCTTGGTCACGTCCTCGGTGGACAGGATCGACGCAGCGCCGCCCAGAGCAGGCTTCACGCGCCAATCGACCGTGATCGCTCCATCCGCCAGCGAAGAGATGTCCACGTTGACCGCCTCGAACCCCGGCACCGCGAACCGGTCCACGCCATCCGCGAACTGGTCCGTCCACGTCGCGCCGATCCAGCCCAGATCGCCCGCGCCCGCATCGCGCACCCGGTATTCCAGACGCGGTGCTGTCCGCTGCCCGCGCGCGCCATGCGTGAAGGCAACCCAACGCATCGTCAGCAGGCCGTTACGGATCACCAGCCGGTCAGGGGAAACGCAGAACGCCACGGGCTTGGGGGCGACGAGCGCGCTGTTGTTCGTGAAGCCGCCGCTGTCGGTCGTGAACAGCCAGCGATCGACCGCAGTTTCGCCGGACGGGTTCTTGGTCGCGAAGTCCGTCTCGCTGCCCGTCGAATAGGGATTGAGGCGGCGGCGACGGGTCAGCGTGACCGTCTCGTTGAACGTCGTGAGCGCGCCGGACGTGTCGTAACCGCTCCGCGCTGCCGTGAACGTCACCGCGTTGCCCGGCGTATCGGGATCGAACTCGGACGGGACTGTCACAGGCTGGACGGTCCAGCCGTTCGCGTTGACCGCAGTGATTGCGGAAGGCGTCGGGGTTGGCGTGGGTGCCGGTGTCGCGGTGGACGCGCCGCCACGCTTCAGGCTGCGGAGATAGATGAACGGCTCTGGCGACAGGCTGGGCATTAAAGGGCCTTTCCATAAAGCGCCGCTTCCGCAGCACGTCGGCGGGTCAGGCCCGCCATAACCTTGCCGGCCGCGCGGTTCCAGCGAGCGAACTGCTTTTGCGCCCCCGCCTTATCCCCGTCCCGATGCATCCGCAGCAGCGTCGATTCCTTGAAGTTCTGCAGCCCGACGTTGAAGGCGAGCGACACCATCGCGTCGAACTCGTTCTGAGTGGTCGGCGCAGGACCGATCGCCGCCGCAACACCCATCGCGAACCGCGCCAGATCGGCGGACAGTCGCGTATCGGCATGGGCTTGCGTCCACACGATGCCGCGATGAATGCCCTCGCCCGTCGCGCCGTAGCCGATCGTCCACGGATCCCCGCCGCTACCCGGGTCAGGGTATGCCGTCAGGCGGCACCCTTCGAACTCCTTCACCAGCGCCTCACCAGCGGCGGACACCATGCGGGGCTGCTTCTTCTCGCTTTCGCGTTGCTCCCACCCAACCGCCATCGTGTTGATGGCATCGACGTCCAGCTGCCTCAGTACGCCGCCCGGGGCAATCGGACGAAGCGCAGCGGCAATGGCGTCTGCGATCTGTTGGTAGGTGCGGGTCATAGCTTCC